>TARA_B110000037_G_scaffold223087_2_pt1 | contig 16320 bp, 15 predicted proteins | sample TARA_B110000037 | Tara Oceans TARA_B110000037 (sample SAMEA4397196) | marine metagenome | biome: Polar Biome; feature: [MIX] marine epipelagic wind mixed layer (ENVO:01000061); material: water (ENVO:00002006), including particulate matter (ENVO:01000060) such as... | depth 10-100 m
GGGAAACAGCGAATTCGAACCCGCACCGCTTGCACCACCTTGCACGACATTCAAAAGATCCTCCACTGAGGCACCTTGCAGCGAAGTTTCGATATCGCCGCCAGGGCTAATGAGATTCGCTTCGGGCACCACGATAGGTGCCGCAACTTCAACCGGATCCTTGGCTTTCACCAAAAGCCTGCGATTCAGTGCATCCTGGGAAAAAGTGCTGCCTGCAAACTCGTTTTCCACGGTCTCGTAGGCTTTTTCCGCCGCTTCGGCATTTCCTTTACCTGCCTCAATATCCCCGAGGGAAATCCATGCATACGGAGCGAGGTGACGGGAATCGGAATCTTCGGTGAGGTCACGGAAAAGCTCGGCGGCCTCATCCGTTTTTCCCTGTGTCCAGAGCTTAGCGGCAAGACTCGCCTCAGCGCTCGGGCGTGCCGGATGATCGCGGTCGCTTTCCACGAAAGCTTTAAGCGTAGAGATTGCATCGTCCTGCTGGCCGTCCTCCCACTGCTTCTCCGCGAGGAGCACCTTCGCGCTGAATGCCGCCTGCGTATCTCCGTGGTTCTTCACCACCGTCTGGAGTTCGGAAAGATCCTCCGCTTTGGTCAGCAGCGCACCGGCAGTCTCTTCGTTGCTTTGATTGATGCCTTTCACGATGACGTAAACAATCGCCAGGATCGTCAGCAGCACCGCCAGAGCGATCAGTTTCATCTGGTGCTTATCAAGGAAAGCCTCCAGCGCTGGAGGTGCTTGGGAAATTTCGCCCAACGGGGCTCCGGTGGTCGCATCGAGTGTGGTGTTTTCATCCATAAATTTATTCCGCCAACTGGCGGACGCCCATGCAAGCCACGCCAGCCACCAAAATCAACCGCATAATCCAAATCTTCTCCGGATTCTGGTATCTGGTTTCTCGACATGTCCTTCCGCGTCCCTCATCAATCTTCCTGCCGCATGTCTGACTCCTTCGTCCACCTCCACCTCCACACCGCCTACTCCCTTCTAGACGGAATGATCCGCACCAAGGAACTCGCAGCCCGTACTGCCGAGCTTGGCATGCCCGCCGTCGCCATGACCGACCACGGCAATCTCTTCGGAGCCATCGACTTCTACCAAGCCTGTAAAAAGCAAGGAATCAAACCAATCCTAGGCTGCGAGATCTATCTAGCCCCCGGTTCTGCCTCAGAGAAAAAGAAAGTCCTCAACCGCAAGAACGCCACCCACCTCACCCTCCTAGCAGAGACCGACGAGGGATGGAAAAACCTCTCCAAGCTCACCTCCATCGGCCACCTCGACGGAATGTATAATGCGAAACCCCGCGTCGACCGGGAAATCCTCCGCGCCCATTCCAAAGGCATCATCTGCCTCTCCGGCTGCATCTCTGGCCCTGTCAACGAATGGCTCCTCAAAGACGAGCCGGGAAAAGCACTCGAAACCCTGACCGAACTCCGCGACATCTTCGGCCAGCAAAACCTCTTCGTCGAACTCCACAACCACGGCCTCGAAAAACAGCTACAAGTCATCCCCCAGCTCATCGATCTAGCCAAGCAACTCGACCTCCCCGTAGTCGCCGCGAACGACGTCCATTTCCTCCACCGCGAAGACCACGAAGCACACGATGTCATGATCTGCATCGGCACCGGTTCCATGGTCATCGACGAGGACCGCATGCGCTACACCCCGGAAGTTCATTTCAAGACACCGGCGGAAATGCGCGAAATTTTCAAAGACATCCCCGAGGCCTGCGATAACACCCTGCGCATCGCCGAGCGCTGCAACGTCGAAATCAAACTCGACGCCACTTCCTCCGAAAAATATCCGCAGTTCCCCACCCCGGACGGCTCCCCCCGTGAGGAATATTTGATGAAAATCTGCCAAGAAGGCGTCCTCAACCACTACGGCGCGGAAAAAGCCAACTCCGCCGAAGTCCAGGAGCGCCTGAAATACGAGGTCGATACCATCAACTCCCTCGGTTTCGCATCCTACTTCCTCATCACCGCAGACTTCATCCAGTGGGCACGCGACAACGACATCCCCGTCGGCCCAGGCCGTGGCTCCGCTGCCGGATCGCTCGCCTCCTACGCAATGGGCATCACCAATATTTGCCCCCTCCACTTCGGCCTCCTCTTCGAACGTTTCCTCAACCCCGAACGTATCTCCCCTCCCGATGTTGATATCGACTTCTGCCAGTCGCGCCGTGTCGAAGTCATTCAATACGTCCGGGAAAAATACGGTGAGAAATCTGTCTCCCACATTATTACCTACGGCACCATGGGCGCGAAATCCGTCATCCGCGATGTGGCCCGGGTAATGGGAGTCTCCTACGGCGAGGCCGACAGGATTTCAAAAATGATCGAAGCCAAGCCCGGCGTAAAACTCCAAGGCGAGTGGGACTCCAAAGAAGAGCTCCGCGAATTCATCGAATCCTCCTCCACCTACAAAGAGCTCTGGACCTACGCACTCCGTCTAGAAGGAATCAACCGCAACGTCGGCGTCCACGCTGCCGGAGTCGTCATCGGCGACCGCCCGCTCGACGAACACGTCCCCCTCACCCGCGGCAACGAAGGCGAAGTTGTTACCCAATACGACATGGGAGCCATCACCGAAGTCGGCCTCCTGAAAATGGATTTCCTCGGACTAAAAAACCTCACCGTCATCCACGACGCCGTCACCCACATCCGCAAGCACACCCCGAATTTTGATATCGAAAAAGTCCCCCTCACCGACCAGCCCACCTTCGACATGCTCAACCGTGGCGAAACCATGGGCGTCTTCCAGTTGGAGTCCGGAGGCATGGTCGAGACCTGCAAGAAGTACGAGATCCGTAGTATCGATGACATCATCGACCTTATCGCCGTCTACCGCCCAGGTGCCATGCAGTTTATCGACCAGATGCTCGACGTAAAGAAAGGCAAGAAAGCCATGTACGAGCACCCCCTGCTCGAGCAGATCTGCGGCAACACCTACGGCGTCATGATCTACCAGGAACAAGTCCAGAACGCCGCCAAAGTCCTCGCCGGATACACCCTCGGCGGCGCCGACCTGCTACGCCGCGCCATGGGTAAAAAAGACGTCAAGAAGATGGAGTTGGAGCGGAAAAAATTCATCGCTGGAGCCAAGCAGCACAACGACATCGGGGAAAAACTCGCCAACACTATCTTCGACAAAATCAACGCCTTCGCCGGATACGGATTCAACAAATCCCACTCCGCCTGCTACGGTCACATTTCTTACTGGACCGCCTACATGAAGGCGAACCACCCCGTCGAGTTCCTCGCCGCACTCCTTTCCAACGAAGTCAACAACACCGACAAGATCACCGTCTTCGTCGCCGAGTGTCACCGAATGGGCATCGAGATCCTCCCTCCGAACCTCAACAAATCACTCCTCCGTTTCACCCCCGAGAAACTCGAATCAGGCGATCTCGCCGTCCGCTACGGCCTCGCCGCCATCAAGAACGTCGGCGAAGCTGCCATGGCCACCGCCATCAAGGAACGCACCGAAAATGGCAACTACACCTCCGTCGAGGATTTCTCATCCCGCCTCGATTCCAAAGTCATCAACAAACGCATCCTGGAAAACCTCGTCAAAGCAGGTGCCCTCGACTGGACTGGCGAAAACCGCGCGTCCATGTTCACACGCCTTGAGCAGGTAGTAGCCTCCGCCTCCTCCGCCCAGCGCGACAAAGCATCCGGCCAATCTTCTCTCTTCGATGCTATGGACTTCGCACCCCCTGCAGCCACCAAGGACGCTCCCGTCGTAAACGCCCTCGAAGAATGGAGCAAAGACGAGCGCCTCAGCCACGAGAAGGAACTCCTCGGCTTCTATGTCACTGGCCACCCCCTCGACAAATACCGGGGCGTCCTCGATAGCGACAAATACCATCGCATCGGCCTCATTGACGAAATCGAGCTCGAGAACCCGCGTGACCGCTACCCCATCGCCGGCATGGTGCGCTCCCTCGAAAGCCGCATGACCAAAGCCGGCAAACCATTCGGCATCCTCACCGTCGAGGACTTCACCGGCTCCTGCGAAGTCATGCTTTGGAGCGAAACTTTTATCCCCGCCCGAGATTCCGGCATCCTCCTCCCCGGCAACATCATCCGCCTCAAAGTCGGAATCCAGATCGACGACCGCACTGGTGGTCGCCGCCTCACCGGAGGCAGCCTTAGCGAACTCAAAACCCGCAAAGCCTCCGCCAACAACAAAGGCCCCATCGAACTCCTCCTCTGGACTCACCGCCACACCGAGAAAGACCTCAAGGAAATCCACTACCACATCACCGGCCACCCCGGTTCCACTCCTATCCTCCTCCACTTCCAAAACTCCGCCGGAAAACGCCTCTCACTCCAGCCCTCCGAGACCTATTCCGTTAAACGCTCCGACGAACTCCTCCAGTCCCTCGACCGCTTTATGGAGTAAGGCACGAGTGGCGCCCTCCAGAGCGCCACTCCAATTCGAAAGGCGGAAATGTGTAGCGTTCTGGAGAACGCCACTCCGGGTTGACCTGCGCCCGTCATCCCCCCACCCTCTCCGCGTGTTGCGACTCCTCCTCTTCGCACTTCTCCTCCTCCCTCTCGTTTCCGTAAAAGCCGAAACCACCGTTGGAAAGTTCCCGCCTCCCGACTGGGTGGCACTTCCCGAATACGAGATCCCCACCACCATGGATTCCTCGCTTGGCTCCGTCCGCTATATCGCCTCGGACTTCTAGAGCACCTCCTTCCCTTGGGTGTTTATGGACCTCAACCTTTTCATCATCTCTAGCGATTCGATTTTCCTCTACCTCAGCAGTATCTCATCAGGTGAGGAAACGACCTCTGAGGAAATGGTCGAGCTCTTCCGCCAGGTTCCAGGCCTAGTAATTTGGACGGCATACATGCTGGTATCCAACCGCGTGAAAGCCACCTTCGTCCGCCGCCGAAAGACAGAGGTAGCCACAACCATGACTCCGCCGCCGCTCCCTGCCGAGGCGTAGTGAGAAGGTGCGAGTTTCTAGTATAGAATCCGAGCGGGAGAGATACCTGTCCCGGTTCTTGTCGCCTTTGATAAAATCCTGCGTGGCCTTCCCCGGCAATCCGCAGTGACTACTTTCTCATCCTATTCCGAAGCCCTTCTTCCGGCATGCTGCAGGCCTCGTTTTTCCCTGCGATCTGATACCGGTTTTTCGCAACAAGATCATAGCTCCAGTCCCTGACCGCCTTCGGAAACATCCCGAAAATCTTGGCTAGCACCGCCCACACGCCGCCAAGGGCGTTCCCCAGCACCACCCAAGCATCCCCTTTGTAGAATTTATCCCCGTCCTCCTCGCGGAGCATCACCAACGTTCCGCCCTCCTTGTCCGCGAATTTTGCCAGACCCATCTCCCCCGCCAACTCCCCCTGCAACGGCGCGTAATCGATCACCTCTTTCTTATCCAGCGCATACACCCGCTGCACTGATTTGCTGCAAAAGCCGCAATCTCCATCGAAAAATAACACCCATGCCATGCTGGGACTCTAGCTTCTCCCAAAAACTCCGCAAGATGGGTCTTCCACCGATGACTGTTCGCTGGTTACTTGGTAGCCATGCAACCTATCATCTTCGATCCCATCTACATGCCCCGCATCTGGGGTGGCCGACAACTTGAGGAAACATACCACCGCCCCCTCCCCGACCCCACGTCCCCTTACGGTGAAGCCTGGGAAGTAGTGGATCGCGAGGATACTCAATCCATCGTCTCCTCCGGCACCTTTTCCGGAAAATCCCTCAACCACCTCTGGAATCACCATCGCGAGGAAATCTTCGGAAAAGATTTCCCGGACTTCGACCGTTTCCCCCTCCTCATTAAGATCCTCGATTGCGCCGACGACCTCTCCATTCAGGTTCACCCCCCTACGGATGTCGCGGAAAAACTCGGAGGCGAACCCAAGACCGAAATGTGGTACATCGCCGACTGCAAACCAGCAGCGAAACTTTACGTCGGACTGAAACAAGGGGTAACCAAAGAGAGCTTCGATCAAGCCATCCAAGAAGGCAGCGTAGCCAACCAGGTTCACGCCATCACCCCGGAGAAAGGCCAGTCCATTTTTATCGAATCCGGACGCCTCCACGCCATCGGTGCCGGTTTCCTCATCCACGAAATCCAGCAAAACTCCGACACCACTTACCGCGTCTTCGATTGGAATCGCACCGATGCCGAAGGCAAACCCCGCGACCTCCACGTAAAGCAATCCCTAGCCTGCATCGACTTCCAAGACACCAAACCGGAAATGGACAACCCCGACGGCAACACCTTAGCCACCTGCCCCTATTTCACCACCACCCTTCACCACCTCAAAGCGGGCGAAACCATAAGCAATCCAAACCACGACCGCTTCTCCCTCATCACCGTCGTCGAAGGCTCTTTGGAAAACCAACACACCACCGGCGACACCATCCTCCTCCCCATTTCCGCCGCTCCACTCGTCGCCACAGAAAATACAACTCTTCTCCAGATCACCATCCCATCGTCCAAGCACCCCAAATGAAGATTTCCTACGCTATGACAAAAGAGTTAGCTGGCACGGGAATTTCCCGTTCGCTCGCCCACCGCTACCCGCTCAGAAGATTGCTCATGCCGATCTGACGGAGCGCCAAAAATCTCTCCACTTCTGGATTCCAAAGACCGCCAGAGAATTTAATCTAAAACAATCAACAACCCCAGCCTTGGCGAACTTATCTTCCTTGGCGGTAAAACTTCTCCTCCAAGACCGAGCATTAAGTGAGTTTTTCAAAAAAAACACCCTACATCTCTAAATGACCTTCCCCTGCCCCCAGCTTTCCGCAACAGTCTCTCTCCATGGCAAAGCAAGCACTCGGTAAAGGACTCGGAGCCCTCATTAAAAAGAATCAGAACCTTCCCGGAGAAGCACCCGCAGGCCAGACCGATGACTCACCGCGAGTTCGCGATATCGCAGTCGACAACGTCATCCCTTCCCCTCTCCAGCCACGCAACCAATTCATCGAAACCCCGATCGACGAGCTCGTCGATTCCATCCGCCAGCACGGTATCATCCAACCGCTGATCGCGCGTCTGGTTAACGGGAAATACGAACTCATCGCCGGAGAGCGCCGCTGGCGTGCCTCCAAGAAACTCGGCCTCGCCACCGTCCCCGTCATCGAGCGTGCCGCTTCTGACCGTGACGTCTTGGAAATGGCTCTCATCGAGAACCTACAGCGCGAGGATCTCAACCCGATTGAAGAAGCAGCCGGCTACGTGCGCCTCGCGAAAGAATTCACCCTAAAACAGGAAGAGATCGCCACCCGCGTCGGCAAATCCCGCGCCTCTGTCGCCAACGCCATGCGCTTGCTCGATCTTCACGAGGACATCCAGATCCACCTCGCCCAACGCCAGATCACCGTCGGCCATGCGAAAGCCATCCTCGCCCTGAAAGATGCGGAAAGCCAAAAGCTCGCCGCCGACCAAATCATTCGCCGCAAGCTCACCGTCCGCGCAGCAGAGAAACTCACCCAGTCCCTCCTCGCCAATCCATCCGGCGAAGACCCGAAAAAGGCAGCACCAAAGGAAATCGATATCCACGTCCGCGAGATCACAAAACGCCTCCAAGAGCACCTAGCCACCCACGTCGCCATCAACCACTCCCTAAAGAAAGGCAAAATCGAGATCGATTACTACGGGAATGATGACCTAGAACGCATTCTGGAGCTTCTGAGACTGCCGAATACAACATTGTAACCAGCATCTTTTTGGAATACCGGGAGTCTTCCTACTTATGAAAGTTTTCGCATTTCGTCCTTCGAATGAATTCATCGGAAAATTTGATATTGAAAGTATTGATGCGCTAGATTCCGGCTTTGCAATATTCGCGAATGAGGTTCAAGTCACCAAATACGACGATATTGAACGCGACAACAGAATCTGAACTATAACGGAAGGACTTGAAGGATTGTCACTTCACGTAGGCCGCCTTTTCAGATCTTCAGTCTCCTACTTACAACACTCGGCCATTTGTTAGGTTCAGCTTTGGATGGCACGATCAATGCGAATCCGCACCTAAGCAAAGACGAAAAAGAACAAGCACTAAGCGATCATCGCAAAATCTAGAAAGAGTTGAGCTCCTCCGGCTACGTTCTTTCTCGCTTAGAACCATTATCTCCAGCACTCCTCACTGATCACTCGGCACTAGCCACTTCTTCCCAATGCCTCCCCGCGAATCTGCCACGCACCTAGCCCACCTCCTCACACAAGCAGGCCACACCGCCTACTTCGCAGGCGGTTGCGTACGTGACAAGCTCCTCGGCCTTTTTCCCAAGGACTACGACATCGCAACCTCTGCCACTCCCAAGGAAGTCCTGAAGATTTTCCCAAAATCCAACGAAGTCGGCGCGCATTTTGGGGTCGTGATCGTGAAGCACGAAGGCCACCACGTCGAGGTCGCTACCTTCCGCACTGACGGCTCCTACAAGGACGGACGCAGACCCGATTTCGTCACTTTCTCGACCCCGGAGGAAGATGCCCACCGCCGCGATTTCACCATCAACGGTCTTTTCGAGAATCCGGAAACCGGAGAAGTTATCGACCACGTCAACGGCCTCCCCGATCTCCAAGCCCGGGTCATCCGCGCTATCGGAACGCCTTCCGACCGCTTCCAGGAAGACGCCCTCCGCCTGCTTCGCGCCATCCGTTTCGCCACCACTCTCGGCTTCCCCATCGAGCCGGTGACCCTTGCCGCGATCAAAGACAACGCTCACCTGTTAGGGAAAATTTCCCTCGAGCGCATCCGCGACGAGTTTTCGAAAACCATCACCTCCCCCAACCGCCGACGCGGACTCGAACTCCTCGTCGATACCGACCTGATCAACCATTTCCTACCGGAAATCCTGCCCATGATAGGCTGCGAGCAACCACCGGAATGGCACCCCGAGGGCGATGTCTATACCCATACCTGCATCATGCTGGAGATGCTGGAGCCGGGTGCACCGCTAGCGCTCTGCCTCGCGACACTCCTCCACGATATCGCGAAGCCACCCACCCAGACCTTCGACGAGGAATCGAACCGCATCCGTTTCAACGGCCACGATGCGATGGGCGCTGAAATGTCCGAAACCATCCTCTCCCGCCTGAAATACCCGAACGCCGTCATCCGCGATGCCGCCCACATGGTTTCCCGCCACATGCAGTTCATGAACGTCCAGCAAATGCGGAAGGCCAAGCTCAAGCGTTTCATGTCGGAGCCAACCTTCCCTCAGGAAATGGAACTCCACCGCGTCGATTGCGCCTCCTCAAACGGCTTTACCGACAACTACATTTTCCTGAACGTTAAGACCGAAGAATTCGCCAGCGAGCCCCTCATCCCCCCTCCCCTCATCACTGGAAAAGACCTAATCAACCGCGGCCTCCAGCCCGGTCCACGATTCAGGAAAATCCTCGACGAAATTCAGACCGAGCAACTCGAAAACCGCCTCGCAACCCGGGAAGATGCTCTGGAGTATCTTGAGAACCTACTGGGTTAGATATTTTTCACCGCAGAGACGCAGAGATCGCAAAGGAGCGCGGAGCCGATTCCTTGAAATTCCTGGATGTTATACATGTTGAATTTTTAGATTTTCTTCCTCCGCGTCCCTCTCCGACCTCCGTGCCTCTGCGGTAGAATTCCTTGCACCTCCGCAAATCCTGCGAAAAATCCCTCATTCGATGTTACGTGTTGGACGTTCGATCTTTCCTGCCCAAAAGTAACCCCAATGACATCCGAAATCCCCACCGCAGTTTCCGATCCGATCAACTCCAAGATCCTTTCGGTTTCCGAAGACCTGATCGCCGGTTTCCAAAGAAAGCCTTTCCACACCATCGCCGAGAAATCCGGAGTTCCGCTTGAAACCGTGATTGAGCGAATCCGCGCGATGCAAGAGACCGGGATCATCCGCCGCGTCCGCCAGACCATGCTCGCCACGAAGCTTGCCCACGGTGCCCTAGTCGCATGGAAAGTCCCAGAAGAGAAACTCAACGCGGCCTTTGATTTTATGGCGAAGGATGATCCTTTCTCCGGCCATGTCGTCATCCGCTCCACCGATTCCGAAGTCTCCGGATCCGATTACCGCCTCTGGACAACCCTGAAAGTCCCTGTCGGCGAGTCTCTCGATTTCCACGCAACCAAGCTACTAGAACTCACCGGAGCAACCGAATACCTGCTCATGCCCGCAAACGGAGTCTTCGCCCTTGGTGTTGGTCACATGCGGCGCAAGTCCATGCTACCCGGAGAAAAAGCCGACGAACCGGCGGTAATGATGACCACCATCCCTGCCGATCTCACTCAAGAAGAGTGGGATATCCTACTCGTCCTCAAAGAGGAACTCACCCTCGATGAAATCTGCGCAAACCCATGGGACAAGCGAGCCGAAGAGGCCGGGGTTTCCCTAGACCGTTTCTGCGAAGTTGCCGAAGCCCTGAATAAAAAGAAAGTCATCGGGCGTTTCTCCACTTTCCTGGAACACGTAAAACCCTCCGATACCGGTGAACGAGTCACGCGTTTCAACGGGCTTTTCCACTGGGCGGTTCCCAAAGGCCGCGAGATCGAGGCGGGTGGCGAAGTCGGCCGCCACTACTGTATGACCCACGCCTACTGGCGCGAGGGCGGCCCGCGCTTCGGCGACGTAAATATCATGGGGGTCATGCACGGCACGGAGAAAACCAAGGTTCTCGCCCACAAGGAAGCCCTCGACAAACACCTCGAAGCCGCCGGAATCCCCGTCTCCTACACGAACGTCTTCTGGGGCGGTCGCTCCGAGATCAAGCCCTCAGAAATCTCTCCGAAGATCTACAAAGAGTGGCACGCGAAACACGACGCGTAGCTGCTGTGTCTCGCAACAGGCTGTGCTCGCCCCGTCTCAGGGCGAGTCGCATTCGAACGCGGACTTTAGTCCGCAGATCTTCTCAGCAACTGCCTGCTGACTAAAATCTGCGCTCCTACCTTACCACAACCCGTATTTCCCGTAGGCCATTGCGTAGAGACCCATCAGGAGATTCGCTACGGAGTGCATGATCACGCAGGCACCGAGGTTTTTGCTCCACACACAGAGTAGATAAGTCAACGAGCCGTAAACAAACGCCCCCGCCCAATCGATGGGAGCGTGGGCAGCCATGAACAGCCCTGTGACGATCAGGAAACTCTTCCAGTGTGCGCGTCCGAAAGGCTGCTTCCAGTAATCACCTTCCCAGTCCATGCAGAAGCGCATGATAAAACCTCTCCAGAAAATTTCCTCAACCAGTGCGACAATTACCGCCGCCCTTAGAAAGCGCATGGAAAGTGAAAACCAGTAGGCTGCGGGATTTTCAAACATCCCCGGATCAAAACCATCCTTCCTCGCCGCGATGCCTAGGTGCTTCATCCAGCCCTCGGTCTCACCGGTCAATCCCCAGGCATCGTAGAGGGTGGTCGGCAGCAGCCAAAACCCAATTCCGACCGCACCGAAAACCACTCCGACAAGGCTCCATTTCAGGTTCCAGTTGAAGGTGAAATATTTCCAGTAATAGGCCAGCAACCCAAGCGTAGCGACGGTCTGCAGCGGATACACCCATTGCGCCACATCCTCTTTCCACCAGGGAGCCGCAGGATGATCCCAGCCGAACAGGCTGTCCGCCAACTGAAGCAGTATCAGAAACACCATGAACACCCCGAAAGGCACCACATGCGCCTTCGTCAGCTTGTCAGGGTTTTTCAGATCGGAATCCAACGGGAGTCTTCCTTGAGGTTTAAAATTTAGAGTTTCGAGACGAAGCGCTCCATGCTGTTCATCGCCGTGCGGAGATCGTCCATTCCAGTTGCATAGCAGCAGCGGAGGAAACCTTCACCGCTTGGCCCGAAGGCACCGCCCGGCACTGCTGCGACGTTTTCGGCCTCGAGCAGTCCCATTGCAAAACCCTTTGAGGAAAGCCCTGTGCTGCGGATGTCCGGGAAGACGTAAAACGCCCCACCCGGGGTGTGGCACTCCAAGCCGATCTCGTTCAACCGCTTCACCAAGAAGTCCCTCCGTTGGTGGTAGCAGTCCTTCATTTCCTCCATCGCATGAGCTCCGTTTTCCAAAGCCTCGATCGCTGCGTTCTGACTCATGATCGGAGCGCAGAGCATGGAGTATTGGTGGATCTTCATCATCGCTTCGATGATGGGCTCCGGCGCACAGGCATAGCCTAAGCGGAAACCCGTCATTGCGAATGCTTTCGAGAAACCGTGCATCAGGATCGTCCGTTCCTTCATCCCTGGCAGCGAGGCGATGGAGACGTGTTTTATCCCATCGTAGCGAAGTTCTGAATAAATCTCATCCGCCAGAACGATCAAATCGTGCTTTACCGCGAGTTTCGCAATTCCTTCCAAATCCTCGTTCGAAGCCACCGCTCCGGTCGGGTTGGTTGGAAAATTCAGCATCAGGATGCGGCTTTTCGACGTGATCACCTTTTCGAGAGCTTCCGGTTTCAGGGAGAAACCATCTTCTTTCGTAGTCTCTACGGGCACCGCTACGCCGTGCGCCATCACGATGCTTGGTGAGTAGGAAACATAGCAGGGCTCGTGGTAGATCACCTCGTCACCCGGATTGAGCAAGGCGCGGAGGGAGATATCGATGGCCTCGGAGACACCTACCGTCACTAGGACTTCCTTCGCAGGATCGTAGTCAATATCGAAGAATCCGCCGACGTATTTAGAAATCGACTTCCGCAAACTCAGGAGCCCGAGGTTTGCGGTGTAAGTGGTTTGGCCTTTTTCGAGGGAGTAAATCGCCGCCTCACGGATGTGCCACGGGGTTACGAAATCGGGCTCTCCGACTCCCAGTGAAATCACGTCGTCCCTTCCGATCACAAGATCAAAAAAGTCCCGAATTCCCGATCTTGGTATTGATGCGACATGCCGGGCGATTTTCGATGAATAATCCATAAAGTGTCCGCCAAAGCGGGGCGCGAATGAAAGCCGCCCAGTCGCCCTACGTCAATCCCATCCTGCAGCCGCCTCTTTCCACTTTCATTTTTTAACAAACCTGTTGTAACATTCGCTGCCCATGTCCACCGAAGCCATTCTTTCCATTTCTAGGCAGTACCTCGAAGTCGACCCGACTACCCCTATCACCATTGTGCCCATCAAGCGCGGGGCTTCCGGGCGCACCATCGCGCGAGTAAAAACCCCGGTGCACGACGATTTCATCGGCATCCACTGGACAGACGAACGCGAGGACAACGACTACTTCGTCTCCAACGCGGAGTTTCTGAAAAAGGCCCGATTCAACGTTCCTGAAATTCTCTACGACCGCTCGAACCACAATGTCGCCCTCGTAGAAGACCTAGGAGATACAGATTTGCTTTCCATGAAGGGCGAGCCATTCAAGAAACGTCTCCCCTACTACCGCTCCGCTCTTGAGCAAGTGGATAGGCTTTTCTACTCCCGCCCAAAAGACCTAGAGTTGATGCCTCCCTTCGATGCCAGTCTCTACCGCTGGGAGCAGAAATATTTCTTTGACCATTTTATCGAGGATTTCCTCAAAGAAAGCCCTGTCCCGCTGGAAAACGACGAGACCTTCGTTGAGTTGGCCGAGCGTCTCGGTTCCTCCCACAAACACCTCGTCCACCGGGATTTCCAATCCCAGAACCTCCTGATCAAAGACAAAAAAGTCTACATGATCGACTTCCAAGGACTTCGCCGCGGCCGTCAGGAATACGATATCGCTTCGCTCATTTTCGATCCCTACATGGATCACTCGAAGGACGAGCGCCAACAATTGCTCGATCTCTGGGAAGACATCGCTGACGAGCGCCCGGAAACATCCCTCTTCCACAAATGCGCCGCACAGCGCCTCATGCAAGCCCTCGGTGCCTTCGGAAACATCCTCGATAGCAAGGGCGACGAATGGTATCGTCAGCACATTCCAGTTGCCGTGAAGTCATTACTCTATGTCATCAAGGACACGGAAATCGAAGATGCACTCGCACCTATTTTGGAAAAGCATTTCCCACAATAGATCGGGCTCTACTCAATTAGGTAGCGCATCGGAATCATGTTCGAGTAGTCGAATCCTTGCTTCTTGAAGAACTCCTGGGACTCCGCGCTAATTTTGTCAGTAAGAAGGGTGATGCGGAGGAATTTCTTCTGCTTCGCAAAATCGATCACATGATCCACCAGCATCGAACCAAATCCCTGACCGCGATGGTGGGGGTGAATAACTACATCCTCCATTAACATGACGAAACCACCCCTTGCGGTGGAGATCGTTAAGAGCATGTTCACCATGCCGAAGATCTGATCATTATTCCGAACTACGGCGATTCTACCCCGGCTCGGTTGCTCAAGAATCAGGCGAAGGCCGCGCTCCTGAACTTCCCTGTCAGGCTTAAAATCACCGGACGACATCGCGAAAAGGTCCATCACCAGTTCAGTCAATGCAGGAAGATCCTCCAGCGTCGCCATCTCCACCCTCGGCTCGTTCGAAACTGGGTGCCCCCCCTCGTGCAACAGTTCTTCTGACGTATTCATCAAATTCATATGATCCCAGTTTGGTTCGATCTGCCCGAAAATACAGATTATTCATCAGATATTACTCAGAACTAGTCTCCTTTGGGTTTGATCCTATCGCCAGTTCGCCGTATTTTACCGATATGGCGAAAAAAAGCGGAGCGGAACGAGTGGTCGTAAAAGTATTTACCTACGGTATCCAACCGAAGATCTGGCGCACGTTTTCCATCTCTATCAAGGTGAATTTCCTTGAGCTAAGCGATGCGATCCAGGCAGCCATGGGTTGGGAAAACAAGCACCCGCACGAATTCCGTCACGGAAAAGGCAAACGCCTCGTCGATGTGATCGGCCCAGTTGGACTTGAGGATCAGACCCTCGGTGACTTCCAGGACGAGCTAAAACTCAGCGTAGCCGGCTACATGGGGAGGAAACGCCTGCCGCTTCGGATGCTTTACCGCTATGACTTCGCCGATGAATGGATCCACGAGATCGTATTCGATAAGCGCGCGGAAGGAGAAGGCGCTCCCGAAATGATTGATGGTGGCCGCGCCTGTCCTCCCGAGGATTTTGGCGGAGCATTCCAATACATGCAGGCAAAAGCTGGGGAAATCGAGTGGGCGCATCCCGGGTATGATCCCGACGCGTTCGATCCGAAGTCCGTGGATTTCGAAGCGAAGAAGACCCGCAAGCGGAAATGAGCGACTTGGAGCCAGTGTTCCGGTCGGGGAGATGAATCCGCCCTAGAGCCAGACCTGATGAAATTCCGGTAGGACCTTGTTGCCAAAAGGCTGAGGAGCTGTCGCGTCTCCGCGACATGAGTATAAGCGGTGTCTCAGCCCTCAGTTGAAAGCGGCGGAGACGCCCCTACTCCTTAATTCAGACGTATTCCCGCCTCTGTCTGAGTAACGAGCCGTTTCCTGAGCAGTGCGCCAAGTGTTTGCTTGAATGTCCGTTTCGAGACTCCAAGCTCTTCATTGATTTCTTCCGCAGAGCTTTTATCGCTGATGGCCCAGAAGCCTCCGCGTGCGACTAATTCTCCCATGATCTGTTTTTCCAGATCGTCCACTCTTTCGCGGCCGGGAGGATGGAGACTCAGGTCGATTTTCCCGTCGGCACGAACTCCGGTGATCCAGCCTTTGAGTTTCTCGCCTTGGGAAAGATCTTGGAAAACTTCGTTGGCGAAGATCAAGCCGGTGTGAGCGTTGTTGATGATGGACTTATAGCCCATATCGGTTTTCGCGAAAATCGTAAGATCCACTTCGTCACCGGTGGCATATTCCGCCGGGGTGAGATCAAAGTGCCGGGCAATTCTCGTCGTGGCGACAAGACGACGGCTTTTTTCATCGACCATCACGTAAACGAGATAGTTTTTCCCGACATCCATACGGACTTTCTGCTCCCGGAACGGAACCAGCAGATCTTTTGGCAATCCCCAGTCGAGGAACGAACCGACCCCGGTAAGGGCGACGCATTTCAGTTTCCCGAACTCCCCCGGCATCAAGCGGGGCTGCTTCAATGTTGCAACCAGCCTGTCCTCGGAATCGAGATAAATGAAGACATCCACTTCACTTTCCAAAACCCATTCGGTCGGCATCTCGCGGCGAGGCAGGAGGATTTCTCCAAGGTTCTCCGCATCGAGAAAGAGACCGACGGGTTTCTCGCGGAGGATTCGTAAGGATGCTCTTGTGCCGATATTGATCATAATTTTTAAACCGCGAATGAACGCGAATGAGAAGAGCTTACCGCAAAGGCGCAAAAATCGCAAAGCTGGGGTTATGGGAGATTCTGTCCATGGCCTTGAAATATTCCGTCATGCTGGCTTCGCGTCCCTTTGCTGCCTTTGCTGCCTTTGCTGCCTTTGCTG
>TARA_B110000037_G_scaffold207109_1_pt1 | contig 16294 bp, 13 predicted proteins | sample TARA_B110000037 | Tara Oceans TARA_B110000037 (sample SAMEA4397196) | marine metagenome | biome: Polar Biome; feature: [MIX] marine epipelagic wind mixed layer (ENVO:01000061); material: water (ENVO:00002006), including particulate matter (ENVO:01000060) such as... | depth 10-100 m
TGAAGGTGTGATCCGATAAGATAGGGAGCCATTTTTCCGAGCCACTCGTCGTGGTCGAGGAGTCCGAGATTGTGTTTGAGACCGACGTGGCCGAAGTCGTGCCAGTAACCGATTTGAGGGCAGTCCTTGAAGTGCTCCTGCAAGGCGACCATTTCGCGTTCGTCGGGGACGTCCTCGTATTTGGAACGTGACTCAACCGCGAGGATGACGCCGGCTTCTTTGGCGGGTTCGATGAGGCGTTCGAGAGTGTTGATGGCGCGCTCGTAATATTTGGGACCGGATTTTTCACGCTTCTGCACGCAGGCCAGTTTAGCGTCGGCGTATTCGTCGGTGAGTTGTTCTCCCGCGGCGAGCTTTTTGGTGAGGGCGCCGGTCCACTTCTTGTGTGGCATCAGGGGGACGGAGCCCATGTGGAGGACGACGTAATAGGCCCCGAACTCCTTTGCGATTTCGAGGGTTTTAAGGGTTTCGCGGAAGGCTTTGTTGCGTTCGGTTTGGTTGTCGGAGGAGAATTGGTAGGCGTCGGGAGCGTCGATCATCACCTCGGTAGGCGAGGGGAAGTAGTTGTGGACGCCGACACATTTGAACTTGTTGGCAGCAAAGGCGCGCTGGATGCCTGGGAGCTTGGCGACGGTCATCCCGTGGGAGAGCTCGAGGGTGTCGAAGCCAAGTTCGAGGATTTCATCGATCATTTCCTCGCCGTCGGTGTGACGGGAGTTGTTCCAGCAGGTGGAGAAGGCGAGCATGGGTTAGGTTACCGGGTTATTTGGGAGTTGGTTGATTCGGCTGAGAGGAGGGTGCTGTCGGTGGCTGGGGTGCCTCGAGCTTCTCTTGGGTCGTTTTCGAGATGCAAATGATCAGTCACGTGGCCTATGCTTTGGATTGACGTCAAACCGAAGGAGGTGAACCCAATACTAAACATTAAATTTTGATTTTTTGAATGCTTGATTCTGAGCTCAGACGAAAGTTTAAGTCTCCGGAGACTTGGTTGAGGGAGCTTGGGTTGAGGACCGAAAGCTAGAGCTTTCGGCTGCATTAGAGTTTTTCGATGATGCAGTAGAAGGCGCCTGTTTCGCCTTTGGCTGATCTGAAGATTGGCGCGATGGCGTGGGAGCCTTTGGTGAGTTTGGTGGTGAAGGAGATGGCGGTGTCTTTTTTCCCGACGGGTTTGGTGGCGATCTCCCTGCCATTGAGGAGGAGGGCGGCAGTGGCGGCTTTTAAGGCGACACCGGGAGTGGTGCGGAAGGCTTTGGAGGCGCCGGGAACGTTTTTTCCAGGAGGGAGGGTGGCGTTGATGGGGTGTTTCGCTTCTTCGGGCCAGCGAAGGAGGGAGATTTTATACTCTCCTTCTTTCAGGACTTTGATGGCCCAGTGACCGCTGAATTTCTTTTTGTTTCCACCCTGTGCTGCCCGAATCATGCCCTGATGCCAGGGAGGGCTGGTGTTGAGCCAGTCGTGGGCAGTCATAATGACTTTGGGGTGATCCGGATGGCCGAGGTGGATTTCAGTGGTTTGTGGGAATGATGGGGAGATGTCGGCCCACCATTGGTCGTAGAAGGCGCGCATTTTGGCGACTTGCTCCGGGTTATCTTTTGCAATGTTCTTTTTCTGACCGGGGTCGGCTTTGATGTCGTAGAGTTCCTTGCCGTTCACGAGGCGGTATTGTTGGGACATGACGGCGGATTTACGCCATTTGACGGGATCTACGACACGTTGTGAATCTGTGACAAGAAAACGGTCGGGCCAGTGAACATCGGAGTTAGGATCGAGGAGGGCTTTGAGAGTGGAGCCATCGAATTTGATGTCTTCGCTGTTGGGGACGTCACAGACCTCGAGGAGGGTGGGGACGACGTCGACGGCGTGACAGAGGGTGTTGATCTCCCGATGTTGGCTGAGTCCGGCAGCGGGCCAGTGGATGAACATGGGGACGCGGTGACCCCCATCGTATTCAGAGCCTTTTCGGCCCTTCATGCCGGCGTTGAAGACGTTGGCTCCGGTGGCAGTGCCGTTGTCGGTGGTGAAGATGAAGAGGGTATTGTCGGAGATGCCGAGGTCGGTGAGGAGCTTGCGGGTGGCTCCGACATTGTCATCAATGTTGGTGATCATGCCAAAGAAGGCGGCGATGCCGTCCTTTTGGTCCTCGTAAATGTCCAGGTATTTTTGAGGACAATGGAGGGGGCCGTGCGGGGCGTTGGTTGAGATGTAGGCGAGGAAGGGTTCCTTGGTGGCGGCTTTGGCTTTGATGAACTCGTGGGCTTTTTGGAAGAAGACGTCGGTGCAGAAGCCTTTGGCCGGAACGATTTTCCCGTTGTGGAAGTAGGAGCCATCGAAGTAAGAGTTATTCCAGAGGTCGGGGGTTTGGCCGACGCCACCTCCGCCATGGCGGTAGACTTCTTCAAAGCCGCGGTCTTCGGGACGGTAGGGAAAGTTGTCGCCGAGGTGCCATTTCCCGAACATGCCGGTGGCGTAATCTTTGGAGAAATGCTGGCCGAGGGTGACTTCGTTTTCGCGAATCATGGAGCGGCCCATGATGGTGTGCCAGACTCCGGTGCGGTTGGTCCAGTGGCCGGTGAGAAGGGCAGCACGGGTGGGGGAGCAGGTGGGGGCGACGTGGTAGTCGGTGAGGACGGTGGACTCGGAGTGGAGCTTGTCGAGGTGAGGGGTTTTGATGACGGGATTGCCGTGGCAGGCGAGGTCGCCGTAGCCCTGGTCATCGGTGATGACGATGACGACGTTGGGACGAGTTTGCGCGGATGCGAACTGGAGGAGGGCGAAGAACCCGAGGAGTTTTTTGATCATGGGATTAGTTGGCTATGGGGGAGCTGAAAAGAATCCCGATTCCTATAATTAGGATCACGGCGATTATGTTGGCCGTTTTCGAGAATCTGAATTGAGGGAAGATTATTTGGATAAGGGCAAGAAGAAGGAGAGAAAAGGACGGAATACGAATGGTGTCGAGCCCCCCGTTTGCAGGAGAGAAGAATAAAAGGCAAATCGTGTATACAAAAAGCCCCCAGTAGAGAAAGTTGTTCTTAAATTTGATGTGGTTTGGATCTTCCATTCGGGGAAGCCATTCAAATGTGAGATTTGAAAATTGAAAGATGTGATTTGAGGAGAGAGGTTTGAAGCACGATGAACTTGACAAAGGATATGCTGATTGCGGTGTTGATGGGTGGGCCTGGAGCAGAGAAGGAAGTCTCGATGGCTTCGGGAAAGGCGGTTTTACAGGCTTTGCAGGAAAAGGGATTCCAAGCGGTGGGAGTGGAGGTGACGGATTTGGAGCCGAAATTGCCCGAAGGGACGAGCTTGGCGTTTAACGTGATTCACGGGACATTTGGGGAAGACGGAGAGTTACAGAAGTATTTAGAAGGTCTGGGAATTCGATACACCGGAGCGGGGGTGAAGAGTAGCGAAGTGGCGTTTGACAAGAATTTGAGTAAGGAGTGTTTTTTAAAGCACGAGGTTCCGACGCCGGGATCAGAGGTGGTTGATTGTTCATCGGGAGTGAAGCCACCTGCAATGAAGGTTCCTTTTGTGGTGAAGCCGCCGCGAGAGGGGTCGAGTGTCGGGATTCGGGTGGTGAAGAAAGAGAGCGAAGCAATGGAAGCGATGGAGCATGCGGCAAAATTCAGCCACGATTTGTTGGTGGAGGAGTTTGTGGAGGGTCGGGAGCTGACGGTAGGGGTATTGAACGAGGAGGTTTTTCCGGTGGTCGAGATCGCGCCTCCAGAAGGAGATTGGTATGATATGGAGACAAAATACCCGTGGTTGAGTGGGAAAGAGAAGGGGAGCCAATACACTTGTCCGGCGGATTTGACGTCCGAAGAGACGGCGGTCGTGCAGGCTGCGGCGAAAAAAGCCTACGATGCGTTGGGAATTGAGGTTTACTCTCGGGTGGATGTGTTGTTGAATCCTTTCGGAAGTCCTTACGTTTTAGAAGCCAATACTATCCCTGGAATGACCGAAACCAGCCTGCTTCCAATGGGAGCGGCGGAAGCCGGGTATACATTTGGCGATCTATGCGTGAAGATTGCCGAACTCTCTCTGGCCGCAAGGCCGTGAAAAATAATCCCTCCATGTTTCCCCGTCGTACATCAGGCCGCACGCGCAAATCGCGTCAGCGGATGCTAGCCCTCAAGGTGAATTCTCCCCGGATCATGATGTTTGACTGCCTGAAATTTGCTTCTCGATTTTTTAAGTTGGGGGTGGCGATGCTGGTGATGGTTGGGGTGGGATTTGGTCTGAGTCACGGTTGGAAAAAGCTCTTTGTCGAGAACAAGGAGTTTCTGGTGAGTCAGGTGAATTTACTGACGATGGAGGGCGGCGAGACGGCGTTTTTGACTCACGAACGATTGATGGCTCAATGTGAGATAGATGCAAATGCGACTATTTTCTCTCTTGATACGGATCAGGTGAAAGCGGCGCTCCTTGAATTGCCTGAAATTACGAACGCCAAAGTGAGCCGTCGGTTGCCGGGAATTTTGAAAATCGAAGTCACCGAGCGTAGGCCGGTGGCCTGGGTGGCGTGTCAATCGCTGGGGATCAAGGAACGAAGCCGAGAGCGTGGTTTTTTGGTGGACGAGAAAAATGTTCTTTTTCGATGTGCCTCCGAGGAGCTTTGGGAATTTGCGAAAACGCTTCCGGTTGTTTTAGTTCGTTCGGTTGAAAAAAATGAAATCGTGGAGGGAGAGCCGATTTCCCACGAGGGTTTGAAGTATGCTTTCAACCTCATTAATCTTGCGGAAGAGAAGCTGGTCGGTGAGGAAAAGCCGGCGCAGGTTGTGGTGAAAGACGAAATCATGCTCGAAATGACGACTCTCGGCGGCGTTATCGCAACGCTTTCATACTACAATCAAGAACGTCAGCTTGAAAATTTCTCAAAACTCACTTCCCATGCCCGTGATCAGGGGAAGACTCTTGCCCAGGTAAATCTAATTCCCCGTCGCTTCGTACCGATTCACTATCGCTGAAGTCATCCCTCAATTCAAGTTTATATGGCACGCTCCAAGATTCACGTTGGCCTCGAAATTGGTTCCACCAAAACCGTAATGGTTGTGGCGGAGATCAAACCGGATGAGTCCGCCAAAATTCTTGGGATGGGGGAGACCCGCACGGCTGGAGTTCGGAAGGGAGAGATCGCAGATTACAAGCAAGTGAGGGCTTGTGTGAAATCGGCTTTACTCGAGGCCGAAGACGTGAGCGATGTCGTCATTAAGAGTGTTTTTCTCTCGGTGACAGGCGCTCACATCAAGGGAGTCAATAACACAGGAACGTTCCGTCTTCCCGAAGATGAGAAGGAGGTTGACCGACATCATTTGGAAGAGGTTAAGGAGATTGCCCGTGACATCGCGATTCCAAGTGAGCACGTCTATCTGCACCACTTGGCCAGGCATTTTACTCTCGATGGTCAGGCGCACTCAACGGTTCCTTATGGATTGTTGGGGCGCACGCTTGAAGCTGACTACCATGTCGTGCACGGGATTCGCCCGAGGATTCAAAACATTATCAAGTGTGTGCGGGAGATTCCACTTGATGTCGATGATGTCGTTTTTGCTCCAATCGCTTCGGCTCAGATCTGCCTCAATCGTGAGCGCAAAGAGGACGGGGCTCTGGTGATTGATATTGGTGGCGAGACGACCGATTACGTTCTTTATCTCAACGGAGCGATTGCGGCATCGGGTTGTGTTCCGGTGGGTGGCAATCATGTTTCAAATGACATTCACTTGGTGACCCACATTCCATTTTCAAAGGCGGAGAAGGTCAAGATCGCGGAAGGGAATGCGTCGGCTGACCCGGCGAGTTCGGTGGGGATTGTGAAAGTAGAGGATGAGAAAGGGTTCCCGCCCATTGAAATCAACAGACAGCTTCTTAACGATGTGATTCGTGGACGGCTTGAGGAGGCCTTTGAGCTGGTGGTGGAGGGGCTTCCGGAAGGAGCGCTGGACCAGATAGGAACCGGCGTGTTCTTAACGGGTGGATCGAGCCAGATGCGTGGAATTGGTGAGTTGGCGTGCGAGGTTTTTGATCTGCCGGTATACAAACCCGAGCAACCCGACGTGAGCGGGGTTCATGCTTATTTCAAGGATCCCCAGTATGCGACGGCGCTTGGCTTGATTCGTTACGCCCAGATTCTCGATGAAGAGCGACCGGGGGCGCGCATCGGAAAGATGAAGGGCTTGTTGAAGACTTTCTGGCCTTTTGGAACTTAGGTCCCAGGGCCTACTGGAAGCGAATGCCCACGGGTTGTGGTTGCAGGGGAGTGGTTCCCGGCTGGGGGATAGTGATCGGGGGATACCCTCCGGAGGACATGGTGACAACTAGAAGGAGAAGTGAAAATCCGAGGAGGCCGACGGTCGCAAAGCAGCTGGGCTCGAACTTGGTTTGGAATACGTTGGCTAGCTGCTTTTCTGCAAATTCCTGTTGGTTTTTCTCTTTCGCTATTTCAGCAGGAGTAGCGGCCTCGTTTTTCTCTCCGGTATTCGCGGAGGATGCCTGCGCGAGGGGGGCTTCCAGCTCCTTCCTTTGCTCGTCCATAGCTGCCTCCATGGCGGGGAATTGCTGGGCCATCTGGAAGCTTACCAAGATCGCTCCAATCACGAATAAGACTTGGGCAATCAGGACTAAGGTCTTGGCTTTGTTCACAAGGCCGATCAAAGCGAAAATGAGTCCCAGTCCGACTGCGATGAGACAAATCATGACAAGAATCGAGCTGTCGTAAGGACCATCGTTCGTGTCTGCGTCATCCATTTCTTTGGCCACGTCATCGACCATCTTGTCGGCCTCTTTTTCCGGTATCCCAAGCTTCTTGAGTGGAATTTGAAAGTCGTCATTAGTAGAGATCCTTTTCGTGATTGTTTGGATTCCGGTTTGGGAGATGGTCTTGATCCTTCCTTCATCACCCATGATCTTTAGGTCCATGCTCAGTGATACCCACGGGAGAAAGAATAAGATCAGGGCGGCGAGGCCCGTGACAATGGTGAGGATGCTCACCCAAGTGGGTGCGGGATTTTTTCTAGCGGGGGCGGGAGCACCTGGAAGTGCAACCCCGGAGATTTGGGGGCTGAGATTGATGCTGGCGACGGGTGCAACTTGCACGGGAGCGGCAGCAGTGAGAACCGGAGCGGGTGCGAGTTCGACGATCTTGGGAACGTCGGGAAGGAGTCCTTCAACGCGTCCAGCCGGAACCCACTGGTCGAGCCCCTCGGTCCAGATCATGGTGTCATGATTGATGTTGCCGGTGGTGTAAAAGCCCTGGAGATCCTGGAAAGAATAGGGGCCTTGCTCATTGCCCTCACCATCAAGGACGCGCCACAAAGATTCGTTCATTCCGCGAAGCTAGGCACTGGTTATCATTCGTCAAGCCAACCGGCTGATTGCTTGGGGGTTCATAAGCCCTCCGATGATTGGAGCCCTTGCATAAGTTTCACCAAATCGAAGGTGGTCTGAAGGAAAATAGCGTTGTGTCCAGCATCTGCGACCGGGTAGAAAGTTTTGAATTTTGAGGGGGAGAGTTCGAAAAGTTTTCACCATGGTCGAAGGGGATCATCTGATCGTCTTCCCCGTGAATGACGAGGAGCGGGGTGTCAAATCCCTTGATTTTCTTGAGGTTGGGGAAACGATCGCCGGGGAAGATGGGTCACGGTTCGGAAAGCACTTAGAAAAGGCGAGATGAGGACGACTGCGCGATGCTTTTCGCGGGAGGCAAGCCAGTAGGTCGGACCGGAGTCGACCGATTTTTCGACGAGGATGACGTCAGTCGGATCGACTTCAAGATCGGAAGTGAGATGATGATACGTTAAGTCGATAGCGTGGTTGCCTCCCTTTTCGGTGGGCTTTCCCGATGACGGAGGTCGATGATGAATCGCGATTTTTTTCTGATCTTCGCCGAGAGTTTTGAAGTAGGTGTGATCTTTGGGGTAGGGGGTGCCGGGAGGTTGGAAGATCAACCTGTCAGCGAAGAACCAGGCAAAGGGAGAGAAGAAGATAAACCCAGGCGATGGTGTGGAAAGGGCGCTGTCATGACCACGTTCCAAGGAGGACCTTTTCCAGTTCATTCATGAAGGATGCCTCAATCACGCAGATGGTCCAGTGATCTAGTTGGACAAGAGGCGAAGGATTCCTCACACTCTGAAGTCATGAATCGACGTTCATTTGTTCGTAGTTCGGCGGCTTTTTCGGCGGCACCTTTTATAGCAACTTCCCGTTCTCTCGGGGCACAGTATGGGGAGTTTGGTGACCTTAAAAAGCGGGTGGCTTTGATTGGCTCGGGCTGGTATGGGAAACTTGATCTGTTGAGGTTGGTACAGGTGGCGCCCATCGAGGTGGTGGGGCTTTGCGACGCAGATTCGAAGATGTTGGGAGGGGCGGCGGATTTGGTGGCAGCGAGGCAGCTTTCAAAAAAAAGACCGCCGACTTTTAAGTATTACCAGGAACTGCTCGATCAAGAGAAGCCGGATGTTGTGTTGATTGATACGCCTGATCATTGGCACGCGCTGCCTGCATTAGCTGCGATCGAAGCGGGAGCGGATCTCTATTTACAGAAGCCGATCTCGGCCGATATTGCCGAAGGGCAGGCGATCTTTGATGCGGCACGAAAGAAAGGGAGAGTGGTTCAGGTTGGAACTCAGCGACGTTCAACTCCTCACTTACAAGATGCAAAGAAGCAGGTGATTGATGCCGGGTTGCTGGGCGATGTCGGACATGCCGAGATTTGTTGCTATTATCACATGCGAAGCCGAACTTCGGTAGAAAAAGCACTGGCCCCGGTGCCGGAACATTTGGACTGGGATCTCTGGACCGGACCCGCTCCGATGAGACCCTATAATACGGTGGTCCATCCGAGGGGCTGGAGGGGATTTAAGGAATATGGCAATGGCATTGTAGGGGATATGTGCATTCACATGCTGGATGCGGTCCGCTGGATGCTGGGGCTGGGCGAGGTGAAGCGAGTGTCATCGAGCGGTGGGATCTATGTGGATACCAAGAGCATCGCCAACATACCGGACACGCAGACGGCGACGTTTGCCTTTGATGATCTCGAGGTGGTTTGGAATCATCGAACGTGGGGAGATGCCCCCGATCCAGAGTTTCCCTGGGCGTTCTTTATCTACGGAGAAAAGGGGACCTTGAAGGCGGACGTTCACAAATGGGAGTTCACTCCTCGCGGTCGCGGGAAGAAGTTGAGCGGAAAGGTGACACTGGAGCTGGATGAATATCCCGAAGATAGAACTGAAGAGGGGGTTGAGAAGCATGTTGTCCCGGCAGTGCGTGCCCACATGAGGAATCTTTTGTCCCGGATTGAAGACCGTGGGCGTCCGGTCGCCGATATTGAGGAAGGGTATCTTTCAACATCCGCTTGTATTCTAGCGAACCTGTCCCAGGAGTTGGGGCGCTCGCTAGAATGGGATTCAAAAGCCCGGAGGGTGAAGGGTGATGACGAGGCCAATCAGCGACTGGCGCGACCCTACCGGGAGGGCTACACGCATCCCTCGCTGGCGTGATGAACGAAAAAAGCGGCAGTCCTGAGACTGTCGCTTTTGGTGATTTGATTCGCTGGAGCTAATGAGTTCTACTTAGGCTCAGGGAGTTCTTTTCTTTTCTCGAGGACCTTGTCGACGAGCCCGTAGGCGACCGATTCCTCGGCTGACATGTAGTTGTCACGGTCGGCATCTTTTTCGACCTGATCAGAGGATTTGCCGCTATGGTGTGCTAGGATGTCGTTGAGCCGACGCTTGAGGCTATACATGAACTCGACGGTACGTTCGACATCGGCTGCGGTTCCCTGTGCTCCGCCACTGACCTGGTGGATCATGACGTGGGAGTTGGGAAGGCAGAAACGCTTGCCTTTGGTTCCGGCGGTGAGGAGGACCGAGCCCATAGAGGCGCAAATTCCGATGCAGTAGGTGTTCACATCACAAGTGAGGAACTGCATGGTGTCGTAAATCGCGAGGCCTGCGGTCACGGATCCTCCCGGGGAGTTGATGTAGATGTGGATGTCCTTCTTGGGATCCTGCATCTGAAGGAAAAGCATCTGGGCGATGACGGAGTTTGCCACGCCGTCGTCGATGCCGGTGCCAATGAAAATAATGCGGTCCTTGAGGAGCCGGGAATAAATATCAAAAGCACGTTCACCACGACCATCGGACTCGATGACGGTGGGGATGTAGTAGTTGTTTTTCGGAGTGAAATCTCCGGATTGAGAGGTGGGGATCATGAATTATTTTTCTTCAGTTTCAGGTTCAACCTCTGTGACATTCGCGTGCTCGACCAAAAAGTCAATGGCCTTACTAAAGATCATATTTTGGCGGATATTTCCAAGTTGTCCGTTTTTCTGAAGTTCCTTCATGTAGCCTTTGACGGGCTTTTTGGCTTGCTTGGCCATGACGGTGACGCGTTGAAGTACCTCGCTGTTTTCCACCTTGAGTTTTTCCTTCTCACCGATTTCGGTCAGGAGGAAGTTGGTCTTGAGGCTGTTTTTGGCGCGAACCTGGGCTTCTTCAAAAAGTCCGGCTTTTCGCTCCTCGACCTCATCCTCGCTCATGCCGGCCTCGAGTCCTTCGCTGACCATGGCGTCGGCTTGTCCCTGGGTCTCGGACTGAAGGAATTCCTCGGGAACGTCGAAGTCGGTGAGTGCGTTGAGCTTGGCGAGGACGCTGTTGATCTTGATTTCCTCAAGTTGGCGTTTTTGGCGGAGGTCGAGGTCATCACGGATGAGGGCCTTGATGTCATCGAGGGATTTTCCAGCTTCGATTTTTCCAGCAAACTCATCGTCGAGTTCAGGAAGGCTTTCGTTTTTCAATCCGGTGACGGTCACGGCAAAGACAGCTTCCATGCCACGGATGGACTCAATAGGGAAGTCGTCGGGAAGCGTGATGGTGATCTCTTTGTCATCATTTGGCTTAGAGCCGATGAGAGCATCGGTGAAACCGGGGAAGAAGGCTTCGTCCTCAATACGAATCCAGTAGCCTTCATTTGAGGCGAGAGATTTGGCCTGTTCGCCGCCCACTTCGTCGAGGGGCTTTCCGTCGATGGTGGCGGTGTAGTCGATGATGGCGAGGTCACCTAGCTCGGTGGCGCGATCGGTGATGTCCTCATAGTCGGCAAAGCGTTGGCGAAGTTGCTCAAGGTTTTGATCGACAGCTTCATCAGTGATTTCGGATTTAGGGACTTCGATTTCGAGGCCTTTGTATTCTGGAAGGGAAATTTCGGGAGCCGTGATGATCTCGGCTTCAAAGGTGAAGGAGCCATCAGCCTGATGAGTGACATTCTTGGGGTTTTTCACGCTCAGGACCTTGAGGTCGTTGTTCTCCTTGAGTGCTTCTTGAAAGCTGTTTTGAATCAGACGGGACTCAACCTCTTGGGTGATGTCCGAGCTGTGGGCTTTTTCGATGACCGACAAGGGGGCTTTGCCGGGACGGAAGCCGGGGATGCGAGCCTGAGTCACGAAGCCTTTTAGGACTTTGTTTCGCTCTTCGGTGACTTTTTCTGCGGGGACCTCAACGCTCAGGGCGGCGAGGCACTTTTCTTTTTTCTCCAGGCGGATGTTCATGGCGGCGTAGAATCTGCGTTTGTCGCGGGGGGCGAGAAACTAGTGAGGAACTGTGAGGAGGTCAAGGGAGGGGAAGAGGGATTTTTTTTAAATTTGAACGCAAAAAGCAAATGAGTTGACTATTCATTGACCTTGACGTGAGCGGCCCTAGTCGGCGTAATCTCAGGAGTCAACAGACGTGTTTTAGCTTATGCGATATTCCTTGAACCAAAAACAATCTCTCCAGGCGTTTATGCTCGGTATCCTACTCGCCAGTGCGGTGATGGTTGGAACCACTCACGCGCAGAGCTTCCTGCTTGAGGCCGAACAATTCGACGGTAAGACAGTGACTTCCGTTGATATTCGTTATCGCGGAGCGAGGACAGTGAATGAGGCCCGCTTGAGGACTCACATGGCGATTGCGCCTGGAAAGAAGTATTCGCAAACCATGCTCGATGAAGACATCAAGACACTTTACGCGAGTGGCTTGGTGGACGACGTTCAGTTCTTTGCTGAAGAAGTGGCCGGCGGCGTCAAGGTGATTGTGGAGATGGTAACACGCCCTCTCATTAGCGGTCTTGGATTTTATGGAAACTCGACCTTCTCTGATAAGAAGCTTGCGAATGAGACCAAGCTGGGAGTCGGGCAGGTTCTCAGTGATGCCCAGATCATCAAAGCCCGAAGGAATATCGAGAAGTATTACGAAGGATACGGATATCCTGATGTGGAGGTGACACACCGGTTGCAAGACACCAGCCGCGCGGGTTATGCCGATCTGGTTTTTGAAATTGAGGAACATAACAAGAGCGAGGTCTATCGCATCCTCTTTGAGGGAAACAATGTCCTTAAAGATGCGGACCTTCGCAAGGAAATGGACACCAAGGAGAAGGGATGGTTTTCATGGTTCACCAAGTCTGGGAGAATTAACACTGTAGCGTTGGACGAGGATATCGCCAAAGTCGAGGACTACTACAAGAGTAGGGGATACTGGCGCGCCAGAGTGGGGGCTCCAAAGCGGGTGCCCCGCAAGGGGGGGGGAGTGGATCTCGTCATCCCGGTCAACGAAGGTCCCAAGTACATCGTTAATTCGATCGAATTCCCGAAGATCAAAGTCTTTAGTCGCGAGGAATTACTGCCAGCTCTGAGCTTGGTCGAAAATATGCCATACTCATCAAAAAAGATGCGCGATGACATTCGCATGATCCGCAGTTACTACGGTTCCCGGGGATATGCTGACGTGTCGGTTGTTCCTGATGTCCGAGAGACCGCTGGTTCCAAGGTGAACATCTTCTATCGTATCACTCCCGGTTCCCGCAAAAAAGTGGGCCGCGTAAATATTCAGGGTAATATTAAGAGTCAGGATAAAGTGATTCGCCGGGAGGTGCCTATGCGACCGAGTGAAAACTTCAACTCGGTGGATATCGATACTACCAAGCGTCGTCTGCAGAACTTGAATTACTTCGACAATGTTCAGGTGACGAGTTCGAACAGCTCTCGCTCGGGTTACCGTGATGTGAACATTTTGGTAAACGAGAAGAAGACGGGTTCGGTTAACTTCGGTCTTGGTTTCAGCTCGATCGATAACATTGTTGGTTTCGTCAATCTTGAGCAAAACAATTTCGATATTACGAATTGGGGGAGCTTCACCGGGGGGGGGCAGCGATTTAGTGTCAGCCTCAGGGCTGGTGCTAGGCGGAAAGATTTCCGGCTCTCGCTCGTGGAGCCTTGGTTCCTTGGGCAGAAGCTCTCACTCGGAACTGAGCTATACTATCGGGACCTGCTTTACCTGAGTGATGAGTATGAGCAGACGAGCATCGGAGGCTCGGTGTTTCTTCGTAAGCCGGTTGGTCGTAAGGCCTATGTGAAAGGAGAGTATCGTTTAGAGACCATTGATGTGAGGGCCGACAGCGATACCTCACCTGCCTTCATGGCCGAGGATGGTAAGTATCTTCGCAGCGCTCTTTCGCTGAATTACGTTTATGACAGTCGTGACAGCAACAAGCTGCCAAGGATAGGTCACAAGGTTGATCTTGGTGTGACGGTTGCCGGTAGTTTCCTCGGAGGAGATGTTGACGTTTACACTGTTTCGGGAACCGGCACCAAGCACTGGAATTTGGCTTGGGATACAATCCTAACGGCTCGCGGATCGTTCGCGTTCGTGGATGAGTTTGGTGGTGACGGTAACGTTCCTATCTTCGAGCGTCAGTTCCTCGGTGGTTCCCGTGACCTTCGTGGCTTCGAGTATCGTGACATCGGTCCTCGTGATCCTGTCAGCAATGAAGTTCTTGGTGGAGGAACCAGTATGTTTTCCTCGCTTGAGCTAACCTTCCCAGTTGTTGAGCGGGTTCGCGGAGCAGTCTTCTACGACATGGGATTTGTGAATCAGGATTCGTGGGAGTTCAGTGGCAGTAATATGGCGAGCGACGTTGGTTTTGGTCTTCGTCTTGATCTGCCTATTGGTCCGCTTGCAGTTGACTATGCCATCCCGCTGCAGTCGCCTGATGATGAGGCTGACGATGGCGGGCAGTTCAGCTTCTATCTGAATTACCAGTTCTAGGAGGCTGTCGCCAACTTAACCTTTCAAGTGCGTTCCGGGAAGCTGGGGCGCATTTTTTTGGTTCGAACGCGACGATTGGTTGAGGAAGTTCTCGAGGAGATCAAGCCCAGCATGCTGGCTCTTTTCCGGGTGGAACTGAGTTGCGAGGAGATTTCCTTTTTCGATGACCGCACAGAATTTTTCCTGGCCGTATCCGCAGGTCGCCGAGATTACCTTGGGATCTACTCCGGTGGGATAATAGGAGTGGACAAAGTAGAAGTAGGGTTTGTTATCGAATCCTTTCCAGAAGGGCGAGTCGGGCATCTTAAGATCGAGAGCATTCCAACCCATGTGGGGAACTTTGACCTCTTTGCTGGTGAAACGTTTTACGGTTCCATGGACCAGGCCAAGACCGGCGGTTCCGGGTGATTCTTCACTGGCATCGAAAAGAAGTTGGTATCCTACGCAGATTCCGAAGTAGGGCTTGCCTGATGAGATCCATTCGCGAAGTGATTCGACGAGATCGAGGCGGCGGAGGCTATCCATGCAGTCGCCAAAGGCCCCTTGTCCCGGGAAAATGAGATGAGTAAATTCGGCGAATTCCTCGGGCTTCGTGATCAGGCCGGGATCATATCCGAGCGAACGGCATGCATTGATGACACTGCGGAGATTCCCGCGGCCGTAATCGATCATTCCGAGTTTCATCGTTCTTCAAAGAACTTCCTTGGTGGAAGGGATACCTTCGCGGCGGCGGTCGTTCTCCGAAGCGATACGAAGGGCGACTGCCAAGGATTTGAAGATGGATTCGGCGATGTGGTGGCCGTCCCGACCGTAGAGCACTTCGATGTGGAGATTACACCGTAGGTTGGAAGCGAGGGCGCGGCAGAATTCTTCCACCAAAGTGAAGGGAAAGTTCTGGGCATCGGGGGTATTGTCGGGAGCTCGGAGTTCGAGCTGTGGGCGATTGCTCAAGTCGATGACGCTTCGGCAAAGAGTTTCATCCATGGGGACATAAGCGTGTCCGTAACGGCGAATGCCCGATTTGTCGCCGAGGGCCTCCTTGAGACATGCTCCAAGGACGATGCCTGTGTCCTCGACGGTGTGGTGGAAGTCGACCTCTACGTCGCCGTCTACTTCAACCTGAAGATCGATGAGTGAGTGACGGGAGAACAGCGTCAGCATGTGATCAAGGAATGGGATGCCGGTTGCAACATCGGAACGTCCACTGCCATCGAGGTCGAGGCTGAGTTTGATCCGGGTTTCGGCGGTGTTGCGTTGCTGGGATGCTGTTCGCGCACTCATAGTATCGGGGAGAGAGTGACGGGATTCTTTCAGAGGGCAAGAGTGATTACTCGCTGGTATTGCCTGAAATGATCCGGTCCAGGAGTTGCTCGAGTTCGGCTTCTCCGGGCGCACTGCCAAGAATCTTTTGGTCCTTAATCAAGATGACAGTGGGTGTTTGGGGGGTGATGGAAGCAGGCATTTCGGGTAAGGCTGCGAGTTCTTTAGATCCGTTGAGTGGTCGAATGGTGAGGTAAGGCAGGTGTTTTGGGGAATTCAGGATGCCAAGAAGTTTTTTGACCTCTGCAGTGGTGATGTCTCCCTGGAGGACTGCAACCAATGGTTCCTGTCCAAGAGCACATGAGGCTATAAAGTCGGTGTGATTGACAGCGGATCTTTTTGCCATCGGAGAGATGATCTTAGCGTGAAGGTCCAACATTTTACGGTATTTATCGTCTGTAGTGAGAGCGAAAATTCGATTGAGGATGTGGTCGAGAGTTCCGATGGAGGACTCGCCGTAGATCATGGATAGGTTGTGTTGGCGGAGAGGGATGATTCGCTCGCCGGGGATGGATTCTGCGAGGAGACCATTCTCTGATCCGAGCTTGGAAATCGCTTCGTCAAGGATCTCACGGGAGGTATTGAACCATTTTTCATCGAGAGTTCTCTGATAGAGGTAAAAGAAGGAGAGACTTGTGGCGGCGTAGTCGAAGCAACGGGCTTGCAGGAATGCAACCCGGTTGGAGTGGTGGGACATTCCCTGTTCTGCATCGCGGTATTCTCTCAAAATAAGGTTTGCGGTGGCGATGGCCGTGGCGAGATCAGCGGGCGTCTGGGAATGCGCTGATCGGGTGAGCTGAGCCTTTAGAATTAGGGCGAAATCGGTAAGGGTCGGCACTGTTTCTTTAATGAATTTTGTATTCTTTGAGCGATGGTCGAGGAGTTTTTTT
>TARA_B110000037_G_scaffold63279_1_pt1 | contig 16267 bp, 14 predicted proteins | sample TARA_B110000037 | Tara Oceans TARA_B110000037 (sample SAMEA4397196) | marine metagenome | biome: Polar Biome; feature: [MIX] marine epipelagic wind mixed layer (ENVO:01000061); material: water (ENVO:00002006), including particulate matter (ENVO:01000060) such as... | depth 10-100 m
AACCAGTTTTTTGAATTATAAGTAACCATGCGTGTAAAAATAATTAAAGGGACTTAATTTAAAACCATTAAAATCTATTTAATCAACAATGGTTGTATAATAAGTATAAATGGTTAATAGAAGATAACGCTTAAGTTAACGTAAATAAGTGTTATTGTTTATTTTGCAGAGCCTTAAAATTAATGTATGAAATTTTTTACTTTTTTGATTGCCTTTTCATTGTTTTTTGATGCATATTCTCAGGCATCAAACGTTAATTTATTAGGCAGATACCAATACTCACAGGAGCTTAGCGATGTTTGGGGTTATGCTGATAGTTCTGGAAATGAATATGCTTTAGTTGGAAGTTTCGTAGATTTTTCAATTGTAGATGTAACTGATCCTGCAAATTGTGTGATAAAATATTACTTGGGAGGACCAATTTCTACTTGGCGCGATATAAAAGTTTGGAATAAAAGAGCATACATTACCAATGAAAACCGCGATGGATTGTTGATTGTTGATATGAGTAAACTGCCTTCACAAAATAATTTGGATACCACACATTTTTATGGTTCGCAATATCCTTTTACGAAAGCGCACAATGTATACATAGATGAAAATGGCTTTGCCTATATTATCGGAGCTAATTATAAAAATGGGGGAGCGATAATATTAGATTTAAATCAAGATCCTGATCATCCAGTTGAGGTAGGGTTGGTTGATAATTTTTATTTGCACGATGCAATGGTAAGGGGCGATACTTTGTGGGGATCGGCTATTTATGATGGGCTGCAAGTTATGATGGATGTATCCAATAGAACTTCACCAGTTTTGCTAGGTTCATTTGATACTCCTGGTAAATTTGCACATAACTGCTGGCCATCTGATGACGGTGATTATGTGTTTACCACTGATGAAATTAATAGTGGTAAAATTGGAGCTTACGATGTTTCTGACTTTGATAATCCAATCAAGGTAGATGAATTTGGAATTCAATCAATTTCAACGCCTATTCCACACAATACTTTTTTTAAGAAAAACTTTTTATATACTTCGCATTATTCAGAAGGATTGCATATAATGGACGTAACGCACCCCGGAGGAATGGTTGAAGTTGGAAAGTACGATACTTCGCCTTTATATGATAATAAATTTCATGGGGCTTGGGGTGTTTACCCTTATTTACCTAGTGGCAATATATTAATTGCTGATATTGAGGAAGGTCTTTTTGTTTTGTATCCTAACGTTACTCAAGCGTCTTACCTACATGGCAAAGTAACAGATACGATAACCAATAATATTATTGCTGGAGCTGGAGTAAGAATTGGAGTTCAAAGACAATTTTATACTCAAGAGTATGGAAATTACAATGCTGGTCATAAGTCGGCTGGCTCATACGATGTGAAGTTTGAGAAAGCTGGATATGACTCTAAATTAGTAAAGAATGTATCCATCCAAACTGGACAAATCACCATGCTCAATGTAATGTTAACACCTATTTTTGGTCCAATTATTTCGAATAAAGAAGAAGATCTTGATAAAAATTATTTTTTAGTTTACCCTAACCCTGTAGGAAATGAATTGAAAATAGAAACAAATGAAAAGATTGAAAACCTAAAGATATACAATGGAAAGGGTCAAATTGTATTAGAAGCAATAAACGCTACTCAGGATGTTTCTACTCTTAGCAGAGGAGTTTATCTTTTAGAGGTAATTTTTGATAACAACAAAAGAATTAAGCAAAAGCTTTTCAAAAGGTAATAAATGATTTCTTAGGCATAAAAAAAGGGGCTAATTTGAGCCCCTTTTTTTCATTTTATCTAATTAAGAAAACACAACTTTATCAGTAGCGTATTCTTTATTGTCAAGTTTTAACTTTATTTTTTTGAATACTTTAATTGAATATTCAACATCTTCTAAAGTATGTGATGCTGTAGGAATAAGTCTAAGCATGATAGTATCTTTAGGTATAACAGGATAAACCACTATAGAACAAAATATACCATAAGTTTCTCTAAGCTCAATGGTAAGATTGGTTGCTTCAAATAGCCCTCCCTCCAAGAATAGCGGAGTAACGGGTGAGTTGGTTACACCGAGGTTAAATCCTTCAGCACGTAAACCTACTTGCAAGGCATTTGAAATAGTTTTTAATTTGTTTCTATGTGATGGGTCATTTCTGAACATCTCTAACCTTTTTAGGTTTCCAACAACTAAAGGCATCGGTAAAGATTTAGCGAAAATCTGAGAACGCATGTTATAGCGTAAAAACTCAATTACGTTTTCGTTAGCGCTAATAAATGCTCCGATGCTTGCAAATGATTTGGCAAATGTTCCAAAATAAACATCAATGTCGTCTTGTACTCCTTGCTCTTCACCTGTTCCGGCACCTGTTGGGCCCATTACACCAATTCCATGCGCATCATCAACAAAAAGTCTAAACGGAATTTCTTTTTTAAGAGCAACGATTTCTTTCAAAAGTCCTTGATCACCAGCCATACCGAAAACACCTTCGGTAATAACCAAAATACCACCACCGGTAGAGTCAGTAATTCTCTTTGCTCTTTCGAGTGATACTTTTAAACGTTCGATATTGTTGTGAGGGAAAACAAACCTTTTACCTTGATGCATTCTAACACCATCAATAATACAAGCATGTGATTCTGAATCGTAAATGATTACATCATTTCGGTTCACCAAAGCATCAATTGACGATGACATACCTTGATAACCAAAGTTTAGTAGGATAGTATCCTCCTTTTTAACAAAAGATGAAAGTTCCGCTTCAAGTTTTTCGTGCATTGATGTATTTCCAGACATCATTCTGGCTCCCATAGGAAAACTTAAACCATACTTAGCAGAAGCTTCAGCATCGGTTTTTCTAACTTCAGGATTGTTAGCTAACCCCAGATAATTGTTTATACTCCAAACCAAGACTTCTTTTCCTCTAAACATCATTTTGTTCGAAATCTCACCTTCCAGTTTAGGGAAAGTAAAATAACCATGAGAAAAACTAGCATGCTGACCCAAAGGGCCTCTATTCATTTTTATCTTATCAAATATATCCAAAATATATGCGTTTAAATTTTAACAAAAGTAGTACTAATGACAACGAAATGTATCTATCGTAAATACATTTTAAACCTTATTTTGTTCATTAAAATTCATAATTATTTATGTGTAATGAAAACGTATATTTGCCGCCCTTAATGAAAGCAATTTTTAACAAGCTACTTTTATTTATTCTGATCATTTTTGTAATGTCAGGATGTTCTGAATATCAAAAGGTATTGAAGAGCTCTGATATTAATTTAAAATATGATAAAGCCTTAGAATACTTTGAAGATGGTGAATATTACAAGGCATATCCTCTTTTTGAAGAACTTATTGCCGTTTATAGAGGAACTGAAAAAGCCGAAAATCTTTCTTATACTTATGCTTATTGCGATTACTATTTGTTGGATTATATATTAGCGGCACACCGTTTTGAGCAATTTGTAAAAACTTATCCTTTAAGTAAATATGCAGAGGAATGTCAATTTATGATTGGATATTGTAATTTTTTAAACTCTCCGAAACCTTCGTTAGATCAGACCAATACTTATATTGCAATAGACCAGCTTCAATTGTTTACTAATTTATATCCTAAAAGTGAGTTAATAGATTCTTGTAATACCTTAATTGACGGGATGTTAATGAAATTGTCCACTAAAAACTTTGATAGAGCAGTATTGTACCTTAATACTGGTAATTACAAGGCTTCTGTTGTTACCTTTAAAAATTTCCTTGAAAAATTTCCTGATACTGATTTTAGAGAAGAGGCTGAGTTTAGGATTTTTGAAGCAAGCTATGAATTAGCTAAGAATAGTGTTTCAAGTAAAAAATCTGAAAGAATTGAAGAATCAATAAAAGCATATGTTAATTTTGTTGATTCTTTTCCGAAAAGTACATTCTTGAAAAAGGCGGAGTCTATGTACTTGCTAATATTAAGAGAGAAAGAAAAATCGAACGAACAAAAATCATAAATATGGATTACAAAAAGACTAACGCGACGAATACCACAGTAACACGTGATCTAGAAGAAGTGACCAATACTACTGGTAATATTTATCACGCAATTTCTGTAATGGCTAAAAGGTCTAATCAAATTGCAAGTGAGATTAAAGAAGAGCTTACTTCAAAACTTGAAGAATTTGCAACGAGCACGGACAATTTAGAAGAAATATTTGAGAATCGTGAGCAAATTGAAATCTCTAAATTTTATGAAAGGTTACCAAAAGCACATTCAATTGCTTTACAAGAACTTTTAGAAGATAAGATTTATATTAGAGACCCTAAAGATGATGCTGAAGAAGACGCAGTTTAATTAATGCATGTTTAGCGGTAAAAAGATATTAGTTGGCATTACTGCCGGAATAGCCGCATATAAAATCAATTTTCTTATTAGATTAATGGTTAAAGCCGGGGCAGAGGTTCGTGTCGTTCTAACCCCTGATGCTTCAACTTTTGTCTCACCTGTTACACTCAGTACTTTATCAAAAAACCCTGTTGCTTCAAAATTTATTAAAAATGAAGATACAGGACAATGGCAAAACCATGTTGAATTAGGCGCTTGGGCTGATTTATTTTTAATAGCTCCACTTACAGCAAATACTTTATCTAAAATGGCTGTTGGAGCTTGCGATAATCTATTGTTAGCCACTTACTTGTCTTCTAAAACTCAGGTAATGGTTAGCCCCGCAATGGATTTAGATATGTATGCTCATCCATCTACGCAAAGAAATTTAGAAACTCTTACTGACGATGGAGTTATAATAATTCCTGCTGAAAGTGGTGAACTCGCAAGTGGATTGCACGGGCAAGGTCGTTTACCAGAGCCTGAGTCTATCATGGAAAAAGTTTCTGACTATTTCACTAAATCAAATAAATTAAGCGGTAGCAAAATAATGATTACTGCTGGGCCTACTTATGAGGCCATTGATCCGGTTCGGTTCATTGGCAACAGATCATCAGGTAAAATGGGGTTTGAGCTTGCTAATGCAGCTTTAAACCTTGGAGCAGAAGTATTCTTAATTACCGGTCCTACCAATGAAAATTTAAGTCATTCAAACCTTCATTTAATTAAGGTGCAATCAGCAAAAGAAATGCATCATCAAGCCATTTCTTTATTTCCAGAAATGAACTGTGGTATTTTTGCTGCCGCTGTTGCCGATTACTCTCCAAAGAATGTTTCTGAAAATAAGATAAAGAAGGATGACCAAAACATGGCTATTGAGTTAGAAAAGAACCCAGATATTCTTAAAGATTGTGGCTTAAATAAAAAAGAACATCAACTCGTCGTTGGCTTTGCTTTAGAAACAAACGATGAAGAGGCTAATGCTTTGAAAAAGTTAAAGGCAAAAAATGCCGATTTAATCATACTTAATTCATTGAACGATAAGGGTGCGGGTTTTTCAACAAAAACTAATAAAGTAACCTTATTTAGCAAAGAAAATAATCCACAAGTTTTTCAGTTAATGTCTAAGCAAAAATTAGCAAAAGAGTTGATGAATATTTTTCAAGATAAATTAATATGAAATACATTTTAAGCATTTTTTTTAGTTTATGCTTGGGAGTATTAAATGCCCAAGAGATTAAATGTACGGTTGAAATTAATTCATCTCAACTTGCTATAAGTGACCCAACTTATTTCGACAACATAAAACAAGTAATTTATGATTTCATAAATACTCGAAAATGGACAAGAGATAAATTTAAAGTTGATGAACGAGTCGAATGTACTATTCTCATAAACCTAACAAACGAAATAAGTACTGGTAATTATGAAGGAACGCTTCAAATAACTTCTAGAAGACCTGTATACGGATCAACATACTATTCTCCAGTGATTAATCACTTAGATAATGATGTTTCATTTCAATTTGAGCAGTTTACGATTCTCGAATTTTCAGAGAATACTTTCTTATCCAATTTATCCTCCTTGCTGTCCTACTATGTTTATATGTCAATAGCATTCGATTATGATTCGTTTTCGCCAAATGGTGGAACTCCCTATTTTCAGACGGCTCAAAGCATTGTGAACAATGCTCAGTCATCAGATGGAAGCGGATGGAAGGCTTATGAGAACAATAGAAACAGATATTGGATAATTGAGAACATGATGAGTCCCAGGTTTGAAAACATTCGTAAATGCATTTACATGTACCATCGTGAGGGATTAGACTTGATGAGTGAAAGCCCGGAGGAAGCAAGAAAGAAGATTTATGAATCACTTGAAATGTTGAAGCCTGTATATGAAAATTCGCCAACTTCGATAAACTTAAAAATATTTTTCAATGCAAAAGCGGATGAGTTGGTAAACATATTTTCGGATTCTCCACGAGAGGAGAAAACCAAGATAATTGATTTGCTTAATGCAATAGATCCTGTAAATACAAACAAATACCAGAAAATATTGGATTCTAAATAGAAACCACCCAATCAAATTCTATATTAGTTGCCAAATGTTAAAATCAATATTTATACAGGATTTCGCCCTTATAAAGAAGGTGAATTTTAGCTTTAAATCAGGCTATACTGCTATTACAGGTGAGACAGGAGCAGGTAAAAGTATAATGTTTGAAGCATTACAATATTTAACAGGTAAACGCACTGATAGCTCTATTATTCGAAAAGGTCAGCCCAAAGCGGTAATAGAAGGTGAGTTTATCTGTAAAAATGATTCTATTGATGACTTTCTTGCAAGCAATGAGGTTGATCGCTTTCCATCCATCATTATAAGACGAGAATTACGAATAACTGGGAGGTCTAGGGGTTTTTTGAATGATACACCAGTTTCAAATTCAGTTCTTAAAGACCTTTGTTTAATGTTATTTGACATTCATGAGCAACATGAATTACTAGGAATTCTTTCAGCATCAAACCAATTAAAATATCTAGATAATTTTGCTGAACTAAATGGATTAATTAGTGTGTATAGTATTGCGTTTAACGATTTGAAAACATTACAAATTCAATTCGAAAAACTAACAGAGCAAGAAAGAAAAGCAAATTTAGAAAAGGATTATTTTGAGTTTTTGGTGGACGAGTTAGATAAAGCTAATCTTGTTGACAAAGAAGATATTGAGCTAATAAAGAGGTTTGAGTTTTTAGAAAACATAAAAGACATTAAAAGTGCTTTTAACGAAATTGTTGAAACTATTGAGAATAAGGGGGGAGTTGGTGTTTTAAATTCGGTGCATCAACTGATTTCTAAAAATACTAAAGCAGCTAATCAGTATGAGCCTCTTAATGTTTTGTTTGGTAGATTGAAAGAGTTAGAAATTGAATTAACCGATATATTTCAAGAAGCAGAATCTGAAATGGAGGAGATTGAGTTTAATCCAAATGAAAAAGAAAACATAGAGGACAGGCTTGACTTAATTAATTCATTAATGTCTAAACATCAGGTTGAAACAACAGAAGAATTGAAAGCAGTTGAAATATCATTGGTAGATCAGCTTAACAGTCTGAGCTTTATGTCCAAACAAATTGAAGCATTAGAGATTGAAATTAAATCAGGTAAAACAGATTTAATGCAAAAAGCGGTTAATTTAAGTAAGTTAAGGAAGAACGCAGCCCAAAATTTTGATAAGCAAATTGTTGAGGTTATAAAAGATTTAGGAATGCCTTATGCTCAATTTAAAACGGTATTTGATGAGCTAAGAGAGCCGAATCCTAAAGGGTTAGATTCGATAAATTTTATGTTTTCGGCAAATAAAGGAGGAGATATACAAGAACTTTCAAAAGCAGCTTCAGGTGGTGAGTTATCACGAGTAATGTTATCAATTAAAAGTATTTTGGCAAGTAAAAAAGCAGTAGAAACTTTAGTGTTTGATGAAATTGATAGCGGAGTTTCAGGAGAAATCGCCCATCGTTTTGGTAAAATATTTTCAAGGATTGGTGAAAAATGCCAAGTTCTAGCAATAACTCATCTTCCACAAGTGGCAGCCAAAGGTCATCATCATGCTCATGTTTCTAAATTAATTACGGATGATACTGAAACTGCGATTAAATATCTAGATGATAATGAACGAGTTGAAGAAACGGCGAAACTAATTAGTGCAGAAAAATTAACAAATGCGGCTCTTGAGAATGCAAAACAGCTTCTGAAAGCTTGAAAATTCTATTTTTGACAATTATAAACTTACATCATGGCAAACGACTTATTAAAAGGTAAAAAAGGAATTATATTTGGCGCACTGGATGAAAATTCTATCGCTTGGAAGGTAGCTTTAAAAGCTCATGAACAAGGTGCTCAATTTACATTGACAAATGCTCCAATAGCAATGCGGATGGGCGCTATAAATGAACTAGCAGTTCAATGTAAGGCTGAAATTATTCCTGCAGATGCTACTAGTAATGAAGATTTAGAAAATCTTTTTGTTAAAAGCATGGAGATACTTGGTGGTAAATTAGATTTTGTTCTACATTCTATTGGAATGTCACCAAACGTTCGAAAAAACAAACATTATACAGCCTTAAATTACGATTGGTATCACAAAACACTTGATGTTTCCGCAATGTCTTTTCACAGAGTTTTAGGTACCGCTCACAAGCTTGATGCTTTAAATGATTGGTCATCTGTGTTAGCTCTTACTTACATTGCTGCACAGCGCGTATTCCCTGATTATAATGATATGGCTGATGCTAAATCGATGCTTGAGTCAATTGCTAGAAGTTTTGGTTACCACTACGGGAAAAGTAAAAAAGTTAGAATAAATACAATATCTCAATCGCCTACACCAACCACAGCAGGTAAAGGAGTAAAAGGTTTTGATCAGTTTATTGCTTATGCTGATAGTATTTCTCCATTAGGTAATGCTGATGCTGATGCTTGTGCTGATTATTGTGTTTCTATGTTTTCAGATTTAACAAGATTTGTAACCATGCAGAATTTATTTCATGATGGAGGCTTCTCTAGCACGGGAGTTAGTAATGAAATAATGGAAAAAATGTAAGTTTTGCAACCTTCAATTTTTTGGTTTAGATTAAAATCCTCTTTTAGTTTTTATTTTAAGAGTAAATCAAAGTACCGTATTCACTCGCCATTTACGTTTCATCTTATCAAAAATTGTTTTGATAACGATGTATTTGACGATGTAAATGTATTAGCCAAAACCCTAAATGTAAGGGAATTTCTTAAAGCAGATACTACAACATTTACTTATAATGATTTAGGCGCAGCAGGATCTTCTTATCAAAAAGCCTTGAAAGTTAGTGATGTTTACAGGAAGTCTGTTTCTAGTCATAATAAATCACTTTTACTATATAGAATTGCTCGTTATTTAAAACCTGATACAATAATTGAATGTGGTACTTCATTAGGCGTAAACGCAGGATACTTGTCTAGTGCAGCTAAAAATAAATATATCGGTATTGAAGGGGATGAATTTTTAGCTTTAAAAACAAAGTCTATTCTTAAACTCTTTGGAAACAATCATGAGGTTGTAAATGGTGAAATAGAGGAGGAGTTGCGTTCGGTATTGAATAGATCAAGTGGCGACAATTTGTTAATTTATTTAGATGGGAACCATACTTATGAAGCACTTAAAAGCAATGTTAATTTAATAATTGACCAAATTAACAACAGAAAAACCTACGTAATTGTAGATGACATTAGATGGAGTAAGCAAATGTATGAAGCTTGGACAGAATTGAAACAATCAAGCAATGTAGGCCTTAGTTTAGACTTTTTTCAGTTTGGGTTAATAACCCTAAATATGAAGGTTAGGAAGCAATCAATCAAAATTTACAACCAAAACATGCTTTCAATGCTATTAATGGGTTAAATTCCAGCATTAAGTTAATTCGATATTCAACTTAAATTATCTCCACGTATTTTGATGTATGCATAAATTGATTTAAAAGAGTGGCTATGTTAATTAATAAGTTAAAAAACAGTTCGTTATAATTGTTAAATTAGAGTAGTTATAAAAATGAGAAGAGAGAGTTCAGGACTAAGTTATTTCCATATTAGTCGTTTATTAACTTGCATGTCTCTGTAAATATTTAAGTTTCGATTATTTATAACTTCAACAAAATCAATATATTTGTAGAAATTCATAATTTAGTAGTGACTCATTTAAATCAATAAACGTATCAAGTTATACTCTCAAATAAATTAAAAATGCATCAGATTTTAAAAAATATCAGAATTTTAAGAAAAATAAAGGGGTATAGTCAAGATTATACTGCAAAGAAAATGGGTATTACTCAATCGAGTTATGCGAGATTCGAAAATCAAGGTGTAAAGATTGACTATAATATAATGGAAATGGTAGCAAAAGTTCTAGAAATTGACGTTTGTAAAGTGGTTAATTACCATAATGCCGGAAAAATAAAAGAACAGGATTCATCTTCTCAAGATCAAAAGGAAATGCTTAAGAAAATCAATTATTTGAATGACAAAAATGTCTATTTAAATAGGATTAATGAGCAAATGCAACGACAATTAAAAGACAAAGAACACATAATAGATTTATTAAAGCAACAAGCAAAAATTGTTGTTTCAAATTAAAGCTTACAATTAATACTAAAAAAAAGCGTCTAATTAGACGCTTTTTTTTTGCCAGGTATTAACTTGAAATTTATTTATTACTTTCTTTTTCTCTTTTTTCCATATCAGAAATGAATTCCTCAATTTGTTCTACTCCTATTCTTTTGCCTAATATTTTCTTGTCTTTATCAAGCACTAAGACAACTGGTGTACTGTATATGTCATAAATATCTCTAAAGTTCAGGCTCTCAAGAGTTGTTAATCCTTTATTAATGTAGTTCCAAGCGTTTTTATTTATTTCTGGTGTATCCGAAATATTCATCCATGGTAGTTTGTGCTCTTTTATAAATCCTTTCCATTCTTTTAATTCTAGTTCAGTGCCAACAGCAAAAACTTCAAGTCCAATTGATTTTGCGTTTTCTTCATAGTACTTTTTTAATTTAGGGGTAGCTTTTTTACAGTGACCACATCCTGAATCCCAAAAATATAAGATGGTGTATTTAGCATCCACTTTATGCAGGTTTTGCCAAACTCCATTGGTATCAGGTAAAATAATATTTGGAGCAACTTTGCCTAATAATAGTGGACTTAAAGTTTTTGCACGTTCAGTAATTTTAGCAAGATTGGTTGAGTCAACCCAAAAAGCCTCTCCCTTCATGTAATACTCCTCAGCCATGTGCACAAATACGGCATCCATGCCCATTATTTTGGATTTTTCATATTTATTAGTAACGTAATGAACAGCATATTTAAAAAGTTCATCATTAGCTTTAGCTTTACCAATAAACCTATCTGCAGCAGCATTAATAGAGTCAGGAATTTGTGGAGTAAGTTTTTTAATATAATAATCCAACTTGTTGTGATATATAGGTGTTCTAATCAGCCTTCCGTCTGAAAAGTCAATGTTATCTAAATAATGGCTTTTGAAGTACTTGTATTTTACCCTGTCTTCATTTTCTCCTTCTGGAATTTCTAAATTATCAGGAATGATAGGATCAGGAGTGGTAGAAAAAACCTTGGCGGCAAAAGTTCCTTTGTTGGCTTCGATAAATTCACTTTGAAACTTTTTAACATCCTTATCTATACCCTCCAATTTCTTTTTTAGAACTGCGAGTCTAGCTTCGTCATCTGTAGTGCCCATTTCTTCTTTAATAGGCCTTGCCTCTTTCTGCTTGCTGGCAATTTGATTCATGTAGTCATAAAACACTTTATTCTCTTTAGATCCGGTGATTTTCATGCTGTTAACAAGGTCACTTTTACTTGATTCCATCGTGAATTCCGTCTCTGCAATAATCAATTCAAAATATGATTTTCTATCCGGTAAAACTAACATGTAGATTCCTTCCGGATATTCTTTTTCTCCAACAAAGGCAAACCTTCCATTAGCATCTACATCAGCTGTATCCTTATAATATTGTTTTCCGCCATAATAATTGGCTAAATAAATAATGGTATCTGATAATCCATCGATTTTAAATTTTAAATTATAATTCTTAGTTTCTTGTGCATTTGTATTAATCCAAACAAAGGAGACTGCTAAAAGCAGAATAATTTTTTTCATAAGACTTAAATTTTGTCGAAAATATTAATTTGAACGATTCAAAAGTCAAAAATTCATAGGTGAATCAAATTTCATTTAACAAAACTTTAACAGGGCTGTCAAAAGCTTTAGAACTCTTAAAAAATACTATGTTTGCTACCTTTCAAAAATTAGTGAATGGTTAAAAAAGTAATAGTTACTGGATGTGCAGGTTTTGTTGGATCAAATTTAACAAATAGACTGCTTAATGCTGGAATTGAAGTATGGGGTGTAGATAACTTTAGTTATGGTGAAAAAAGAAATATAGAACCTTTTATTAACCACCCTAAGTTCCATTTTACCGAAGGAGAATTAACAGATTTTGCAACTCTAGACAAACAAGAGGGTGAAGTATTGGTTCATTTAGCTTCGCAAAAAATACCGCGTTATTCGAATGCTTATCGCACCCTGAATGAAAATTCTGCTATGCTGAAAAATGTAATAGATAAATGTTTACGTGATAAAATTAGGGTTGTATTTGCATCAACATCTGATATTTACGGTAAAAACCCGGAAATACCATACAGTGAGACATCCAATAGTGTACTTGGGCCAACTACGGTGAAAAGGTGGTCTTATGCCTTGTCTAAAATTTATAGTGAGCATCAATTGATCTCTCATAATCAGGAGTTTAATTTAGATTATACAATTATTAGAATATTTGGATCCTATGGGCCAAATCAAAACTTAACCTGGTGGGGTGGGCCTCAAGCGCTTTTTATTGAAAAAGCGTTTAAAAATAAAGAAATTGAAATTCATGGTGATGGTCTTCAAACTAGAACGTTTACTTTTATTGAAGATACAGTAGATGGCTTTTTCAGAGCTGTTACCATGAGGGAAGCAGTTAATGATATTTTTAATGTCGCCTCTGAACCTGATGAGGAAATTACAATCATAGGATTGGCCAACTTTATATGGAAAATGGTAAATGGAACGGATAAAGCCAAGGTTAAATTTATTCCGTATGCCACTTTTGGCAATTACGAAGATGTAAGAAGAAGGGTTCCTGATATCACCAAGATAAAGGCTAAACTGGGGTTTTCGCCATCATACAATCTTGAGTCTGGAATGAGGAAAACTATTGAGTGGCAAAAAAACTTGATGAACTATTAAGAAATGATTTATTTTCTTGTTCCGGTATATAATGAAAGTGCCAATTTATATGAATTAGCAAAAAACTTAACCAGTGCTCTTCCAAACGAGGAAAAGTACTTTGTTTTTGTTGATGATAAATCAACTGATGATACAGTTGAAGTGATTACACATCATTTTATTTCTGAAAGATTAGAAATTATAGAAAAAACTAAAAATGGAGGTCCAGGAGATTCTTTTAATCTCGGAATGAATTGGATTATTGAAAATTCAACAAACCCTAAAGACCTTGTTGTTACTGTTGAAGGTGATAACACATCGGATGTTGGGATCTTAAACAACATGATAGTTAATGCTAATCTTGGCTATGATTTAGTTTTAGCATCAGTTTATGCTCAGGGGGGAGGATTTGATAAAACCAGTACTTTCAGAAAGTTAATTTCTTTCATTGCGAACATGGTATTCAGGGCGCTTTTTAATCTTAAAGTTCTAACAATGAGTTCCTTTTATAGAGTTTACTCACTAGAGGTATTAAAGAAGATTAAAAAAGAATTTGGAGTAATAATAAGTGAACCCGGGTTCATTTGTATGCTTGAAATACTTTTAAAGTCAATAAAATTAAATGCTAGAATCATTGAAGTGCCGATGATTTTAAAATCTGATAAAAGAGTTGGTAAATCAAAAATGAAGATTTTTAAAACCACCATGGGTTATCTAAGGTTTTTATTTAAAAATTACGCTAGATTAAAAACATAAAGTTTTATGGCGAAAAAAAAATACCAATCGAAAAAGAAAGCAGAGCAACCCATAAAAAAGGTTAATGTTTTAACTACACCAACTTCTTCTTTGTTTGAATGGAAATGGTTTGATAAAAATGCTAAGTTTTTAGTTATTCTTTTAACATTAATTGGTTTTGCTCTAAGGGTTTATCGTGTTGATTTTCTTACACTATGGGTTGATGAGTACATTCATGTTATGCGTGCCCGTGATTTCTTGATTTACGGAACTGGATTATTAGAAGGTGAGAACAATGGTGTAGTGCTAACTTATTATATCACAGCTTTTTTTAAGTTATTTCAGATAGATGAGTTTTGGGCAAGATTTCCAAGCGTAGTATTTGGTACAATGTCAATTCCACTTATATTTTACCTTGGTAGAAGCTTGATAAACTCACAAGTAGGATTTGTTGCAGCGTTTTTAGCAACTATTTCTTGGTATAGTATTTTTTGGTCTCGGATGGCTCGAAACTATGCTAGTTTCGAGTTTGCGTTTTTACTGTTGTTAATCGCTTCTTGGAAACTGTTTGAATTAAAAAATGAAAACAAAGAAGGGTTAACATTTTTTGATAAATGGGGACTTAGTAAGAAACATCTTTTGTGGTTGCCAATACTACTAATCTTTGCTTTTTTAAATCATCAATTAACATTTTTCTTCGCTTTTATGCTTGGAACATACGCATCTTTAATGGCTATTGTGAAAATGGTTATAGAACGAAAATTTTCAATAAATAAGTATTCTGTTCTCTTAATTCCAACAATATTAGTAGGTGCGTTTATGTTTGCTCCTTTTTTGAGTGATATAATAAGTCCTATATTAAAAATATTTTTACCCGAAAAGGCAGTTACCTGGATTATCCCAAATTGGGATTACATAGGCAGTATGTTCGACGACCCAAAGAAAAAATTCATTTCATATGAATTGTACTATGGTGTAATATCGACTGATTATCCATACCTGCATTACATAGGTTTTATAGGCATGGTATTAGCGTTATACTTTAAACGTAAAGTTGGTCTATTTCTAATTTGCTTTTTTATAATTCCATCACTTTTGATGAGTTTCATTTTTAGAGATCCTGCTTTACCACGTTATTTGCTCTATATCTACCCAATTTTATTGATTTCTATCGGTGCTGGAGTATTCTATATGTTAAAGTTTCTTTTAGGGAAAACATTACCAATGTGGTTACAGTCAAAATCATTGGTAAAATTTGGTGTTATGTCTCTTACTTTATGGGCATTGTTTGCAGATGCACCATTTAATGAAACAAAAGCGTTCTTAAACACTGAAGTTCATGGAAGAGTAGCTCCCAAAGAGCTCTCTCATTGGGCGTTTTCTGATTGGAAATACCCTTCCGCTTATGTAGGTAAATTAATGCAAGAAGGCGATGAGATTTTGTCTACGGTTCCTAAACCAACAGACTTCTACCTAGGAATCAACACTTCAAAACGATTTAGACAAAGACATCTTGATACAAAAATTAGGCAGTATGTAATGAATGACGAACCAACTAATGGTAAGTTACATGCTTTTACCACACAAGGTTTTATTAACCTGGTAAACTCTACGCCAAGAGGATGGTTACTAGCTGATTATTATTTCTATAATGCATTAACAGACCCACAAGCCAGACAGTTTGCAATTCAAAATTTGAATTATCATTTTGATGCTAGTAGGGATGGTGGAGTAGATGTGTTTAGTTGGGATAGAAACCAACCCAGACAAGCTCAAAGAAGTATTTTGGTAGTATTGGGTAAGGGAACGAAAATGGCCTCTCAAGAAATGACCATGGACATGCCATTTTTGAATCAAGGCACCAAAGTAAGGTTGGTTCTGGATGTTGAGGCTATAGATCACAACCAAGAAGGAATTATAATGGTAAATAAAAAGAATTCGGTTTATATACCAAAGGCTAGAACTACCGGCAGAGAGCAAGTAGTTTTAGATCTTGATAAGTCATGGTTTAAAGAAAAAGGCAATGTTATTCAGTTTGGTTACAACCAAAATCAACAAGCAAAAGGAGTAAATGGACAACATGATCTTCGCAAAGGATTTGTGGTTTATAACGTTTCAAGTATGCCAATTTGATATGTAAATTATGTTTTAAAAGGTTTATTTAATAAGCCTTAAAGTTGCTGTTTTACCGTTATTTTTAATGACTTTTATATTTGGTTGTTTTCTAGAAAAATCTTTGGCAACCATTTAAATAAATTACCGTCTTTGTATAAAAGTAAAAATGAAAAACTTAATAAAATGAAAAACTTAATATTAGCCCTACTTGTATTATCGCTTTTTGCTTC
>TARA_B110000037_G_scaffold197085_1_pt1 | contig 16263 bp, 7 predicted proteins | sample TARA_B110000037 | Tara Oceans TARA_B110000037 (sample SAMEA4397196) | marine metagenome | biome: Polar Biome; feature: [MIX] marine epipelagic wind mixed layer (ENVO:01000061); material: water (ENVO:00002006), including particulate matter (ENVO:01000060) such as... | depth 10-100 m
GATATGTTTATTAAAATACTAAAATCTGCTGATTCCAAAAACACTTCATACAAGAAGTTAGCATATTATCTAGAAAGGCATATAGAATTAGATGGGGATGAACACGGGCCGCTATCTCTTAAGATGATTTCGGAACTATGTGGTGATGATGATCAAAAATGGAGTGATACGTTAGCGGTAGCAAAGCAATCATTATTGAATAGAATTTTCCTTTGGGATGCGATTAATGATATAATACAAAAGTAAAAACAGTAACTAAGAGAGTATAAATCTCTGCTGGGAATGTTTTTTGGCGGAAGGGCTTTGAAGGCGCCCTTGGACCGGAGCGGAGGGGGAGAGAAAGGGGGTGACTCTTGACTCAGACGACATTGCGGCCCTTCTTTGAGGGAATTCAAAGAAGCTTTGATCTTCATTCGAAGCCCGGTAGACTGCGGGAAACGATGAAGCACTTCGCCGAGGAATAACATAGGCTGTGGTTGAAGCTCACCTCACACCTCCTCAAGCATGGAAGTGGCATCACCAAAGGTTCCTGGCCGCACGTCCATCTTGTCCATCAAGGAGAGATAGAGCCGGCACATCTGGCGTTCTGATTCCCCTTTGTAGTCGAGCACCCGCCCGCCTTTGATCCGACCACCGGCACCACCGAGAAGCGCCACCGGAAGCTGACTCGCATCGTGGTTGCCGGTGAGCATCGAGGAACAGAACATCAGCATCGAATTGTCGAGTGCAGTGCGCTCCCCCTCCTGGATCGCATCGAGTTTGCTGGCGATGTAGCCAACCTGCTTTAGGAAAAACTGGTTCACCTTGAGCCAGTCAGCGGTGTCGCTGTGGGACAGTAGATGGTGGATCATGTAATCGACACCTAGGTTCGGGAAACGCAGCGACGAGTGGTCGTTGTTCAACTTGAGCGTGCAAATCCGCGTGGTGTCGGTCTGGAAGGCGAGAACCAAAATGTCGCACATGATTCGCATGTGTTCGGCGATGTCCTGCGGGATCCCGTCCGCCGGGCGCGGGATATTTGGTTCGCTCAGCGTAGGGCGCCAGCCCTGAAACTCGCCGCGCTTGCCAGCGTTCTCGATCCTGGTTTCGACCTCGCGCACCGAATCGAGATACTCATCGAGCTTTCTCTGGTCGAGCGAACTCACCTTACGCCGCACGTCTTTTGCATCCTGTAAAACGGCATCGAGCACACTTTGATCCCCCTTGCTCGCGGTGTCCTTAAACAAGCGATCAAAGGCGAGGGCGGGATAGAGTTCGAGCGGCGTCGGTGTCGTGGGCGAACTCCACGAGATGTGGGAGCTGTAGAGCATCGAGTAATTCTTGTGCACCGACGGATTCGACTTCTCGCAACCGAGCACCAGACTGGGAACCTTGGTCGAGCGTCCGTGATGCCTGGCCAGGAGTTGGTCCACGCTCATGCCCGAGCGAATTTCCCCACCGGATGCGAGTGGTGCACCGGAGAGGAGGTTACCAGTCTGCGAACTGTGAATATTTCCCTTTTGCGCTTCGGCGTTGTGCAGGCCGCGGATGAACAACAGTTTCTCACGGTAGTCTGCGATCGGGTCTAACACTTTTCCCAACTCCATCGTCTTCCCCTCTCCCTTCGCCCACCATTCTTTCGAGTGAAAGCCATTGCCTGAGAACAAGACTGCCAGTCGCACCGGAGCCTCGCTCCCGGGCTCACGCGCTTTTGTCTCGTCACCCCAGACAGTGAGCGATTCCATCCATGGCAAAGCCATCGTCACGCCTGCTCCACGGAGGAAGGTGCGACGGTTAAAGAGGTGGGATTTGTTTTTCATTATTTTATGGGGTGGTCACGGCCGCGGATTTCGCGGAACTGACGGCTGCCGACAATTCCTTCGACGATTTTGGAGATCCGAAAATCATTTTCTGCGAGCTGTCCCTGGATCTCGTCGAGCAAGGGCCCGTCGCTCAAGAGCACGCCGCGACCGAGGGCGTAGCCGAGAAGCTTGCGAGAGAACTGGCGCACGAAATCATCTCTGCGGTGGTTGAGAAGATAATCACGCAGCCCGTCGACGCCGGAGAACCGAGTCCCATCGAGAAGCTTCGCGCTCGCGTCGATCGGCAGGTCGGCACCGTCTTTCAAGCGAAAACGCCCGATGGCGTCGTAATTCTCCAGGGAAAACCCAAAGGGATCGATCCGTGCATGGCAGCGCGCACAACTGGGATCGCTGACGTGCCGCTCGGTCAACGCGCGCTCGGTCAACCCTTTAGGCGGTGCGTCGCCCAAAACAGGAATCCCTTTCGGTGGCCGCGGCAAACGTTCACCAAGCAAGGTCTCGCTGATCCATGCACCACGTAGAATCGGGCTGGTCCGAGAGGCACCGCTTTGTTTGGCAAGCGTCGCACCGAAACCCAACACCCCTCCTCTCCCTTTCGCACGAATGCCTTCGACTCTCCTCCATCCGGTTTCGTCAGAACCGCCAAGCGCGTAGTATTTGGCAAGCGTCCCGTTCACGAAGGTGTGATCTGCCTTGAGAAGATCGAGCACCGACCCGTCGCGCTGAAAGAGGTCGGTGAAAAATCGTATCGGCTCTTCACTGAGCGCACTGCGGACTGCTGCAAATTCAGGAAAGTGACGCTCGCTCTTCTCGTCGAAGCTCTCGAAATCGCGCACGTGGAGCCACTGGCTGCCGAATTCAATGGAGAGGCGGCGCACGCGCGTATCCTTAAGCATACGCTGCGTCTGGGCTGCGAGAATCTCGGTATTTTTCAACTTTCCGGCGGTGGCGAGCGACATCAGTTCTTCGTCCGGAGCCGAACTCCACAGGAAGTAACTCAAGCGCGATGCCAATTCGAGATCGCTCACCGGTGCTGAATCTTTTTCGGGCTGAGGGCTCTCCAGTTTGTAGAGGAAGGTTGGAGCTACGAGAACACGGGCGAGGATGAGGCGGGCCGCTGCTTCGTGTTCCAGTTCCTCTTTGCGCAGCTTCTTGTAAAGAGATCTGAGATCCCCCTTCTCCTTCATCGTAAGTGGACGGCGCCACGCTCGGCTCGCAAAGGCGAGAATACTATCCAAGTGGTTTGGCTCCGCCGCAATACGCTCTTGTCTAAAAATTTCCGCACGCTGCTTGATTGGCTCGCGCATCGGCGTGAATGCACTCGGGTCGGCGTCCTGAGTCGCAAATTGCCAAAGTTGCTCGAAGGCATCGACGAGCTGCAATGCGTCTTCGCTGACAAAGTGGAGTTCGCTCCAGAGTTGATCGAGTTGTTTCGCTTCAGCATCGTCCAGCATCAAATGACGCAAGTGGTGATCTTCGCGATGGAAGAGGATAAGTGTCACGACTTCATCGACTGGGACGATCTTGGTGTAGCAGAGTGCCGCCGGGAAGAGCTCCCGGAAGGCCTCGATGTCAGCGGCGATACGGCCCCGCGCTTTGCTCCCATCGTTGACAATAATCGACGCCGAAGATTCGACCGGCACGAGACCATCACTCCAAAGTTTTTTGCCGCCCGTGGGATTGTTCGAGCCGACAGCAGGACCAGTCGTCTCCACGGGAGGAGTGAAGAGCACGCGCATTTGCACACTCCCTTCTTTCCCGTCTTGCGGATGCAAGCTGACGCGGGTCACAAGTTCCGCTCCGTCAGCCAGGGCAGCTGGAATACGGTAGGTCAAAACCGAAGGTGCCGTCGCGCGGATATCTCCAGCGACAGGTTTGATGACGGGTGCACTCTTTCCCCATTCCAAGGGTCCGTTCCAGTCAAGAAGGGTCGCTCGCAAGGTCGTGTCCGCTTTCCCGGCGGCATCTGACGCAAGTAACACCGCCTGCACTTGACCAGCGGCTGCCTCTAATTCTTCCGTCGTTTTACCATCGATCACGGCAGCTCGCCAATTCGCCAAAACCGAACCGGGGGGGACCACGTTTTTCGAAGCACCATCAGTTTCCAATGCGCAGAAGTGCCAGACGTCGGCATTACCAAAAGTATCGGCCAAAGGATTACTATCGTGCAAGCGATCAACCACTTGCTCTGCCAGATCCCATGAGCGCTTCTTGCCACCAACTTCGCGAATCGTAAGCGCGACAACCGTGGAGTCACAGACGTAATCACGATTCCGAGGGTTGATCGCGAATTTCACCAGATCGCCAGACTGTACCGCAAATTCGGTTTTCGGATTAAAATTCTTTAGGGTGCCATTATCGATCGCTCCATTGGCGAGACTTGTAATTCCAGTCCGGCTCACCAGGTCCACACGCCACTCGACACCGTTACCGCAATTGCCATCGGCATCTGCGACAAGCCCACTGAGTCCGACCTTACCCGCAATGGGGCTGCGCCAATAAACAATGGCCTCCTTGGTCGGGGACGGATGCATGATCACGCTGCGACCGGGCATGGTCAAGGTGCTGAAGCTTGCAGCCTTCCCTGAGGCATTGCCGGTCAAGCTGGGCGTAGTTGCCCACCCCCAACCGCGGATGTCGGGGTTACCCGAGACCTTGACGAGTTTTTCGATGTAGTGGCCCTCGGCTTTTGGTGAAACCGATTGTCCGAGTTGCAGCAGCGAGGCCCAGCGACCGGCCACGATGACATCTACCTTCTTACGCTGCGCAATCTCATGAATCGGTTTATTACTTCGATGAGACTCCGCGAGCAGCTCGAGATAACTACTCGTGCGTCCCAACTCTGCAGCCATTATTTTTTCCACCCGTTGCACCAGAGAAGAGGCATCTGCGAGTGAAACCGGCAGACGTTTTGGGTGGACGATCTTCGGGCTTTGCCAAATCGCGATATCGCTCTGGTTCCCGTCGCCGGCGTCGGAGGTGTGAAGGTAGAGTGTCAGGTCTTCGCCATCGACGGGAGTCGGTAACTTTATCCGGAGTTCTTTCGAGGGGACCAGCTGATCAACTGGTGTCTGCCACGCCTTGGGTCCATCACGTTTCCCAATGTGACCAACGGTGGTAAATCTCCATAGCGAAGATTGCCAACGAGTGATCGCGGCCGTCAGAGCCCGTGCTTCCTCAAGCTTTGAATTGCGCCATTGGCTGCGGATCGGATCCAACAGAAGCGATGGCTTCGTGCCATTCAAGGCCTTCCACAACTTGCCGAGATACTTCGCATTCACGCCGTGATCCCGGGCGAGTTCCGCGATAGTCATTCTTCCCGCGAGCAGATCCTCTCGCCCTTCCAAAGTTACCTCGAGAAAGCTCTGCAAGGGCAATGCTCCTCCGTTTTTCGTGTCAAACTTGACCCCCTGGAGATTGACCGCCGTCCTGCCTCCAGGCGTAGTAAACTTTCCATAGAAAGCTCGAATCGCAGCCAGTTTTTCGTCCGTCAAATCGCGGCGTGTAGTCTTCTCGGAGAACGTAATTCCGTCAGGGAGAAATACCGCGTGCTTTGAAACTTCCTTTGCCGAATCAAAATACTTCGTAAACAGCGATGGCGACATCACGAGTGCTGCCCCGGCATTGGTGAAACCTTCGCCGGCTGCACCATCAACTGGAAATTCGTGTGCCGGGTCCAAAGCCTCGACCCCGGTGAGATCACGCAAGCTATAGGTGTATTCCGCGTTGGATAACCGCCTGACAACCACCGGGCCCGGATCACCAGCATTAGCCTCGCCAATCTTCTTCAACGTAGAACTCACCCAGTTGAGGATTTCAGTTTTCTGCCCCACCGATGGCTGCAGCTTCTTCTTTGGCGGCATCTCACCAAGCTCCAGCTGATCTTCGACGAGTTGCCAAACCTTCCCGCCACTGCGGATCGACTCAAGCGAATCGAATTGCTCGAGATCCAACTCCCCCTCCTGCTCCTCGGTCGAGTGGCAATCAAGACAGAATTTCTCTAATATCGGTCGAATCTCGGTCCTGAATTTATCGACATCATCATTGGCTGCCAAGCAGGGCAACGACAGGAATACGATTACGACGATAGCAGCGGCCTGAAGATGATATGAAAGAAAGAAACTCATCGTTAGGGTAATGTGATCTCAAATTCGTGGATGGTGCCGTTCGAAGTCTCAATTTTATTGGCGCCGGTTTGGAGCTGGTGCGACAATGGGAGATAGAGGTTTGTGAGTGAATTCATTGGATATCTGAATCTAAGGCTTGAGGTGTTTTCTTAACGAGGCGATTCACTTTGCCACGAGTTGATCGAGGAACTTGTAAAATTCTTCGGTAGCCGGGTCATCGAAAGTTTCATTGAGGAATTGTTCCATTCGATGAGCGGGTCAATTCCTATCAGATCCGCTTATTTCAAGCTCATGATCCATGTAGAAAGGTCCGCGACGTCCTGCTGACTCAGCGTGTGGGCAAAGCTGCCGGGCATGATGGATTTTTTGGCGTCGCTGCGTTTTTTCACTTCGCTGGTTTTCACTAAGATCTGTTCACCTGTCAGGAGCACGAGCTTCATGCTCAGCGCGGTCTCCTCACCGATCAAACCGAAAAGCACCCGTCCGTCTTTCATCTCCAGACTGGTTTGTTGGAATCCTTCAATAATGTAGGCATCGGGTTCGAGCGTTGACTGAATGATATAATCCATGTCGCGACGTTTTCCGATTCCCACTAGATCCGGCCCGATAGCCACGCCCCGATCTCCCACCTTGTGACAGGCAAAACAAGTTCCCCGCCCAAAAAATATCTCCTTACCATGGTTCAGGTCGGCCTCGGGAAGCGCTGCCTTGGCCTCAGCAATCGTCGTTTTCTTGGACCCTGCTTTGGAAAGAAATACCTGATACATCGATTCACCCCCAGAACCTCCGACCTTATTCCCACCAAGTATTACCTCTCCGGCCCCAACGGCTTTCCGGTAAACCGAAAAGGATTCGCCATTACTCATGCGCACCACGAGGTCGGTCTTTTCCATCCCTTCAACCAGGGCCTTTGGCGGATTTGTTCGTCCATCATAAGCAAGATAAAGCGTTGCCGGCAGGTTAATGTGAAAGCTCAGAAATTCTGAACTACGATTCACTTTGTCGTCGTTGTGGGTGCGGAGATGGGTCGCGCCGGCGAGAGTTTCCGGGATCTCCTTGAAGGTGTAATTACGATCGCCATACACCGAAATACCTCGCTGTAGTCCATCGAGTTCGGGGCGGTAAAGTTTCGCGGAACCTTCCCCGCGAATGCCTTGTACGAACAAACGATCCCTCCACTCAGACTCGGAGACCTTGTGCACTAGAAGGGATTCAATGTCCGACACTCTCTTCTTCCCGTCAAAGAGGGCCGCCTTGATGGTCGCGTCTTCCGACACCGTGATTTCCTTACCTGGTTTTGGGGATTCGTGTGTGGGTTTGGAACCGTCCAAGGTAAAACGAATTTGGAACGAAGCCTTTGTCTCAAAGACCACCTTCGTTGACTCTCGGAAATTTCGCTGGGTCGTTGAAATCGTCAGACCAATTCCGAAGCCTTCCTCGACACCCTCTAAAAATTCCCCCGCCCGCCGCTGCAAATCTCGGTCACCTTCCTCCATCAATCCCAATGCAGCCATGCTTCGAATGCCGGCCCGTTTATCGGAAAGCAGCTCACGGCGTTGTTTCTCCGGCAACTGACGTCGCATCACCTGCCAGTTAGTGTAAAATTCGATGCGCCCGGTCTCGGACGCGATCACATCGAGAATGGCCTTACTGTGCTCACCCCAACCAATGCGATCAAGCGACTGCATCGCCGCGGCGCGAATGCGGGGAGATTCATCCTGCAAAAGTGTAACCAACAGTGGCGTAGCCTCTTTAATTTTATTCTCACCAAGAATCCGAGTCGCCTGAATACGGAGATTAGTGTCGGGGTCATCGGTGGCGATAGCTCGCAGCTCGGCATGATCACTTCCTGCAGCCTTTGCAATGTGACCCAAAGCCCAAATTGCCCAAGTCTCTTGGGTCTCGGTCAGAAGACAAGAACCGAGCCCTTCGATGAGCCCCGGACGCACAGATGCGCCCCGCCTTACCAGCTCGTCTTGCGCGTTCACCCGCCAAACGTGTAACTGGTGACCGATATCCTCCATCAGTTCCTCGAATGTCCACACTTTAATATCCTTCTTGCGCTTTGCGGTATCCCATTTGGACCGAGCAATCAAGGGACTCTGATGGCGTAGGCGAAACACTCGCCCCTGATACTTTGCGTTCTCTCCGGGAGTCCACTTCTCCTTTGGAACATATTCGGTTCCATAAACCGAACCCCACCCGGCGATATACAGAGCGCCATCGGGGCCAACCTCAATATCAGTAGGCCGAAATAAGGTGCGACCCTTCGCGCCCTTGTAACCCAAATCACCGGCCTGGGTCACCCCACCATCAATTATTTTCCTTTTTTCCTCAGCAGGAACTTGCAAAGCCCCCTTCCATTTCGGTTTGTAGAGAAAGATGCAGTTATTCGTCCAATCAGCGATCAGATGCCGGTTGCGATATTTCTCCGGGAAGTGCTCTGAAGTGTAAAAGACAACGCCAGTCCCCGAACCGCTGGTGCCGGGAAAGAGATCAGATGATGGAGCAACAGCAGGGTGCTTGCCCATCCAGTCGAACTTCCACGGATGACGCATCGAGTAGTGACCATGACGGATGGGCATGAAAATGCGGTCGGCCGGCGGTCCCGGATCGTTGTCGGTAGCGAGCCAGTTGAAGCCGCTATCCATACACATATCCCACGGATTACGCATGCCCCGCGCGTAGAGTTCGAGATTGTGCCCGCCAGGTCGACAACGAAAAATTCCACCCTCTTTTTCATCCTTGTTGATGGGATGGTAGCTCTTCTTGTAAGTGTCCTTGGTGTAAACCTTGCTGAGCGGGTACTCCGTCTTGTCGCCGGACTTGATTCCCATCAGGTCGCGGATTGGCTTAGGTGCGTTCGGCTTCACCCAAGTGTTGCCCATCGTGAAATAAAGCCAGCCATCTGGCCCCCAGTTGAGACCGTGCACGCTATGGCGGAGGTTGTTGAGCCCAGTGTAAATAATCTTGTACTCGTCGGCGACATCGTCCCCGTCGGTATCACGTAACACAGTAATCTCGGGCGCATTGGCAACCCATAGCTCGTCATCTTTCCAGGCCATCGACTGGACACAATTCAATCCCTCAGCGAAGGTCTTTACTTTTTCCGCGACACCATCGCCATCCTCATCGAGGAGGATTTTGATATAGTCGGTTGGAGAATCTTCCTTGGGCTTCCGGTATTGTGGCCCGGCACCAACATAGAGTCGTCCGCGTTTGTCAAAACACAGAGAAGACGGATTGATGATGTGGGGTTCGCGGACGAAAAAATCTACTTCAAATCCATCCTCCACACCAGGAAGAGCATCTTTATCTACTTCGGCGAAGAGGGCTGTAGCTGAAAAAGTGAGAAGAATAGAGAAAAGCGGTTTCATTAGGGTAAGAGGACTACGATTGGGAATAGATAATTTACTCATCGACATAGAAAACATCGGAATCATCGATATCGGGGATACCGACTACGAGCACACGCATTTTGCCGACGGCACCATGCACCACACCGGGAGGAATATGAATCATCGTTCCTGGTCTTACCTCTTGCTCCTCCCCATCAAGTACGACCTTACCCTTGCCCTCGAGGACGTAGTAGAGCTCGGTCGCGATTTTGTGATAGTGAGTCTTAGCACCGTCGATATCAACCGCGTGGGCCCAAGCTGCCACGTCTTCATCACCTTTACTGAGTAGACGATAGCGATGTCCACAGGCGCTCCGTTCCTTGGCCGCCTCGTCTTGGTGACGGATAATAAGATTGGTAGGGTTCCTTGCCATTTCGGATATTATACTGAGTTAGGCCAGTATAGGAATCATTCAATCTCACCAAAGCCGAACCTTACTCGACCTATGAATGAGTCGACGAAGCACCTCAAAAAACATGCTAAGCAAGCCTTACTGGAAGTAATTAAAGACCTAGCCCCTGACTGCCTCCATCAAAGGTGTTAATACTAAGGTCCGATTCTACCATAGCGAACACGAAAGCTTTGCTTGCTCGGCGAGCTTCCTAGCGGGCGATAAAACAGGTTTAATTTTGGCCGGTTTTTCACATTTGAATTTTCGGCCGCCGTGATCGTATAACGCTGATTATTCACACCAATATCGGCTGTAGAATTTACCCGAAGAAAAAGATGCTTCCCACCCGCATAGCTTGGATTCTCCTCATAAAACTTCTGCAGATGTTGGGTGATTCCACTCAGGGTATTTGATTTCACAATCTCCCCGCTATTACTTGTGGAGTAGTCGAAGATTGCATCTTCCAATTTCAAAACGCTTGAATTGCCCGTGGGAGTTTCGCTGTATTCAAGAATGGGAGTTGTATCGTCCCTAATCCCAAGCACCCACAAATCAGCATCCCACTGGGCAAAAGTGCGCACTACATGTAATTCTATTTCAGCCAGTGCAATCTCGAGTCCGCTTTCTAGAACTGGTAATTCAAAGATCAAGACTGCATCCCTTCCACCAGCGGAGGAAATTGAACCCACCCTTAAGGTATCAAAGCCACAAATCGCTGTGACCGGAGAACCCTCGGCGAGGACATAGTCAGCGGCATTTCCTTCAATCACCTCGCTACTAGAAAACCCGGGAACGGGAAGGCTCAACCTCGTCGGTGTTCCTCCTCCTTCAAAGGTTCCTGCCACCTGCCAATCTATAAGATCCGAAGAAGTCTCAATCTCGAAAAGCGAAGCATCTGCACCTTGGACGCTCCAAGATGCACCCTGCGGGTTCATCGAAAATCCAGACGCTTTCATAAAGCCCAAGGACTCCGTCGTCTGCACCAGCTCTTTCCTCATAGAGGCCAAATCACCCGCACGCGCCGGCGAAGAATAGAGATTATTGATCTCATAAGGATCTCCATCATTACTCGTATCATAAAGTTCATTCCAACTACTGTCGTCGGAGTAGTTTACCAGCTTGAGCCCGTCGGCCCGCCGCAATCCAAGATGAGGAACAACCGCCGCAGCCGGAAACTCTGGATCAATGTTGTATGAAAATATAAAAGAATCCCGCCAATTACTGGGCGTGGCTCCAGTCATTAGGGGGAGTAGACTACGACCCTGCATACTCTCGGGAACCGGCACTCCAGCCAGCTCAAGAATTGTCGGTGCAATATCAACATTTAAGGCAATCGGATCCACCGCAAGAGGTTCCGATTGACCGTTGGGATAGCGAATCATCAAGGGAATCCTCAGACTTTCCTCATAAGCCGCTCGCTTATCACCTAACCGATGCTCTCCTCTGAAAAATCCATTGTCGCTGATGAAAATCACGGCCGTATTGTCCGCGATTTTCAGATCATCGAGGAGCGCCAAAATATCGCCTACATTTTGATCAATCCCCACTACCGTTCGCATGTAGTCACGGAGTTGACTCTGACTGGAACCTCCGCTTACTCGTGGAGCGAAAGGTGGAGGCACCGAGAGATTCGGAACCGCTACCGCAGTATCAGAGGAAAACAATTCACGATTGCGGGCCGGTGGGGCCCAAGGTTGGTGGGGCGTTTTAAAGCCGAGGACCGTCAACGACGGACGTCCTGCAGCATGTTTGGCCGTAATGAAATTTTTGGCCTGCTCCGTCGAAACATCATCGACCCAATCAGTTTCCGATGAGGTGAAAAGAGAGAGCCCCGACTCATCGAAAAACTCTGTATTAAAATAGGTTCCTTGACCTTCGAATGACACGGCGCTGTCAAATCCTGGACGCTCTTTTTGAGTGCCCATATGCCACTTGCCAAAGTATCCCGTGGCATAACCGATCTCCTGCAACAAAGTAGCATAAGTGGTCGCGGTAGCCGGGAAATGGGTGTGATTGTCGGTCACGCGGTGAAGATGTGGATATTGTCCTGTCAACATTGTCGCTCGCGATGGTGAGCAGATCGAATAGACCACAAATGCGTTATTGAAGTGGATCCCTTCATTCGAAAGCCGGTCCATGTTCGGTGTTTGCTTTACTGGGTTGGCCAACCAAGGAAAACGCGCAACCCTTCCCCTAGACTCGATCGAATTTTGCATAAAACTCGTCGCGTCCCAGCGCTGATCGTCAGGAATCATCACGATGATGTTTGGCCCCTTCGGGATAGGTCGTGGGTCAGCCGTTGGATCGATGGGAACGAAATCATTATTCTGATCCTTAAAAACACCTGAGAATGCAATATTGTCGACCTGCACATTTCCTCCCGCCACGTTTCCCGACCAGACAATGCGAAACGAGGCCTTTTCGCCTGGAGGAATTCGACTCACCGAACCAATTACCGGCTCCAGGATCAGAGAAACATTTTCAACTCCTCGAACAGTCCAAGTGTTGGTGTAAAGCAAGGTTAAATCAGCCACCTCAGAGGCGCTATTTACGTTGATTAACTCGCCAGGCGTCGCCAAATAACGAAGCTCCAAAGTATCCGGAGAGGTCGCAGGATTTCCAAGCCCCCGCGCATCAAAATGAATGGCGCCTAACTCGAAATGATAATCGCTGTGATTTGTGATCGATAAATCTCCCTTTAATAAATTAATATTGCCGGGATCCGCAAATTTCCAAGAACTCGTGCCCCCGTTTGCTTCACCATTTGGCGGCGGGTTCCCAAAGGGACCAATGCGAACTCCTGGAGATCCATCTGCTAAAGTGGAGCTAGTGATGGCAAGCGAGTCACCAAAAGTCCCTCCATTTAAAAAGTCTTTATTTGTCGCCTGGCCTAGTCCTGCCCATCCCTCGCCTGAGGCATTTACTCCGATACTTCCAGTTAAATAAAGATTCCCCGAACTCCCGCCCATTGGGGTCGGATCGTAAGTGGAGTTCGTATCAGGGGTATCATCCTGAATTCCGGAATTATTATTTCCAGGGCTACTATTTTCAAAGGTCTGCCAGCCGATGACATGCTGCTGCGCGGCCGAATCTTGGACAACGAGGAGGCAACAAATCCCCATAAAATAAGCGCCGAATAGGCACCTCTTAAAATGAATAAAAAACATTGAATTGAGCTTGTGAAATCACCTCATCCTTCATCAAAACTTTTCTAGAAAGATTAGCAGATATTTAGAGGGGGGAAATGAATGTAAGATGAATCGATTGTGAAGATGCCACAAACAAAACTAGTGTCGAAGAACGCGAAAGGAATAAAGCGATCAAACTTGCGTCTTTTTAACTGCTAGGAAATTGCTTTTGGCGGGAGGGCCTTGAAGCCGCCTTTGGGGCGGAGCGGAGGGGGGTGATCTTTGGCATGTTCATGTATTTGAGATATTAAAGGAAAGTGACCATTTTACAAGTTGGCTATTTTGATGAGTCCAACAAGCTTACTGATACCCCTTATTGTTGAATGACGATGTCTTAATCTTTCGGGTTGGGGAGTGAGGCGCCTAGCAACTTTGAGCTTCTTTTTAATCATGTCTATAATCACAAGAGAAAAAGGCTGGGTAAATTGTAAGGAATTTTCTTTTGGTCGCCGAGGGGGCGGTAAACGGGCAGAATATCAGCGATGAAAACGATCCTGAATTTTCTCTTTCTTCTCTTCTTCAATACGAGCGCTCTGGGCCAGACGGGTACCAATGGAATCATCAGTCACAAGATCCGGAGTAAATACCTAGGTGGAGTGGAGACGGCCATCCATGTTCTTAAACCCAGCAAGATGGATGAGGGGAAGCGCTATCCGGTTCTCTATATTTTGCCTGTTATTGACGGTGATGCTGCCTGGGGGAAACCGTTTAAAATAGCGCAGGAAGAAAATTTCCCCGACAAATATGGTGTCATTTGCGTGATGGCGACCTATCCCCGCGGCACTCTCTATTGTAATCATCCGACCAAGAGTAATCAGCAGGACGAAAGTTATTTCGTCCACGATGTCGTTCCTTTCGTCGATCAGCACTACCCCACAATCGCGCAAGCGCAAGGACGATACCTCACCGGTTTTTGTGCTTCGGGTAGCGGTGCTCTATGGCTGATGCTTCGCCACCTCGACATGTTTGGTAAAGTTGCAGCGTGGGACGCGTGGCTGGATCTCGATAAGATGATCGAGGCCGACGAGAAGTTGTTTGGCACGAATGAGAACTACCGCGACTATGCAGTGCTTAATCAAATTGACCGTCACGCCCACGAGTTGATTGAAGGTCCTACCAGGATCGTGATGATGGCCTACCGCAACAAGCGGGACGGTGTCCACAGTGTTCACCGGTTTCACGACAAGCTGTTCGACTACGGGATACCTCATATATTCGAGTTCCATGAAGCTGAAGCGCACCGGTGGGACAGCGGCTGGTTGTCGCGCGCTGTAGAGTATCTCTTCCTCGAGAGACTACCGGAAGGAACGGGAAAAGCTTTGGGACAACCTGAAACGAAGGCCCAAATCGCGGCTCTCCATCGCGGTGCGGTCAATCGCCGTCGGCGAATTATTCTGCACCACGATGCCGCACTCGACCGCTTTCAACCATCGATGAAGATAGGCGAGGTGGTCGAGAATACCTACGCGTTTTCTAATGATCTTAAGAGTCAAATCGATACGGTTATGCTCGACGTTGGCGGTGGCGCGGTTCCCTGGCCGAGCAAGCATATGAGTCAGATCGCAGGGCTGCAGGATTGGTTTGCGAAAGGGAATGACTTCCTTCCTGCGGTGGTCAAAGCCGGACACGAACGCGGATTAGAGGTATTTTTTTCCTATCGTATCAATGGGATTGCCAATTTGAGCCCCGAGCCACTGAAACGGAAAAGGTCGAGTTGGTTGCTCGACTGGCGCGAGGATCCCGAGCCACCTCATGATCCTCGGATCCCGTGGGACCACTCGAATTGGCAGACTGGGAAGAAGGGCAAGTGGGGAGGGGACGCTGCCTTGTGGAACTACGCTATGCCGGGGGTGCAGGCTCTACAGATTCAAGCCATCCGCGAACTTGTTAGCGGGCACGAGATCGATGGCATCCAGCTTGATTTTGTCCGTCATGCTCCCTACTTGCCGGTGGGGCGACAGTGGGAATATCGCGATCGATTGACGGAGTTTTTGACGTCGGTCAGAGCTATGGTCCGTGAGGTGGAGATGAAAAAGGGAAGAGCAATTCTTCTTGGAGTGAAGGTCGCAAGTTCAGTATCGGGTTGTCACTTTGACGGCATCGATATCGAGCGATGGGTTGGTGATGGGCTGGTTGATATCGTTGCAGTTGGAGCGCGTTCGCTAGAAGTGGATCTTGGAGGATTCAAGGATATTATTGGGCATAGAAAGGTGAAACTCTATCCCAGCCACGACCGTCACCATGGATCAGATGGCTACTCCTACCCGCCCTTGCGTTACCATCGTGCGGTTATGGCGAATTTTTGGAGGCAGAAGCCGGATGGCGTGATGTTGTTCAACTTTGGAGGCGGCCGTATTGATGGCAGAGCAGGTAAAAAAGACGATTCCCTGGGATTTAGGGAGTTCGGTCAACTGGCAACTCTGCGGGGTAAAGAGATGACCTATGTCATTCAGCGTCGCGCCGGTGGGCATCCCTGGGAGTTTGGGCATCCCGAAGACGGCAAGTTTCAGCCTTGGTCTTTTGCTAATTCGAATCTCCTCGCCGTGCTGCCAGCAAAACTCGGGCAACATGGTAAGGGGCTGACTTACCTCAAATTGGATATCGGTGAATTGGGCCCCAAGGCGAAACTCCGTGTGCTCTTCTCTGATACTAGGGCGGACGGAGATAAGATTCCAGTCGGGTCGACTCACTATCGATATGGGAATGGAAACTATCGCGTGAGGCCGCTCGCGAAATCGGATGTCAGCAGGATTGAATCGAGGCTGAACAACATTCGGCTTGGTCTGGCGGAGGTGCGCGACGATGGCTGGCTTGAGTGGAGCGTGGATGTAAAGTTTCTCGCTGTCGGCGAGAATCTGCTGAGCTTCCGAGCGCTAGGCTTAGAGGCGGGGCGTGCAGAGTTGATCTCGATTGAATGCCTTGAACTAGACGTCGAATAGCGCCAGCGCGCCACCTTAAGCTCCGCGGTTCAATTAGCGCTTTGCAAGCCGCGTGTTTTCATCGAGCCAATCTTTTCGTTCTTTAATCCTCTTTCGCTTCCTTAATCAGCTTGGCTAAAGTCTTATCTAGATATTCCTTTGTTTGCCCTACATGCCTGATTATCCCTTTGTGATCCAACACGTAGATTGTCGGCCAGCCAACGATGTCCCACTTGCTGGAAATCGGACCACCTACTTTTTCATCTCGAAAATTACGCCAAGTAATCGTGCCATTCTTGACATATTTTGAGAGCCGCTTCGGGGGATCGGTATTTACACCCACCAAAGCAAATGGTTCGTCTTTCCACTTTTTAACGAGCGACCGCTCGTAGGGAAACATTGATCTGCAAGGCCCTCACCAGATTCCCCAAAAGGGAAG
>TARA_B110000037_G_scaffold23402_1_pt1 | contig 16233 bp, 12 predicted proteins | sample TARA_B110000037 | Tara Oceans TARA_B110000037 (sample SAMEA4397196) | marine metagenome | biome: Polar Biome; feature: [MIX] marine epipelagic wind mixed layer (ENVO:01000061); material: water (ENVO:00002006), including particulate matter (ENVO:01000060) such as... | depth 10-100 m
GGCTATTATCGGTGTCGATCGGGAGACCGTAGCGGCGTTTTGCACGGAACATGACGTCGAGATAGCCAATTTGAATTGTCCGGGGCAGATCGTAATTTCTGGCGAGTCTACGAAAATCGCCGCGGCGGTAGAAGCGGGTAAAAAGCGGGGTTTTCGCCGCATGATGCCTTTGAATGTCGCTGGCGCTTACCATAGTCGTCTCATGCGTCCTGCTTATGAGCCTTTCAAATATTTTCTAGCGGACATTCCTTTGAATGTTCCTGAGTACACGGTTTATTCGACGTCCACGGGGAAAACGATATCCGAGCCGGAAGAAATTCGTAAAGCTCTAGTGTCGGCCTTGGTTTCGCCGGTATACTGGGAAGATTGCATGGTCGCAGCGGCCGCGGATGGGGTGGATCTCTTTTACGAATTGGGCGTTAACGGTATTCTAAAAGGGCAGTTGCGCCGTACGAATAAGGATTTTGCGAGCGAGAGTTTCGAGACTTGGGCGGATATCGAAGGGGTCTAGTTGAGTAATCGTTTGGCGTTGATAAGCGGATAGTGGCATGCTTCGTATTTAGGTGTTGGTCTAGCCTGTTGACTGGAGTTTAATACGATTCGTCGATGCATTAGACCGACCGACGTTTACTTGAAAAATGACCAACGAAGAAAAGACAAAGCAATGGATTGTGGAGCTGGGCAAGGGTATCGAGATTGGGGCTTGGTTGAACCCATTGCCGAATATAGAACCTATTTATGTTGATTTATTCGAGGAATTCGCTGGGCAGAAATGCAATGTAGATATCCTTTCTGAACCCACGGATCTTCCTTTTGAAAACGGACAGCTTGATTATGTGGCCTCTTCGCACGTCATCGAACATATCGCAAATCCGATTCGCGCTTTGGTAGAGTGGACTCGGATTACGCGTCATAATGGGATTTTGTATCTGGTTATTCCGGATCGGAAATTCACATGGGAACGGAATCGTCCGGTCGTGCAGGCCGATCATCTGCTAGACGACTACAATCGAAAAACGACCCAAAGCGATGGCACGCATATAGACGAGTTTTTGGACACCTTGGTTTGGGAGGAGTTTTCGCCGGACGACTCTAGCGAAGCAGCTCGTGAGGCCTTTCGTAAGCGATTGCATCACGCAATCGAGCATGACTTGGATATCAATATCCATTTTCACGCGTTTGAGTCCGATACGTTTTTAGATATCGTTGATGTTGTTAACGGAGTCCTGCCTGAGGGCGAGAGGCTAGAGTTGGTTGATCATTCGGCCCGTTTCCCTCGAGAGTGTCCTAACGGTTTTTTGGCGGTGCTCCAAGTGCATCGGCCTGAAAAAATCGATCGGTGGAGGAAATTATTAGATCGATTTCGCTTTTGGACTTAAGAAAGGGTGGGGCAAGGCTGTTTTTCGAATTTATGGTGGCATTAATGCTGTTTTATCCACTTCGCTGCTTGAAAGGGAGGAAAGGAGTGAGCAGGTTCTTCCGCTTTCATGGAAACGGACCACAAGCGCAATTTTAGTATCATAGCCCATGTCGACCATGGGAAGACGACTTTGTCGGACCGTTTGCTCGAGTACACATCGACGGTAGCGGAGCGGGTTTTGACTGCGCAGCACTTGGACTCGATGGATCTCGAGCGTGAGCGCGGGATCACCATTAAGAGCCATCCGGTCACGATGCATTATAAGGCGGAAGACGGGGAATTATATCAATTGAACCTGATGGATACTCCCGGTCATGTTGATTTCTCCTATGAGGTGTCGCGAAGTTTGGCCGCTTGTGAAGGGGCTTTGTTGCTGATCGATGCGGCCCAGGGCGTGGAGGCCCAGACGGTTGCCAATGCGAATTTGGCGGTTGAGCAGAAGCTGACGATCATTCCGGTTATCAATAAGATCGATCTGCCAAGCGCGAATTTGGATCTTTGCCTCAAGCAATTGGAGGATCTCTTGGCTATTCCAGCCGAGGAGGCGATTCTAGCGAGCGCCAAAAATGGGATCGGTATCAAGGAAATTCTCGAAGCGATAACGCATCGGATCCCAGGGCCCCGTTGGGCGGACGTGAAGGAAACGCGGGTAGGGATTTTCGACTCGGTTTACGATGCGTATCGCGGCGCGATTATTTACGCGCGTTCATTTTCGGGTGAACTTAAGCGTGGCGACAACATCATGATGATGAGCGATGCCACTCGCGCCGAGGTCAAGGAAGTGGGCGTCTTTACGCCGTCAATGCAGAAGACGGATTCGTTGAAAGCGGGCGACGTCGGTTATCTTGTTTGCAATATCAAGAACGTAGCCGATATCAAAGTCGGCGACACGATCACCCATTATCATAATCAAGCGAAGGAGATGCTTCCTGGCTACCAGGAAGTGCGGCCGTTGGTCTTTTCGGGTATCTATCCTGTCGATACGAACGATTTCGAAAAGCTCAAAACGGGCATGGGTAAGCTTCGGCTCAACGACGCGGCTTTTAGCTATCAGGCGGAAAGCTCGATGGCCTTGGGCTTTGGCTTTCGTTGTGGCTTTCTTGGATTGCTGCATATGGAGATTATCCAGGAGCGTGTTCGTCGCGAGTACGACGTGGAGATTATTTCTACGTATCCAAGTGTAATTTACAAAGTGGAAAAAGCGAATGGCGAGAGTATCGAGGTTGATAACCCGATCAATTTGCCGGATCCTTCGACGATCGAGCGCATATTGGAGCCCACGATTCGGGCGACGATTCATGTGCCAAACGAGTCGATTGGCGATATTCTAAACCTCGTCATGGATAAGCGCGGGGTTTGCGATCATACGGAAACGTTGGACGAGAATCGCCTGATGATCGTTTGTAATTTGCCGCTCAACGAAATTCTTGTGGATTTCAATGATCGATTGAAAAGTATCACTCGTGGATATGGCTCGATGGATTACGAGTTGGACGAGTATCGCGAGTCGAAGCTGGTGAAGATGGACATCATGGTGAATGCCGATCCAGTGGATGCTTTTTCGTCGATCGTTCACGAGGACAAGGCTCGCGAGAAAGGAAAACTTTTGTGCGACAAGCTAGCCGATATTATTCCGATGCATCTTTTCAAGATCGCGGTACAAGCGGCGATAGGCGGAAACATTATCGCCCGAGCGAACGTGAGAGCGATGCGCAAGGATGTGACGGCCAAGTGTTACGGGGGCGATATCTCGCGTAAGCGCAAATTGCTCGATAAACAGAAGGAAGGAAAGCGCAAGATGAAGAATATCGGAAACGTTTCCATTCCGCCAGATGCGTTTATCAAGGTCCTGAAATCGGATTAGAGTTTCTCTCAGAGACTGCCGAGCAGGTAGAAGATCGCCTTTCTTCTATATAGATGTAGCAGCGGATTTGTCCCGCGACTCCTCGTTTTTGGTCTTTTATCCGTTTACCAAGCGGTTCGGAATATCCGAGTGAGCGTTTGAATTGCTTAGCGGTCGCTGATTCGTGTGATGTGGCGAGCAAGAATTTCTTCGAAAACCTTTTGCTTTGCTAGCAAGTCTCGCTCAATAAGCCTCTCAATCTATGTTTGGCTTTTTTCAATCCGAAAACTCGAAGCTCCGCGGCGCTGCGAAAAACTGGCTCTATCTAGGGCACAAGGTCTACAACTTCCGGAAAGACGAATTGTCCGAAGTCGAGATTTCAGAACTTGGCCAGCGAATGAGCGAACTGCGCGGGCAATTGAAGTCAAAGACGGCAGATGCAGGAAAGCTCAAGCTGGCGATCGAGGGCGTTGAAGGGCACATGCGCAAGGTCGGTGGCGCGTTTTATCCGCAATCGATGTTTAGCGAGAACGTGGATTTTATCCTCTATTTCCTAATCATCTACCTCGGTTTAACGGCATTTTTCATCAAGCCGTTCAAGATCCCGACCAACTCCATGTGGCCAACCTACAGTGGGATGACCAGCGAGGTTTGGACGGATGATACTTCGGCTCCGGGCTTTTTGAATCGAGCGTTTAGGGCGGTCGCTTTTGGAGCGGTGCGGTATGACTTGGAGGCTCCGGTTGACGGCGAGTTATTGATTCCCATTTGGCCGGGTCGTCACGAATCGATTTTGCCGGTTTCGCAGGTTTCAAAACGGCATCACCTGATCATTCCAGGCAAGGGCAACGGATTCGTTTTCGAGGTCGGCGGCGAGCAGGTCATGGTGAAGACTCCGGTTGACTTTGATCTGACGCGTGGAATGCCTATGGGCGATGAGCAGGGAAAGAGTATTTTGGGTAAAGCGTGGTTTCCGAATGAACCTTCGTTTTTCGATTCGATTCAAAAGCGAATCGGCGAAGGGAATATCGCTCGCCGTGGTCGGATGACCCTCGCGGATGGACGAACGACCGATGTGGTGTTGGTTAAGTCTGGTTTATTCTTCAAGAAAGGAGATACGATGCTGTCTTTCGATCTCCATACGGGAGATCAACTATTCGTGGATCGCATGAGCTATCATTTCGTGAAACCGAAAGTGGGGGATGGCTTCGTCTTCAAGACAGGCGAAGTGGATGGCTTGAAGTCTGGACGCGACAGTTTCTACATCAAGCGCTTGAGCGGCGTCGAAGGAGATTCGATGAGGATCGAAGACGGCAAGCTTTTCGTTAACGAAGAAGAACCGACAGGATCGGTAGCCTTTGGTTACAATAATGGCCAAGTGCCTCCTTACGATGGCTATTTGAATTTGGGCAATCGACTGTTACGTAGGGGAGAGACTATCACGGTGCCGGAAGGTATGCATGTGGCTTTGGGCGATAATAGCGGAAACAGCTCGGATAGCCGGGCCTGGGGCTATGTGCCGGAGAAAGCGATTGTCGGCCGGCCGGTGATGATTTTCTATCCGTTTACGAAGCGATTCGGTTTGGCTAAATAGTTTGGAACGTCAAACGCGGTCGAGCATTTCGCACTCTCGATTAGCTGAGTTTTGACGGCTTTTTCACTCCGATGAAACTGGTCGCTCGAAAACGTGCCATTAGGATAGGTTTCGCTTGGATTTTGCCTTGACATGCGATGCGTCCCAAAAGGTATTAGGCAGCTTTCGTCTGCTCATTTTCCTGCGGTCCGCAGGTGTATGGGACTATTGGGCGAACAACGTGCACTAGGAACTGAAGCTATCCTTTTCGATGGTATAAAGATCCTTAATACATTCCTTTATTTAGCAACTAGTACTATACAGGTAAGCCGTTCTTGCCAATATTCAGCCCATGAAATCGTCCCGATCGCTCGCGGAGTTTGTCTCCCTGAAGTCACCCATTTGCGTCTTGTCGCTGATCGTCGCGGTCCTATCCGGATCCGGTGCTCAAGCGGACACAAGAGGCGAGCAGCTTTACCGCAATTGCACGATTTGCCACGGTCCAGACGCTGAGGGGATTCCTCTCCAGTTGGCGCCTGCGTTGTCGGGGCTTTCAGAGAAGTACATTATCGAGCAGCTCAAGAAATTTAAAGGCGGCATTCGCGGCAAGCATCACGAGGACGTGGCAGGATTGCGCATGTTGCCTTTGGCCCAAACGCTGGCTTCAGACGAAGACATCCAAGCGGTCGCTAGCCACATTGTAGCTCAAGCGTCCAGTCAGGTCGAAACGAGTCTCGAAGGCGGAGATGCTACAAAAGGGCAGGCATTGTATGCAGTCTGCCAAGCGTGCCACGGACCTGATGGAAAAGGAAACGATTTGCTGAATGCTCCAAGTTTGGTGAACCAACACGATTGGTATCAGCTGACTCAACTTAAGAATTTCAAGTCCGGCGTTCGCGGAACGAATCCTCAGGACATAACCGGAGCTCAAATGCGTCCGATGTCTATGATCTTGGCGGATGAGCAAGCAATGAAGGATGTCATCGCGTACATCCAGACACTTTCCAAATAAAGGCAGTCTCCCATTTTTCTCTAATTTAAACCTACCATTTATGCCTCATCACGAAATCGATCCGGAAGCAGAAGCTTATGCGTATTCCGTCACACGCAAGATGTTCTATTATACCGTAGGAGGGACCGTAGCGTTCTCCGCAACCATCATTTTGCTGTGGTATGTTTTTTAAGCCACTAATCTCTAATGTCTCCACTTTTTTTCTACCTAATTAGCCATGTTTGATTTTCTAGACAGATTCATGCCCGGCATCTTGGAATGGCAGCTGCCGCGCGCTTCCGAGTATGCGTTGCAGATCGATGTTCTTTTCGATATCATCACTATATTAGTCGGATTCTGGTTCGTGCTGGTCCTCGGTTTTTTCTTTTACCTGATTTTTCGTTATCGGCATCGTCCCGGTCAAAAGGCCCAGTATATCACTGGTGAGACGCACAAGCAGAAGCAGGCAATTGAAATTCCGCATTTGCTGATTCTCGCGTGTGACGTGATGATCATAGTCCCGACCTTTCTGGTTTGGTACAATGTGAAGATCGACATTCCGCCAGCTGATGAAGAGGTACGTATCGTATCGCAGCAATGGGCATGGACTTTCCATCATGCAGGTCCGAATGGAATGTTAGGCGATGACGACGATATCATTTCGGTAAGCGAACTCCACCTCAAGAAAGACCGTCAGTACACCTACCACTTGGAATCGCGTGACGTGATGCATAGTTTTTCAGTTCCGGTATTCCGTTTGAAGCAAGATGCGATTCCCGGTCGTGTTATTAGCGGTCACTTCAAGCCGATCATGGCTGGCGAGTGGGATATCCAATGCGCGGAAATGTGTGGCATTGCCCATGGCATCATGGCTGCTCGAGTTTTTATTGAAACAGAAGAAGAGCATAATGCTTGGCTTGCGGCTAACACTCCCGCAGGCGCTGCTAGCGAATTCATCGCTACGAACGAATTGAAAATTTCCGAAGAAAAGGAGGACCGCAACAATGGCTGAAGTCGCTCACGCAGAAGTGGGTCATGATGATCATCATGACCACCACGAACCCTCGTTTTGGAGCAAGTACGTCTTCTCCACCGATCATAAGATGATCGCCATGCAGTACATGTTCACGGGCATGGCTATGGCTTTAATAGGCGGTTTCTTCGCTTATGTTTTTCGGATGCAGTTAGCCTTTCCTGGCGCGTCTATTCCATTCTGGGGTACGCTTTCGCCAGCGGCTTACAACTCTTTGGTTACCAATCATGGCACGATCATGATTTTCTGGGTAGCGATGCCGGTTCTTATCGCGGCGATGGGGAACTTCCTGATTCCGCTGATGATTGGTTGCGACGATATGGTGTTTCCGAGAGTCAATCGACTTTCCTACCAGATCTTTTTGATCAGCGCTATTGTCCTCATCATTTCCTTTTTCGTCCCTGGCGGCGGATTTGGTGGGGCATGGACAGCGTATCCACCTCTATCAGCAAAAGCTCAATACAATGCGACTCCGTTTGGGGCGCCATTGTGGCTGATCGCTGTGACGCTTGAAATTGTCGCTTTCCTTCTTGGCGGGATCAATTTCATCACGACGGTTATGAATGCCCGCGCGAAGGGCATGAGAATGTATGACATTCCAATTATCGTTTGGATGATCGTCATCGCGAGTATCCTCTTCATGTGTTCAGTAGGTCCTTTGATTGCAGGCGCAGTGATGTTGTTATTCGATCAAACCCTTGGGACAGGCTTTTTCGATGGCGCAGCGGGGGGTGATCCGGTCTTGTGGCAGCATTTGTTCTGGTTCTTCGGTCACCCGGAAGTCTACGTGGTACTGCTTCCTGCTATGGGTATCGTTGGCGAGATAACCTGTACGTTTGCTCGCAAGAAGCTCTTCGCCTACAAGCTGATTCTCTACAGTACTATCGGCTTGGGTATTTTGAGTTTCTTCGTTTGGGCTCACCATCAGTTCATTTCCGGGGTTGATCCGAGAGCGGCCTACCTGTTTACGACCACTACACTGTTGATCTCTATACCGGTGGCGATTGTATTGTTCGCTTACATCGCTACGCTTTATGGAGGGTCTATCCGTTTCACGACGGCTATGCTCTTCGCTTTGGCGTTCACAGGAGAGTTTCTTCTCGGTGGTGTGACCGGTATATGGCTCGGTTCGAGTGGTGTAGATGTCTATTTGCATGATACCTATTTCGTGTTGGCTCACTTCCATTATACCTTCGTTCCCATCGCGATTATAGCGACCTTCGCAGCGGTCTACTATTGGTATCCGAAGATGTTCGGTCGCAAGATGAACGAAACGTGGGGCAAAATTCACTTCTGGGGTACAACTGTATCGTTTAATGGAATTTTCATTCCTTTGTTTATCCTTGGAGCAGGCGGACAACATCGCCGTATTTACAACTTCCAGCACTATCCCGATCTCGCCGGAGCGGACATGCAAGACATGCGCGTTTTCGCTACCCTGTCTTTGATCGTAATGCTGGCGTTCCAAGTCATCTTCATCGTGAATTTCTTCGTTAGCCTCAAGCGCGGGGAGAAGGCTGGGAACAACCCTTGGAAAGCGAATACACTTGAATGGGTCGCTACGTCGCCTGCGCCGCATGGCAACTTCGGCCCGGTAATGCCGGAAGTCTATCGCGGGCCTTATGAGTATTCGGTTGAAGGTCGCGAAGAAGACTACTGGCCGCAAAACGAGAAACCGTCAGACAGCTAAACATTAACGAATTTAATTATGGCTCACCAAATTATAGCGACCAGTCGTAGTCGCACCGGAATCCCAACAGGCCGTTTAGCGGTTTGGTGGGTAATTGGTTCGGAAATTCTGATCTTCGGCGGTTTGATCTGCTCGTATTTGTTGAACCGTTTCAATCACGGACCGTCATGGTCGGTCGAGGCGGCGAATACGAACACCTTCATTGGCGCCTGCAATACCTTCTGGCTTTTGACTTCCAGTCTCTTCGTTGTATTCGCTCATGCTGCTTCCGAGAAGCGCGATGCGAAGAAAACGCGTATGTGGATTTGGCTGACGATTATGCTCGGCGGCTTTTTCATGGGTTTCAAAACCTACGAATACACGACCGAGATCCAGCACGGCTTCACGCTCTTCACGAGCAACTTCTGGAGTTTTTATTACGTAGCTACAGGACTGCACGGTTTTCACGTTGTTTGCGGAATGGTGATCATGGGGATCATCGCTGAAAACGATATCAAGCATGGCCGCAATTGGCATCGTGTTGAGAACATCGGTTTGTATTGGCATTTCGTCGATATCATCTGGATTTTCCTCTTTCCGTTGATGTACATCGCTAAATAATTAGTATTAATTGGAGATATAGAAAATGGCAGGACATAAACATCCCAGTTACTTAAAGATCTATTTTATTCTACTCGCGCTTTTCGTTGTGAGCGTGGCGGGTCCGGAGATTGCGGAGAAGCTTGGATTGGAAGGCTTGTCTCGTACGGTCCTCGTCCTGAGTACCGCATTCGGAATCGCGATTTGGAAAGCCTATCTCGTTTGCGCATATTTCATGCATTTGAAAGTCGAGAAGATTTACGCGCCATATATACTGTTGGCGTGTCTATCATTGTTGTTAGTGTTCTTTTTCGGCACTGCGACCGATGCAATGTTCTCAAATGGACATAACTGGGTGAAGTCATATTCGGAAGAAGCGGCTAAAGAAGAAGCTCAGTCTCGTAGCCATGGTGGACACGATGATCATGGCGATGGCCATTCAGACGGCGATCACGATGGAGAAGATCACCACGATGAAGGCGATCATGATGGCGATGATCATAATAAAGAAGAGGACAAGGATTCTCACGAAGCTCACTAAGTTTCGTTTGCCGGCTGTTTGTCAGTAATTGAATTGAATTAATGAAAACCATAGATCCGAGTTTTGCAGAACCGATTGATTCGAATCGATCTCCGGCACTGAGTAGTAGCGCCTTGGGGATATTGGTTTTTATCGTGACGGAATTGATGTTCTTTGCGGCGCTGATAAGCGCGTATTTGATTATCAAAGCCGGTCCAGAGGCTTGGCCTCCGACGGGGCAACCGCGTTTACCTATTGAGGCATCAGCGGTGAACTCGTTGATATTGTTTGCGAGTGGATATCTCCTCTTTCGTGGATATCGTTCTTTTGTAAAAGAAGGTAATAGCGAAGGCACCGTTAAGCTGGTACGTTTTTGTTTATTGCTGGGAGTTGTTTTCGTGGCAGTGCAAGGCTTCGAGTGGGTGCGATTGGTTGGCTTTGGGTTGACGATGACATCAAGCCAATACGGCGCGTTTTTCTATCTGATAGTCGGAACGCATGGGATTCACGCGATTGGAGCCTTGATTGGGATTTGGCGACTTTATGTAAAGTTGCGCGCGGGCATCTTGAGGCAGTCTTCGTTTCAGGGTGTTTTGTTCTTCTGGTATTTCGTAGTCGGTATTTGGCCGATTTTGTACGTTCTGGTATATCTAAGCTAAGACAGATGGGAATGAAAACGATAAGAGCCACTTTGACTTTGGGAATAGCATCGCTCGCGATTCAAGCGGGCCAAGCGTGCTCGGCTTGCTCGGTTGCGGATGAGGAAACTCGCTACGCTTATTACGCGACCACGGCTTTGTTGTCATTTTTGCCGTTGTTTATGATTGGCGGAGTAGTTTTTTATATCGCGAAGAAAGGCCGTTAGGTTTTTAGAATTTTGCGGCGCGAATGTTCCGTTAGACTAGGCTTTGGATTGATGGGATAGCTCGCAGTTATTCTTCCAGAGCCTTTTTTGTCTTTATTGCTAAATATTGAAATCGAGTTGATTCGCAGCTCGTTTCTTTCCCATTAGCTTGTCCTGGTTTTTATGAGTGAAATAATCGAATCATCCCAAGAAGGCGCTGTGCGCGATCGTTATGCGAAGGCAGCCCAGTCGAGAGAACAGGCCTTGTGTTGCCCCGTTGATTACGACCCGCAATACTTGAAGGCTATTCCTAGCGAAGTTATCGAACGGGATTACGGATGCGGCGATCCCAGTCGCTATCTGAATCCGGGCGAAACAGTGCTGGACCTTGGCTCTGGTACTGGAAAAATTTGCTTTATCGCTTCGCAAGTCGTGGGAGCTGAAGGTCGAGTAATCGGAATTGATATGACGGACGACATGTTGGAAGTCGCTCGTCGGGCGGCACCGGAAGTAGCTGAGAATATTGGCTATGCAAATGTATCGTTTCGGAAAGGGCGTATTCAGGATTTGAAGTTGGACTTGGACGATCTCGAACAATCGCTCAGCGAAAAGCCGATTGGAGACGCGAATGGGTTTTTGGAATTAGAAGAGCGGGTAGAGCGGTTGCGTTCGGAGCAGCCGATGATCGAAGACGATAGTATTGATGCGATCGTGTCGAATTGCGTTCTCAATTTGGTCGATGCGGATAAGAAGCGCCTGATGTTTTCGGAGTTATTTCGTGTGCTGAAAGTTGGCGGGCGAGCGGTTATTTCCGATATCGTTTCGGATCAGCCTGTGACTGAGAAGATGATGCAGGATGCCGAGCTTTGGAGCGGTTGTCTGTCGGGAGCGATGACGGAAAACGATTTTATCGAAGCCTTCGAAAATGCTGGTTTTTACGGGATTCGATTTCGCAAATTCGATGTGGAGCCTTGGCGCGTGATCGACGGCGTTGTTTTTCGCTCCGTAACGATCGAGGCTTTTAAGGGAATTTCGATTGAATCGGAAGAAGCGATTTACGAAGCGATTTACCAGGGTCCTTTTAAGGCAATCCAGGATGAGGACGGACAAATTTGGGAGCGCGGCCAGAGGCAACCGATTGGCGAAGCGGCTTTTGAAAGACTTAAAGCGAGCCCGTATAGCGGCAGTTTTGCGTTTCTCGGACTTAGTGGATCGGACTCGAAGCAAATTGAGTATCAAGCAGTGCCTGCGAATTCGAGCGATTGCTGCTCGGGCGATTCGTGCTGCTAGAGGACGAGTTGTATGCTGCTTGCCGATCGGAAATTTGCCTTTGAAGAACATCTGAGCAAGCAAGGGCTTTGCTTGGCTCGAAAATCGCCGAGCATTTTGCAAATTAATCTGGGCAAGCTGTGCAACCTGGCTTGCGTGCATTGTCACGTAAATGCTGGGCCTGGAAGGAAGGAGATCATGGATCCGGCGACGTTCGATCGAGTGATCGATTGGATTGCTCGCTCGCCTTCGATCGAGACAGTCGACCTTACGGGCGGCGCTCCTGAAATGAATCCGGACTTTCGGGAATTTATCGTAAGAGTTCGAGCGATTCGGCCGGATGCTACGATTATCGATCGATGCAATCTGACGATCTTGCTAGAGCCTGGATATGAGGAGATGGCGGAATTTCTGGCTTTTCATCGGATTCAGGTCGTGGCTTCGATGCCGTGCTATCAGCCAAAAAACGTGAACCTTCAGCGAGGAGAGGGTGTCTTTGACGCCTCAATCGAGGCGTTGAAAAGACTGAACGCTTTAGGATACGGGACGCGTTCGGAATTGGCTTTAAATCTCGTTTATAATCCGATCGGGGCTGTTCTGCCGCCTGATCAAGGGGAGTTGGAAAAGGACTATAAGACGGCTCTTCGTGCGGAATTCGGAATCGAGTTCAATAGCCTGTTCACTATTACGAATATGCCGATTGCTCGGTTTCTTGCTCAATTGAGACGTGAAGGGCAGAATGAGATGTACCGTCAGTTGCTCGTCGACAATTTCAATCCGGCATCGATTGATGGATTAATGTGCCGTGACACGATTAGCGTAGACTGGGAGGGGCGAGTGTTCGACTGCGACTTCAACCAGATGCTTGGAATGCCTCTCGGAGGAGGACAAAATCGTTTGTTGTGGGAGTTGGATCCCGAAGTTTTGGAGCGCGAGCCGATCGCAACGGGAGATCACTGCTTTGGATGTACAGCTGGAGCGGGATCCAGTTGTGGAGGCGCATTAGATTGATGATTTTCGCTCTCCTGGATTTTTACGAATGAGCGGTGTCCAGAACTGAGGATTACAAAGTAATTTCATTCAGTTCGAGCGGAGCTTTGAGAAAGGGTACGTTCTCTTGGTTTTAGAGCTCTTGAAATAGTTGGAATCTAATTATTAAGGAATCTGAACGGCCGATCCTGGAGAGGTTTGACCGGCGTTTTTCTTAATAACGCTAGCTAGGACGAGAGAATTGGATTATTCTAATTTTAAAATGAAAACGTGGACGCGCATAGGGGTCGTACTTTTCGCAAGCCTAGCAATCGCTAGCTGTTCGAAAATGGGTGACAATCTGCCTAAATCTAAACCAGGGAAAGAAGGCAAAGCCTCAAGCTCTGAGAAGGAAGGGCTTGGCCAATCCAAGGGTGAGAAGTTAAGCAAAAACGAAAGAGTCGAGCGTGTTCAGCGATCAAGGCCGGCGGTTCCTGTCAAAGTTGCAATTGTCGAGGAGGGCGAGATAACGTCATCGTTGGTTTTCGACTCTGTGTTGGAGACGGAAAGTTCGGTCGAGATTTTTTCCGAATCAACGGGCGTTATACTTGAGGTGCTTGTCGAAGAAGGCGATCGAGTAATTACTGGCCAAGTACTGGCTCGTCTGGAGAACGACGTTCAGCAAGTGGACTTGGATGAAACGAAGGCTCGTTACGAGCACGAGAAGGTGAATTTTCAGCGTAGGATCGACTTGTATGATCGCAAATTGATTAACCAACAGGAATACGATACCGCGAAGTTTGGTTTGGAACAGACGCGTCTTCGCTATGAACGCTCTCGTATTCAACTAGAAAATACGATCATTCGATCGACTGTCGATGGAGTCGTGACGGAGCGTATCGCGCAGCTCGGTAGCCGTGTTTCTGCGAATCGTCAGCTGTTCGCTGTGATGAATCTCAGTGAATTATTTGCGAATGTGCATATTCCCGGACAGCATTTGCTGAGAATCGAGAAGGGACTATCTGCGATTATCGATTCGGATTTGATAGAAGGAGCTAGATACGGCGCCTATGTGAAGCTGGTCAGTCCTATTGTCGATCCCGAGAGCGGAACCTTCAAAGTCAAGGTAGCGGTAGCCAAAGGAAACGGGATGCCTATATATTCCGGAATGTTCGTCAATGTTCGCATAATCGTCGATACTAGAAATAACACGGCACTGGTGCCGAAGGCCGCGATCGTTCACGAGGGGGACCTGAAGTACATTTACACGGTTAAGGCCGGCAAGGCGAGGAAGCAGCTTCTTCAGGAGGGTTATTCCAATGTGGGGTATGTACAGGCGACATCGGGAATAGAGAAGGGCGATGCGGTTATCGTAATGGGGCACAATGCTTTGAAGGATGGAGCGAATGTGAAGATCGTGGCTGATTCCGTTGCTGCAGAGGGGGCTGATGGGGAAGCGAAAAGCGCGGCGGAAGGCTGAGCGCTTCCGGGTAAATTAAGTCAATCTTGATCTTGTGAGTAAGGATTCCCATTTTGCTGTCGCTACGCGTCGGCCAGTTGCGGTCATAATGATCGTACTAGCTGTATGTGTATTTGGATACGTTTCATATCAGAAGCTGGCGCTCACGCTAATGCCAGACGTGTCGTACCCGACTCTGACTGTGCAGACGGAGTATCCGGGCACCGCTCCGCAGGAGGTTGAAACGCAAATTTCTCAACGGCTCGAAGAGCAGTTGGGCATTGTTCAGCAGCTGAACAAGATCACTTCGATTTCAAAGGCGGATCAGTCGGATATCCTACTCGAATTTGCTTGGGGGGCAGACATGCGGGAAGCGACCCAGTCCATTCGTGAAAAACTGGATCGCGTTCGTCTGCCTCGGGATGCGAAGCGTCCGTTGATCCTGCGTTACGACCCGAGCTTGGACCCGATCATGCGGGTTGGCATGACCGGCCCGTATCCTCTGGACGAGTTGCGTTTGTTTGCCGAGGAGATTGTACAACGAGAGTTGGAAGGGGAGGAAGGTCTAGCCGCGGTGAAGGTAATCGGCGGCTTGGAAGAAGAATATCAGGTTCGGATTCACGAAGAAAAACTGGTTTCCATGAATCTCGATATTCAGCAAATCAATACAAGGCTGGCGCAGAATAACGTTAATTTGCCGGGAGGGCAGCTCTACGAAGGACGATTCCGCTACTCGATTCGCACTTTGAACGAGTTCAAATCAATTGAGGAAATCAAAGCTATCGTAGTGGCTCGGAAAAACGGAGTGAATGTCTTTTTGAGCGATATCGCCGACGTTGAAAAGAGCCACAAGGAAATCGAGATCGAAACGTTGGTGAATGGCCGCTCCAGTATTGAAATCGAGATCTACAAGGAGGCGGATGCTAATATAGTCGGAGTGGCTCAGCGAGTGCGAGACCGCCTCATAGGCCTGCCGGAGCAGCAGGCTTATGTGGAACAGCTCGAGCTCGAGGGTGAGGATTTCGACAAACCGCAGATGAATGCGGATCGTCGCATGAGTTCGGCGGAGCTGAGCGAGCTGCGGCGCAAATCTGCCGAGGCGACGCTAAAGCGGCGCGAGATGACTAGTTTCGTCGGTTACATGCTCCCTGACGGTTGCGCCTTGGAAGTGCTGACCGATCAATCCACTTTTATCAAACAGTCTATCGAAGACGTGAAGAGTAACGCTATTGTGGGCGGTGGCATCGCGGTCTTTGTGATTTTTCTTTTCCTCCGTAACGTGGGGCATACGGCCATCATCGGGATCACGATTCCGGTTTCCATTGTGGTTACCTTTGCTCCGATGCAGCTGGCGGGCGTTTCCTTGAATATCATTTCCTTGGGTGGATTGGCTCTTGGGGTCGGAATGCTAGTGGATAACTCGATTGTGGTGTTGGAGAGTATCTTTCGTTGCCGGGAAGAGGGGGACAGTTTTGTCGATTCAGCTGTGCGAGGCGTCGCAGAAGTTGGAGGCGCCGTGATCGCGTCCACTTTAACGACAATTGCGGTGTTCTTTCCCATCGTCTTTGTGGAGGGCGTCGCTGGCCAGATCTTTGGCGATATGTCACTAACGGTCGTGTTTTCGCTGCTAGCCTCGCTGATGGTGGCCTTATACTTTATTCCAATGTTGGCTTCTCGCAGGTTCGATAGCGATGAGCCGGAAGGAGAGAGGGAAGATGATACGCCATGGTGGAGTTTGGCTTTCTTTGCCGATTCTTGGCGGAAATTCACCGCTTCGGTCCTGGCTTACTACCGATGGTTGAGGAAATCGCCCATTGGACTGAACATGCTTGGGTGGATCCTTTTTCCCGCGATGCTTTCGATTTTCCTGTTGTCGCTTCCATTTCGAGTGGCGATGTGCGTGATCGGAAGAATCGCATCCTTAGTATTCAGGGCTTTGTTATTGGTTGTTGGCGTGTTCGTATGGATTGGGACACTGATTCTGAAAGTGATTCAGCCGTTATTGGACCTCTTTGATAAGGCTTTTGGAGCAGTTAGAGCCCT
>TARA_B110000037_G_scaffold209143_1_pt1 | contig 16217 bp, 12 predicted proteins | sample TARA_B110000037 | Tara Oceans TARA_B110000037 (sample SAMEA4397196) | marine metagenome | biome: Polar Biome; feature: [MIX] marine epipelagic wind mixed layer (ENVO:01000061); material: water (ENVO:00002006), including particulate matter (ENVO:01000060) such as... | depth 10-100 m
GGTGGATCGCTTCTGCTAACGAACATCTCGACCGAGCAGCTGATAGGGCAGAATGGCCTGACCTACGCGGGCAACATGACCGCTCTCGCTTGGGAAATCTGGGCTGTTCGCGGCATCATCCTGCTCGCCGTACTCTTTCTGCCAATGTATCTAGGAGGGGCGTTCGCCACGATGCCTACGTTCCTAAAAACGCGTTACGGCGAGAACACCGGTCGATTGGTTAGTATATTACTCATCTTCGGCTACATCTTCATTTGGTCCCCGAGCGTTCTGTACAGCGGATCGCTCGCCTTAATGAAGGCTCTCAATATCGAGCAAATGACCGGCCTATCCCAAATGCAGTCCATTTGGCTGATCACTTGGACGATTGGTATTATCGGAGCCATTTACGCGATTAGCGGCGGCCTGCGCGCTGTAGCGATTTCAGATACACTCAATGGTATCGGACTCCTCGTAATCGGGTGCTTACTGCCCATATTCGGGCTCATGGCGCTCGGCGATAAGCTAGGCGGCGGCATAGGAACCGCTTTCACGGAAATCACTACCACTCACACCGAAAAGCTCGACGCGATCGGCCTAGGCAACGAACTCGACGCAATACCCATTTCCGCGGTATTCACAGGTCTCATGGTTATGGCGGTTTTCTACTGGGGAACCAATCAGTTCATCATTCAAAGAGCGCTTGGCGCTGCCAGTCTGAAAGAAGGCCAAAAAGGACTGCTGCTTTCGGGATTCTTCAAAATGCTCATTCCCTTTATGGCTATGTTTCCAGGGCTCATAGCCTTCCACCTATTAGGGCCCGATTTGGATCCCAGGGACATGGCTTATCCTGCATTGATTGAAGCGACGCTTCCCAAACCGCTTCTCGGACTCTTTATCGCCGTATTGCTCGGCGCCGTTTTTTCGACGTTTAACTCTTTGCTAAACTCGGCCGCAACGATGTTCGCCATCGATTTGTATCAACCGATATTCGATAAGAATGCCGATGACCAAAAGCTCATCAAAGTATCCAAAATATTCGCGCTTTTTACGGCCCTCATTACGCTCTTTCTCGCCCCCAATCTCGTCCACGCCTCGGACGGCGTTTTTCTCTTCGTCAGCAAATTCGCCGGATTCATCGCCATCCCACTAGCCTGTTTGATCGTAATTGGATTGTTTGGACGAAAACTGAGAATACCTCCTATCGCCGCGCAGTTCATCATCGTTTTTCATATAATAACTTACTACACGCTTGTTTGGGGACTCGAAGGCGCGGGATACAAGATACCGATGCATTGGATGCACGTGTTCTCCATCCTCTTCATTCTCGAATCCGTCATCGTCATCACCTGGTCAATTATCAGGCCGCATAGCGAAGTCTACGAATACATTCACGCCCCTAAAGTGCCGATGATTCCGTGGACCTACAGCATGCTCGTCAGCGCATTGCTGCTATCCTGCGCGACATTGACCTACGTTCTCTTTTCCAAAATTGGCTTCGCCTACTACGACAGCATCGTCGCTCCAAGCTTCTGGATCTACTTCTTCATAACCTTGGCCGCCTGCACGGCATTCTGCCTATGGGCCCACCGCTGGCTGCAGCCAAAATACGAACAGTACGTATCCAAAAGATACGGATAAGTCATTGGCCTACGGCCTAGGAGTCTCGCTAACGCGAGCCAATAAGGTTCCGGCCACGCCGGGAAAAAGGGTTTGATATAACGAAACATTCGAAAACCTTCCTTGGCGACGAAGGAGCCCTCTTTCCAGCAATACACGAATTCGTCCGTCGTTACCCGGTAGAACATTTCCGATGCATCCACATCTCCGGGAGTCACCACCGGAGATCCAGATTTACCTTCAAAATTGATCACTCGCCCCTCGTAGACGAAGGACACGTCACCCGCCGCCTTCACCCCACCGTGGCACTCGATGCAATTCGCATTGAGAATCGGTTGTATGTCGCGAGCAAAATCAACCTCGGCGTAGACTGTGAGCTTGAGAACGGGAAGTAATAACAGTGTACTAAGCTGAGGAAATCTCATGCATCGATAAACGCTAGCACTACACCCTAGAAGATTGAATTGGCAACATGAAACAGAAGAAGACAAGGCCTACCGGATACGAATTCCATTCACCATTTTTCTCCAACGTTAGGGTGATAGGGCTCGTTAACCCTAACGAACGGCTCGTTAGCGAGTTGCTTCTGCGACTGTTTGGGAACAAACAGCCCTACCCAGAGCTCGTTCGTCGCCGAACGACCAAAACCCTACTCTCGTCCGTTTTTCCAAAGAACGATATCCGCGATGTCATTCATTGACTTCGGCCCCTTGGTGCTTCGGCCAGCATTCACGTCCGCGGCCAACAAAACCAACAAACGCTCAGCGGTTTCCGGATTCTTCGCATAGAGATTATTCGTTTCTCCGACATCGTTTTCCATGTCGTAAAGCTGAGCTTCCAGAGGTTCGCTTTTCGCCTCTTTTTCCGTGGGCGATGACCACCCGCCTGAACTTCTCGCAAGAAGCAATTTCCACTTTCCATAACGATAGGCGAAATGACCGGTGTGCGAATGATGAATCACTCCATTTCGCGTCGAAACGATTCGCTTGCCCCGTAATGCCGGCAAAATGCTAACACTGTCTTCGGCGCTTCCCGCAGGCACCCCTACCCCGAGAATCTCTGCCGTCGTGGAAAGCAAATCCGTTAAGCAAATCAATTCGTCGTTTTGCGATCCCGGCTTTACCCTGCCAGGCCAGCGAACAATAAACGGAATGCGATGCCCGCCATCCCAAAGATCCGCTTTCGAACCGCGAAGATGAGCCGAAGGGAAATGCCCTTGAGCCTCCAACTTATCGATACCAGCTGCCTTTGACGTTCCATTGTCGCTCGTGAAGATAACCAGCGTGTTGTCAGTCAGACCGTGGCGTTCGAGTGCCTTCGAAACTTCCACCACTACATTGTCGGTCTGCATAACGAAATCCGCGTGAGGACCCAGTCCGCTTTTCCCCTGCCATTCAGGTCCCGGAACGATCGGGTTATGCGGCGACCCCAGAGGAAGATAGAGAAAAAACGGCTTTTCTTTACTGGCCCGAGAATCGATATACTCGACTGCCTCTCGCGTCAGACGTGGCAGCATGTTGATTTCATCATCATGCGCGATCACTCGGTCATTCTCGATAACCGCTTTCATATTCCGAGCATGGTGAAACCCATGAAAATAATCAAATCCACGCGTCAACGGCCCGTCAGGAATCCGCGCTGCGACGGGAGGCGTCTTGTGCTCCTTTTGAGTATAAGCTTCGCCGGAATCAGGATCGAGGTATTGGAAATTCAAATGCCATTTACCAACAATCGCCGTATCGTATCCTTTTCCTTTTAGAAAGCTCGCCACCGTAGGCCTGTCCTCAGCGATCAAATTCGGAGCGAAACCCGATACAACCCCCTTCTGCAAGCGCGTACGCCAGCTATAACGACCTGTCATAATACCGTATCTCGTAGGCGTGCACACCGAAGACCCGCTATGGGCATCGGTGAATACCATACCTTGGGCAGCAAGTCGGTCAGCTCCCGGCGTTGCTATTTTAGAGGTTTTCGGAGCAAGGGAATAAATTTCCCCGTAACCGAGATCATCGCAGATAATATAAACGATATTCGGTTTTTCAACCGCACCAGCTAGCGAGGCGAAAGCGATTAGAACGAACGGGAAGAGGTAGGATTTCATAACGAGAGATAAGCCAGAGTTTGCTAGTAGATCGCCAACAATGACACTGACAACTCCTTAATTGGACATTTCCACCGGGCTCGAGGTCCGTGAGCTCAGCTTTTGGCCTCTAGGATTCTCGCTTCAGAGCATGCATCGCCTACCGCCAACTGCAAATCCCGCCAGCCAAATACCGTACGATTAAGGCCCCATTCCAAATGGAAATAGAAGCGATTACGACTTCTTATCAGCGAAGCTCAAATCGATCTGCTATAAAACGGACGGACGCAAGTCCTCAATGGCTGCGCTAATATCAGCGCCCGTTAGATCGATTCGCAACTCTTCCTCGAATGACAGCTCTTCCTCAAGCTCTTCAGCGCTTTCTCGAATTCTTTCGTATTCGCTAGAAGTGAGGAGACGATCAGCCAACACAACCGTTTCTGGACGTCCATCAATCATGGATACGATATGTCTTCTTACATTTTCCTTCACAAAAATAAGCGTAGCTAATTAAGCGCTATTTGAAAAATTAAAAGGAAGCAAAACGGGTGCATCGGATCCTAATTTAACGTTATTAGCTAAGCGCTACGACTTGATTAGAAAAGTTGCTCAAAACCCAGTTTTGAGCCAAAGAATCAAGTTTCCCAACTATCGCGAGATGTCTCGGAAGAGTAGCACAGGCTTCCAGCCTGTTTCGACAGAGGCAAAACCTGCCTAAAACTCCCAAGTGAATGAGCATTTCGTTCATTCGGCAAATTACCACGGCCCGGCATATTCGTGATTGATCGATCAATCACGTTTCTCTATCGAATGAAAATGAAAATACCCTTCAGATTTATCGTTTTGCTCGTTTCGGGAATTGCATGGCTGGGATCTGCCGCGCTGGGTCAGCCCAGCGAAGCGACCAAACGGTTGCTCGAACGCAACAAGATGTTCGAACCGCAAGTGATCAAGGTCGCGGAAAATGTCTACACGGCCATCGGTTACCAAGTATCCGCCAACACGATGATCGTGGGAGATGATGGCGTAATCATCGTAGATCCCGGCCAATTGCCAATTCTCGCGAGCAAGGTTCGAAAGGCTTTTGAAGCGATTACCGACAAACCCGTCAAAGCCATAATCTACACGCATTCGCACGGAGATCACGTAAATGGCTCCCTCGCGTTTTACGAAGAAGGAAAAGGGATTCAGGTATGGGGACGCGCTAATTTCGGATCCGAACAAAACCAAAACACCGTCACAGGGCTAAAAGCCGGAGTGCGATCCTCGAACACGCAAGGCTTTGATTTAAAGCCAGAGCAAAAAACCGGCATAGGAGTAGCAATTCCGCCCGAGCGCCGCCCCGCAGGCAATATGATGCGAGATGGTGTCCCGTCGACCAACAATGCAAGACGTGCGCCATTGCCTGGCAAAGTCGACCCTACGCACACCTTTTCGGAATCACGTAAACGGATACAAATAGCCGGCGTCACAATAGATCTCGTTGCTGCACCAGGCGAAACTGCCGATCAACTCTACGTCTGGCTTCCTGACCAAAAAGTCGTCTTCGCCGGCGATAACTTCTATCAATCCTGGCCCAATGTCTATCCCCTGCGAGGTACCGCTCGCCGATCGATCCGCGACTGGATTACGAGCGTTGACTCCATGGTCCAAGAAAAGCCAAAGCACCTAATAGGTGGCCACACCACTCCCATCATCGGAAAAGCATCCGAAGTGCTCATCAACTACCGAGACGCCATGCAATGGGTCTATAGCCGAACGATCGAAGGTGCCCAAAAATTAATGACACCCGACGAACTCGTTGAATACGCAGCCCTGCCCGAGCGATTCGCGAAACTCGACTATCTCGCCGACTACTACGGCAGCGTCGAAGGAACCATTCGCGATATATACGCCCAAGACCTTGGTTGGTTTGACGGAAACGCCCTTAGCCTTCACCGCGAATCGCCTAAAAAGCAGTCGCAGAGAATGGCAGACCTTGTAGGCGGAGTGGACATGCTCATGTCGAAAGCTCGCAAGGCCATGAAAGCAAACGATGCGCTCGGCGCCGCTCAGCTAGCCGAACATGTCATTCGCTTGCAGCCCAACAATAAGGGAGCCAAGCGCCTGATGGGTGAAGCCCTCGCTATCGTTGGAGAGCGCACCTTCAACGCCCCCATGCGCAACTACACGATATCCACTGCAAACCGCCTCCTAAAAGAGGCGGGCGCAGACAAATAACAAAGTCGTTTGGTGGGCTGTTTGTCCCAAACAGCCGCACACAGCCCAATTCAACTCCACGGTTCCTTATCCCAACGGACTGCGGGATTACCGATTCAACATATGCGGCTGCTTGGGACTGCAGCCCTACCCCCACCCCTAGTTCAAAGTCCCCATCAGGCGCGCATTGCGATCTAGGCCTTGGGATGCTCTTCAGTAATCAACGAAGTTACATTCACACCATCGATGGTATTGCCTGAACTCGTCTTAGCGCCTGCCATAGCTGCAAAGGTCGGCAGAAGGTCTAACGTAGACGCAATATGCGACGACGGTCCCATTTTGATGTTCGGCGATCCGAAACAACTCAAATCCTGATAATCCACATCATCGCAAAAAATGACGACGAAATTCGGTTTTTCCGACGTTTCTGCTACCGAAACCGCGCCCATACACAGAATGCAAATCAGGAAAACAATTCGGAATGGGGAGAACCTATTTCCCAGTTAGTGGCTAAGCTATCACGCGAACACCCCTAAATTGGCCGAATAAGAGGCGTCCCTATAATGAGTTGCTCTGGTGGGAAAATGAAACTGGACTCATTCAGTATGAAAAAACTGATACTCCCTTTGGTCATTTTTCTTTTTTGCGGATTCGCGAATGCTCAGGATAAAATTCCGACGCAGCCGAACATTCTCATTCTCCTAGCCGACGACATGGGCTCGGGCGACCTAGGTTGCTACGGTGGCGCCGCTCGCACTCCCAACCTCGACACTCTCGCCGCCAACGGGATCAAATTCAACAACAGCTACTCGGGAGCCCCCAACTGCTCACCTGCTCGCGTTAGCCTTTTGACGGGCCGCATGCCAGCGAGATCGGGTATGTACAGCTATCGTCCACCGGAACACGCGATGCATATGGCTGGCGAAGAGCTCACCATGGCCGAAGTCCTCAAAACGAAAGGCTACCAGACCGCCCATATCGGCAAATGGCATTTGAGCTCTCTGCCTCAGAATCCAGAATTCAACCAACCTCAGCCAAACGAACAAGGGTTCGACTATTCTCTGGGAACCGAAAACAACGCAGAACCCTCACACTTCAATCCAATCAACTTCATCCGAAACGGCGTCGCTCTCGGCGAGGTACCAGGGTACGCAAGCCAATTGCTTGCCGACGAATTCCAGCTTTGGTTCAAGACCGAACGCAAAAGCGACCAACCATTCTTCGTCTACCTTCCCTTCCATGAACCCCATGCGAAAATCGTTTCTCCGCCGGAATTGATAGCCAATTACCCGGACGTCGATCCAAAATCGGCCAACTACTTCGCCAGTATTGAGAATTTGGATATAGCGGTTGGCCGCGTTCTAGCTACGCTGAAAGAGAACGGCCTCGACAAAAACACCTTAGTCCTATTCGCCTCCGACCACGGATCCTACCGAATGGGCTCCAACCGCGATTTCCGCGGATTGAAAGCCGATGTTTACGACGGTGGAATCCGCGTGCCGCTAATCGTTTCGTATCCGGATGCATTTCCCGGGAAACGCGAACTCGACGAAACCGTTTGGTTCCCCGACCTCCTTCCAACCGTCAGCAAGCTTGTCGGCGCAAAACTGCCCAAAGACCGAGCCTACGACGGAATGAGTCTTCTTCCACTCCTCAAAGGAGGACGCCTAAAAACGCGCAGGCAGCCGATGCTATGGTTCTTCTACCGCGGCTCGCCAGAAGTCGCTATGCGTCACGGAAATTACATTTTGACGGCTCGCTCAAATGACTCGACGCCTCGTACGCATGGTTTGTCTGATCTCGATATGCCGTTTATCGAGAACTTCGAAGCGGAATTCTTCGAATTGTACAACGTCGTCAAGGATCCCAGCCAGAAAAATGATCTCGCATACGAATCGCCCGAAAAGCTTGGCGAAATGAAGTCTCGTTACCTTGCTCTATTCGAAGCGACTCAAAAGGATTCCGTCGTCTGGGAAGATTTGCCGGCCTACGGCTCAGTCAAAGCGAATCACGACAAGCCTGCTGAGTTCCTCAGAAACCAAGAACGGTTTCTGGATAAATAAAAGCGTGTTTCACCAGTTAGTGTAGGATCGGGTTTATCCTGCGATTTTTCATTTTATGGTAGAGACACGTATTATCGCGGTCCACGCCTAGCGGGACCGCTCCTACAATTAGGCAGCAGACAGATTCCCGACTTCTTAAACCGCCTCTAAAGCACGTCTCATCTCGGGCGACCTCTACCCTCTGCCTCCTTCTCTCGAACCGGCACGGGGAGCTCCGCAACACGCAAAGACGCTTGCTTGGCTCAAAAATTTCGCCTAAAGGCTGTTCCAATGAAAATCGTAATCGTAGGAGCAGGGGAAGTCGGCTCGCATTTGAGCGAAATGCTTAGTCTAGCCGACCACGACGTCACCGTCATCGAGCGCGACCAGCAACTCGCCCAAACCTTGCAGGAGCAACTCGATGTTCGCGTGATTGCGAAGAACGGCAGCTCCGCGAATGCATTGCTCAATGCCGGGGTGAAAAACTGCGATTTCTTCCTCGCCATGACCAGTAGCGACGAAACGAATCTCGTTTCCTCCTCGCTCGCCAAGGCCCTCGGAGCCAAGACCACCTTCGCACGCGTTCACGACACCACTTTCCGCGACAATTCGCTCATAAATCACCAAAGCCACTTCGGAATCGATCACCTGGTAAACCCCGAAGCCCTTGCTGCCGTAGAACTTGCCAAACGAATTCGAAATCCCGGCCGAGTAGCTGTGGAAGACTTCGGTCGCGGCCAAATCGAAGTTCAGTCCATCGAAATCCGAAAGGGCTCCAAGGTCATCGGCGTTCCCCTCAAAGAACTCAAACTTCCAGGCAACATCCGTATTGGCCTGATAAATTGCGGTACCAATACATGCGTCGCCCACGCCGATTCTATAATCCAAGCAGGCGACCACGTCACACTCTTCGGTCACCCGGATTCCCTTTTCGAAGCCCAGCCCCTCTTCCGTCCTGATTCAAAACTCTCGAAGAAAATTTCCATTACTCTGCTCAGCGGAAGCGAAATCGCTATTTCTCTCATTCGATTGCTCAGCAATCCGCACTTCAAAATCCGCGTAATCGAGAAAGACATCAAAATCTGTCGCTCTCTCGCCGAACAGCTCCCTGATGTCACATTCATACACGGTGAAGGCACTTCGCTTCGCGTGCTGGAAGAAGAGGAAATCGGTAGTTCAGACTTCTTCGTCGCCTGCTCGAAAGATGACGAAGATAATATCATGACCTGTTTGCAGGCCTTCAAGCTCGGGGCGCAACATACGATGCTCGCCATCAATCGGGCCGACTACATCGAAGTACTCGACAAACTTAGCTGGATCCTTGGCCTCGAGCTCGCGGTATCTCCACGCGTCGCCACCGCAAACGAAATTCTCCGCTACATTGGCAAGAAATCCTTCATAGAACTTGAAGAAGGCGACAACCAAGAAAAGAGCTGCATCATCGAACTCGATATCAGTTCGAAGTCGTCCATCGCCGGAAAACGAATACGCGATATCAATTGGCCCGATGAATGCGTAATCGTCGGACAAGAAAGCAATTACAATCCAAAGACTCCTACCGGCGACGACATCATTCAGGCTGGCGACTCCATCATCGCCATTATCAGCAAGTCCAAGACCAAAGAACTGCTGAAGCTCATCAAATGAATTTCAAGCTCGTATCCAGATTATTGAGCGTCGTCATGGTCATCCTGGCCTTGGCCTTCGCTACCTGTTACGGTGTGGTATTACTTCTGGATACAGGCTCCGAACGCCCGATAACCGGCAGGGCATTTCTTTTTTCTATCGCCGTTTCTCTGGCGTCCGCAGGAGCGCTTTTCATAACCAGTCGCAATGCCTCCACGAGATTCTTCAGACGCGAGGCCCTCAGCATCATCGGTCTTGGATGGATTCTCTCTAGTATCGTTGGCTGCGTCCCCTACCTTTTCATCAATCCTGAGATCGGCATCGCCGGCGCCATTTTCGAAAGCGTGTCTGGATTGACCACCACAGGAGCCAGCGTGCTCACCAATTTAGAAGAACTTCCCCGTAGCCTGCTTTTTTGGCGCAGTCTCAGCCAATGGATTGGCGGAATGGGAGTGGTAGTCTTTTTCGTGGCCATTCTCGGATTCCTCGGAGCCGGAGCCAAGCTGCTCTACTCCAATGAAGCCTCCGGCTCGACAAACGAATTCGAAGAGAGTCGCGTTCAATCGACCATTTTAAAGCTCATCTACATTTATGCCGGACTATCGGTTGCCTGCGCGGTTGCCTACCGGATCGCCGGCATGAGCTGGTTCGATTCGATCTGCCACATGTTCGCCACCGTCGCCTCGGGAGGCTTCAGTACGCGCTCGGGCAGCATTATGGATTTCCACAGCCCAGCAATTGAGATTGTCGGGATTGTATTCATGATCTTGGCAGCAATAAGCTTCCCCTTGATCCTCAGCATGCTCTACGGACGGTGGAACCGCGTCAAAGCGAACACCGAGCTTATCGGGTTCTTCGTGATCCTCGGATTGTCTGTATTCACAATCGCAGGAGTCATTATCATCGATGGTACGGACGAGAATCTGGTTCACGCTATCCGATCCAGCACCTTCCAAACCGTTTCAATAATGACCACGACCGGATTCGCCTCGGAAGACTTCGCCCAATGGTCGGCCCTACCCCAGTCGCTGCTACTCGTCCTGATGGTCATTGGCGGCTGCTCCGGATCCACTGCTGGCGGCATCAAAGTGAACCGGGTAATCGTCGCCTTACGCCTCTGCGTCCTCACTGTCGAACGTTCCTTTCGCTCCCGCGTGGTGCGTCAAGTACGCATGAACAACCGCGTCCTGAGTGAACAAGCCACTCAAGACATCGTCATGTATCTCATCTTGACAGGGGTGATCTTCTTGATCTCCGTTCAACTCGCGTCCTTGTTTGAAACGAATTTTCAAATGGATACGAGCCTCAGTGCCGTGCACGCCTGCTTCTTCAATGTAGGCCCTGGGTTCGCCGAGGTCGGCCCGACCGAGACATACGCCCCATTCCATACCCGCACCAAACTTTTGCTTTCCCTGCTCATGATAATGGGCCGACTCGAGCTCTACGCCATCCTCGCCCTCTTCGCTCCATCACTGTGGCGACGCCTAGACTGATTTCGAAGCTTCAATCCGGACACGAAAAAGCGCGTCCCAAAATGGAACGCGCTTAGAGATTCAAATAGCTAAGGGCTGATTACTCAGCGCCGTCTTCGCCAATAGCCTCTACTGGACAGCCCTCAAGAGCTTCCATACAGAGATCAACATCTTCTTGCGTCGTAGGTTGCTTATGAACGAACGAAAATGCTTCGTCTTCATTCCGGGTAAAGAAATCCGGCGCTGTCTCGCGACATAGATCGCAATCGATGCACTGTTCATCTACGTAGAATTTGCCTGCGACGTTGTCCGCCCACTTTTCTTCTTTATCTGCCATAGTAAGCGTATAAATCCAACATGGATGTGACCTGTCAAGCGGAGAGAGAGCCGTACTAGCGAATTTGCCTTCAATTCACCCGATTCCGTCGCTCAACCACCTTCGAAGGGCTTTTACCGCCTTCTGGCTTAGCGATGCAGCAGCTTGTCGATTTCCTCGACGGTACGCTCCAAGGCCCCTCGGCTATTCTTCGCCCAGACCTCCTGATTACGTTTCTGCGACTCTCGAGCCTTCTCATCCAAAGCCAGAGCTACTAGCCTCGACTGCAACGCCTCTTCATCGGGCAATTCTTCAGCCGATCCCGACTCCAGGAGACCCTCCCGAATACTTAGAAAATTATTCATGCCCGGCCCAAAAACCATCGGCACCCCAAGTAATCCGCATTCTATTGGTGTCTGCCCTTCTTTATGTGGCGGCAGACTTTTGCCGATAAACGCCAAATCCGCCAACTGCGTCAAAACACGCAGCTCGCCACTGGTATCGCCTACCAAAATATCAACGTCTCCATCCGGGTCGCCTTCAGACTTGAAATGCCAATTAAATCCTGCAGCAGAACTTTCGAGAAGCGTCCGCACTTCTCCGCGGCGCTCCGCATGCCGCGGAACCAACATCAACCGGCAATCCGGAAGTTTTTTTCGCAGATGTTTGAACGTTTCGAGCAACGCTACCTCTTCGCCCGGCCAAGTCGACGAGCCCAAGAGAACAAATCCCTCATCCAAGCCTAAACGCGTCTTCATCGCCGCTCGATCGCTCTGGCTCAAGCGATCGCCAATCGAAACATCGAGCTTCAAATTACCCGTTACCACCATTTTACTCCGTTCCACACCGATCGCCTCGAAGCGTTGCGCATCGTGCTCGGAAATCGCCAAAACCCGATTAATACTACGAATATGCCCCCGAAACATAAACGCTAGAGGACGGGCATACCGAAAGGAATTATCAGACATGCGCCCATTGACCAAGACCATCGGCGTATTCGAATTCAAGGCCTGCTGCATATGTTCTGGCCACAATTCCGTCTCAGCGCAAATCGCCAAATCCGGCCGAACCCGTTTCCAAACGCGGCGACTAAACGGCCAAAAATCCAAAGGAAAATAAACGATCCGGTCGCAGATATTCGAATACCTTTCCTTCGCCAAACCGTATCCGGTGCTCGTAGTCGTTGTGAGAAAAATCTCAATGCGATCGTCCGAAGCTAGCTTTCGTAGCAAGGCCTCGATCACAAGTATCTCCCCCAAACTCACAGCCTGGACCCATACTCGATAACGCCCTTCTTGTTTGGGCCAATCGTCAATCCCCATCCCGAAGCGCATCGATAACGCGCCTTCGTAGTCGCCCCGCCGCTTCATTTTGAGCAAGTACTTCGGTGACAACAATAAGGCGAAAGGCGCGAAAATCAGCCTGTAGATCCAAATAAACAACTCACGCTTAAAAACCCGCTTCACGCCGCGAATGCAAGCCCCTACCTATTTTATCGCTACGATGCCTTTGACAGGGCGTCTCCAATCCTCCAGCGTCCTCCCATAAATATGGATCATCTGCACGCCTACTGGAGAATGGAATACGTCACTCAGGAAAAGTCTCCTGAGGCTCGCCGCCCCTTCGTCGATCTTCCAAAAATGGATGACGACAAAACCACGCTCATCATCGCTCGCGAACAGCATAGCTTCATTCTTATGAATCGCTATCCCTACAATGCCGGACACCTTCTAATACTCCCTTATCGCGAAATACCCGACATCGAAGATTTAACTGCAGAAGAACGCGTTTGCTTCGCCGACACCACCATCAAAGCAAAACGTATCCTAAAAGAAGCTCTCAAACCCGACGGTTTCAATATCGGCATCAATTTAGGCGAGGCCGCCGGGGCGGGGATTCCTCGGCACCTACACCAGCACGTGGTGCCTCGCTGGACCGGCGACACCAACTTCATGCCCGTACTCGGCTCGACACGCGTGCTTCCTCAATCTCTCGAAGCCATGTGGGATCATTTGAAGTCTGTTTGCGAAAAGCTCGACTAAGGCCTTTCGACTCCTATCTTCGCCGATTCCTAATTTATGGCTACCAGCAAGCTACATTTTCAGAACCCAAGACAGCTATCGCAGCTCTATTGCAGCAAGGAGGAGAATCTCCGCCTCGTTGAAGATCTTTTTGCGGTGACGATCGTCACGCGTGACGGGTGGCTCCAAGTCGATGGCAAAGAAACGGCAATCGAACGGGTGAAGATTGCTTTCGACTTACTTCAACTAGCTCGGGAACAAGGACTTAATATAAAACGTCCCGATTTTGAAAACATTGTTACCGGAGTCTCTAAAAATCAGGAAAAAGAGCTGCTTAGCCTATTCGATCATAAAACGATCATAAAAACGCGCCGCGGCAGCATTGTTCCGAAAACGATCAACCAAAAGAAATATCTCCAAGCGATTTTCGACAATGATATTGTATTTGGAATCGGGCCTGCCGGAACCGGAAAAACCTATCTGGCCATGGCCGCAGCGGTCTCCGAATTACTCGAAGGCAACATCAAACGCCTGATTCTAAGTCGCCCCGCCGTAGAGGCAGGTGAAACCTTGGGTTTCCTCCCCGGCGATTTGCACGAGAAGATTCTTCCCTACCTAAGGCCTTTATATGACGCGCTTTACGACATGATGGATCGGAGCGACGTCGACAAGCTTATCGAAAAAGGAGTCATAGAAATTGCCCCGCTCGCCTACATGCGTGGCCGCACATTGAGCGATGCTTTCATCATTCTCGACGAAGCCCAAAACACTACTCCCGAACAAATGATGATGTTCCTCACGCGTTTGGGAAATGAAAGTAAAATGGTGATTACTGGGGACATCACCCAAATCGATATTCCACGGTCCAAAACCTCAGGCTTACTTGAAATCCGAAATGTACTTAAGTCATTGGATGGCATTAACTTTCACACATTCGAGGCTAAAGATGTCGTACGGCATCACCTCGTTCAAAAGATCGTCGAAGCTTACGATCGCTATCGAAATGTCGATAATGTCCCGCGAGTCGTCTCCAACTAAAGGTTGCGTCTCTAGTCGATTTTGAATCTTTTAGTAATTTCCACGTCGAACACGTATGCCTTTTTCCGAGCAGTTTAAAGCGCTTCTACACCGGTTTGTCCGAAAGAAACGTAAGAAGCGCAAAACCGAAGCGTCTTCCTCAGTTCTGATTTTCCTCGAGAAAAGCCCTGCCGTTTCGGTGGCGATATTCGTTACTACGGTAGCCGCTATCGTCCTGACTAGCTTCATCGGCATCAAGCACTCTGGTTTCAAGTTCCTCCCCAATCAGCTCGCCACAATCGGTATAGCCGCGTCAGAGGACTTCACATACCAAAGCGCCATCCTAACCGACCGAAAGCGCGAACAACTGCTCACCAACGTTTCGCCCGTCTATCGGACGAACATGACCTACTTCACGAGCTTCAGCCAACATGTTAACGAGTTGCTGGAAGATATGGATGCCTACGCCTCGGTCGCGCAGGATCTTTCCGCTATCGGAGCTCAAGATTACATCCACCGCATCGCGGAACGATTTAACATGAAAGGCGACTATCGCCTCTCCGACTCCGACCTGACGACCATCTTGGAATTCAGAGATGCCGAAACCCGACGCGACTTGATAGAGACCGGTCTCATCAGTCTGCGCGAAAGCTACAAAATCGGCATATACGATAAAAACGATTCCTACTTCGATATCGGCGAGCAATCCGTCGCCATTTTCAAAATGGAACGCGGAATCGGGCAGCGACGCCTCGAATCCACCGAACTTGCGCAAACCTCGCTTCGCATCGCCTTTAACGCCGAAAATGTTCCCCCTCTCGTTTCCAGCGCTTTGGGACGCTTCTTCCGAGATGGCGTACAACCGAATCTCGAACGCGACGAAGCGGAAATTCAAGCCCTCCGGACCAAGATGCTGGAATCATTCGAGCCCGTCATCGTTCGAGTTCGAAAAGGAGCAAGTATCATTGAACCGAATACACGCGTCACCCAAGAGCAATACGAACAACACGTTGCCTACATACGCCACCTAGACGGTAAAAAAGCAGACGCACTCGATTACCAACTCGTAGGGCGAGCTCTCATGGTAATGGCCATGCTCATTGCGGCCACATTCTATATTCGACTCGAAGACCGACCCACTCTGCAAAGCAATGCCCGACTCGGACTGCTCGCATTGGTCGTCGTCTGCAATCTAGCGATCGTCCGTCTTTGCTTCGAACTTGGAAATCAAGAAAAATTCCTCTACGATAGCGGTCTCTCGGCTATCCTCCCCTATATAACTCCGACCACTCTAGCGCCGCTGCTCATCGCCATTTTGATGGGAAGTGGACCAGGGCTCCTAACGGCCCTCATGGTCAGCCTGTTTTCCGCCGTCATGTTCGGAAATCGTTTGGAGCTGATGGTTATGTCGTTTCTCGCATCTTGCGTAGCAATTTTCATCTGCCGCAATATTCGTAAACGCAGTCGCGTGGTAACCGCCGGTTTCGTCGGTGGATTGTGCATTGCCACTTTCACCTTCCTCTTCAACTGGTCTGACGGCCTGCCGATGGAAACCATCCTTAGTCAGATCGTCGCAGCTCTGGTCACTGGCTTGCTCGAAGGCGTCATCATCCTAGGCGTCTTGCCAATCCTCGAAGGACTTTTCAAACGAACTACCGACATTACCCTACTCGAACTGAGCGATTACAATCATCCAATTTTAAGACGCCTGCAACTCGAAGCCCCCGGTACCTGGCATCATAGCCTAATGGTCGCCAATCTTGCGGAGAACGCCTGCAACGCAATTAAAGGGAATGCCTTGCTCGCCCGTGTGAGCTGTATGTTTCACGACATTGGAAAAATGGT
>TARA_B110000037_G_scaffold53665_1_pt1 | contig 16204 bp, 14 predicted proteins | sample TARA_B110000037 | Tara Oceans TARA_B110000037 (sample SAMEA4397196) | marine metagenome | biome: Polar Biome; feature: [MIX] marine epipelagic wind mixed layer (ENVO:01000061); material: water (ENVO:00002006), including particulate matter (ENVO:01000060) such as... | depth 10-100 m
TTTTTTTCATTCGGCTTAAGTTCTTGCAATAAAAAAGGATGTACGGATGTAACCGCGTTAAACTATAGCTCTGAGGCTAAAAGTAATGATGAATCTTGTTTTAATAGGCCTCTGAAGTTCTAGGAGATTTATCTTGGAAAGTAAGTATTAATTTAATTTTAATAAAATGAAAAATCTAAAATATAAAAGTCAAATAGTTCATTTATTAATGGTGTTAGTTGCAGGTTTTGTAATTAATGGCTGTAAACCTACTGCAGGATGCAACGATCCAAAGGCAACAAACTATGAGGCTGATGCAGACAGATTTGGCGAATGTGTTTACTTGATTGATACCGGGGGAATTATAGTTCCAGATACCGCGATTAAAATGAATATAGAAATTAAGGCAACAATTGATGGCAAGCCTTTGGAAATGAATAAAAAGTACTCCAATAAACTAGGTAAAGAGTTTGAATTAAGCACACTGAAGTTTTATTTAGCGAACATGAAGTTAGCGTTTCAAGCTAGTGGTAAAAGAGAAATTAAGGATGTGGAATTATTTGATTTTGATACTTCAAAACCGTTAAATCCTTCCATTCCATATTGGACAAACAAAACAGAATGTGTTTTATTGGGCGGCGGAAAGTTTGATCAAATTTATATTGGAGTAGGTGTAGGAATTGAAGAAAATGAAGAATTCAGCCCTAACAAATACCCGGCGAGTCATGCTCTGAGTGGCACCTATACTCAAATGGCGTGGGACTGGAAAGCAAAGTATATTTTTTCAATGATAGAAGGTGTGGTAGACTCCAGCGGTGATGGCAAAATGGATAGGTCTTTCTTTTATCATTCTGGACATAGCGATATGTACAGATTAGCAGTATTGGATTTCGATAAGACTTATGATTTAAAGAATGGCGAAACGGTAAACATTGTAATTAATTTAGATTTTCTGAAAGTTCTTGATGTGCTCAAGATTGAAACTAATTTAGAAGGTAAGTCACATACTGGAAATCCAGAAGAAAAAGTTCTAAGTTCTACGGTTCAAACTAATTTAAGTAGATCTTTAAGCATTGAAAAAATTGAAATAATACCGGCGCTTGCTTTATGAGATTTTTAGGGTTTATATTAATTAGTTTTATTTTATTTTCTTGTAAAAAAGAGAATACAGAAACCGATATGATATTTCCCATTAATGAAGAAAGCACTTCTTTAATTAAAATTCCTAAAGGTTTCCCAGAACTGGATCCTATTATAGAAAAAAACATAACTCCAGCAAAAGTGGCCTTGGGGAAAAAACTATTTTTTGATCCAATTTTAAGTCGAACCGGAAAAATTTCTTGCGGTTCTTGTCACAAAAAGAACATTGCTTTCACAGATGGACGCGCCTTCCCTGAAGGGGTGGATGGCCAGCTTGGGAATAGGAGTAGTCCTAGTCTTGTAAACTTGGCTTGGTCTACTGAATTTATGTGGAGCGGAGGACCACAATCATTAGAAGCTCAAGTAGTTTTACCGTTTGACGATCATAGAGAGTTTGACTTGAGTAGAGTTGATGCGGTAGACAAATTATTGGTAATAACTGAATACGTAGAACTGTTTGACGAAGCTTATAATGAAAAAGCAAATCCTACTCTCCTAACCAACGCTATTGCTATGTACGAAAGAACCATTGTAAGTGGAAATTCAAATTTTGATAAATTCGAATACCAAGGAAATAAATCAGCGTTATCGGCAAATGCACTAAAAGGAAAAACCTTGTTCAGTAGCGAAAAATTCAAATGTAATCATTGCCATGTTGCCCCCTTGTTTACTAATTTCGAATTTATTAATAATGGAATTTATTCTTCAGTTGGAGATTCTGGAAGGTACGCAATCACAATTCATTCTCCAGATAAAGGAAAATTTAAAGTACCAACTTTGCGCAATATTGAAGTTACCATGCCATATATGCATGATGGAAGATTTAAGACTTTAGAAGAAGTGATAGATTTTTATGGTAGCGGGGGAGGAAAATACATTACTCAGGATTCTCGTATAACTCAAAAAGATATTAGCAAAGAAGAGAAAGCTGCTCTTGTGGCATTTTTAAAGTCTTTGACTGATCAAAGTTTCCTTACCTCTAGGTCTTATACTTATTGATATATAGCGATTTACAAGGGATAGGTTGTTGTAACATTTGTTACCAATAACAAGTCCAATTGGCTTGTAAATTTGCAGCAGTATGAATTTTAAAAAAAGTTGATATGATTATTGAACAATTATATACAGGATGTTTAGCAGAAGCTGCTTATTACATTGAAAACAATGGTGAAGTTGCCATCATTGATCCATTAAGAGAAAGTTCTCCATACATAGAAAAGGCCGCAGAAAATAACGCAAAAATCAAATATATTTTTGAAACACATTTTCATGCCGATTTTGTTTCGGGTCATGTAGATTTGGCTAAAAAGACCGGCGCACAAATTATTTACGGACCAAATGCAATGACGGATTACGACATTACTGTTGCGGAAGATGGTCAAATATTCAAATTGGGAAATATCAATTTAAAATTAATTCATACTCCTGGCCATACCCTAGAGTCTAGCAGTATATTGCTTAGAGATGAAAAAGGAAACGACCATGCTATTTTTACAGGTGATGCTTTGTTTATTGGAGATGTTGGTCGACCAGATTTAGCTATAAAATCAGATCTAACTCAAGAAGATTTAGCCGGGATGTTATTCGATACCCTCCGAAATAAAATTATGCCTTTGGGCGACGATGTTTTAGTATATCCAAACCATGGTGCTGGGTCTTCATGTGGAAAAAACATGAGTGATGAAACATTCGATTCATTGGGACATCAAAAGAAAACGAATTATGCTCTAAGAGCAGATATGACTAGAGAGGAGTTTGTTGCAGAAGTTACAGATGGAATACTTCCTCCACCACAATATTTCCCTAAAAATGCAAGATTAAATAAATCTGGTTATTCAAGTTTTGATGACGTATTGGAGAGAGGAAATACCGCATTTGATGTCAACACTTTTATTGCCGTAGCAGAAGCTGAAGAGGCATTGGTTGTAGATACTAGAAACGAAAACGATTATTCTAAAGAACATATCCCGGGCTCAATTTTCATGGGTTTAAATGGTAAAATGGCCATGTGGGTTGGAGCTTTAATAACCGATATAAATCAACCAATAGTTTTTATTGCTGACGAAGGCATGGAAAAAGAAGTAATTACCCGATTGGCACGTGTTGGTTACGACAATTCACTTGGTTATTTAAAAGGTGGAATGGAAGCTTGGAAAGCAGCTGGAAAAGAGACGGATAAAATAGAAAGTGTTACTCCTGAAGAATTGAAAAACTTATTAGAAAAAACTGAAATTAATGTTTTAGATGTAAGGAAAATAAGTGAGTTTAAAGCTGAGCATGTTGCTGATGCTAAGAATGTTCCTTTAGATTATATCAATTCGGTTATGGATCAGGTAGATGCAAATAAAACCTATTATACGCATTGCAAAGGTGGGTATCGATCTGTTATATTTAACAGCATTTTAAAAGCAAGAGGCCGTCACAATTTAATTGATGTAAAAGGTGGAATAGATGCTATGATTGAAGCAGGAATTACAATGACTGATTATATCTGTCCTTCTACCTTAAAATAATTTTAAAAATTTAATAAACACACCCCAAATTATGTTTAAAGAAGCAAACGCAAAAGAATTTAAAGAAATGGTATCGGAAGATAAAAATGCCGTTTTAATTGATGTAAGAACTGCTGAAGAATGTGACGGTGGTATGATTCCAAATTCTATTAATATCGATTTAATGTCTCCAGAGTTTATGGATAAGGTTTTAGAATTGGACAGATATAAAAATTACTACATGATATGTAGAAGTGGTGGAAGAAGTTCCACGGCTTGTGGTGCAATGGCAAACAATGGTTTTAAATCATTGGTAAATTTAGATGGCGGAATGTTGTCTTGGGATGGAGAAGTTGTTCACCCATAGAAAATTATATTTTTAGTTTAAATTTAAACTCGTTTTGAGAATGTTCAGAATGGGTTTTTATTTTATTTGAAAATGAATTTACGTGTTGCTGCTGGTTCAGCTTTTATTTTTTTTGTTTTAATAATTTCGTTTTTTGTTATGCGCGATTGGGCTTTTAATAAAATGGTTAACTCACTTATTTCTACCAATATTGGAGTGATAAAGCCAGTTGATGTAAATCTTTCAAAAACTATTATTCTTGATACTCGAGAAAAAATAGAATACGATATAAGTCATTTGCCAGGAGCCATTTGGGTTGGTTATGAAGATTTTGATTTAAATAGGGTAAAAGCAAACAAAAAAGACGATATCCTGGTTTACTGTTCCATTGGTAAAAGAAGTAACGATATTGCGCTAAAACTTCAGAGTGAAGGATTTTCAGATGTAAAAAATTTGCACGGTGGAATTTTTAAATGGGTAAACGAAAATTATGGTGTGGTAAATCAAAGTGGCAACACCAATAAAGTTCATACTTATTCTATGTCTTGGAGTATTTGGCTGAAAAATGGAGAAGGAGTGAATTAAAAAATCATTTGCAATGAATTAGAATGAGCCTGAGTTAAATCTATAATAGCCCGACAAATTTGTTTTAATTTTGAACTCTTAATTTCAGATTACTAATGTATCAATTATTGGAGAAATTTAAATAAGCTTAACATTTTATTAAGAGTTTAAGAAATCGAATATTATTATAGTATAAAATATATTGATGAAAAAAATTTTAGTTGCTAATAGGGGAGAAATTGCAATGCGTGTAATGCGCTCTTGTAAAGAAATGGGAATATCTACTGTGGCTGTTTTTTCTGAAGCAGATAGAAATGCACCATTTGTGAAGTTTGCTGGTGAAGCAGTTTGCATTGGCCCACCTGCAAGTGCGGATTCTTATTTACGAATGGATAAACTCATTGAAGTTTCTAAAAACTTAAATGTAGATGGAATTCATCCAGGGTATGGATTTTTAAGTGAGAATGCCAAGTTCGCTAAATTGGTTACAGATGAAGGCATGACTTTTATTGGCCCTCGTCCCGATGCTATAAAAACAATGGGAGATAAGCTGGCCGCTAAAGAAACCGTAAGTCATTATAATATTCCTCTAGTTCCAGGAACGGATAAAGCTATAGTTAATGTTCCAGAAGCCTTAATTGCGGCTAAAGAAATTGGTTTTCCAATATTAGTAAAAGCTTCAGCTGGTGGTGGTGGAAAGGGTATGAGAACCGTTGAGAAAGAAAAAGATTTTGAAGAGCAACTTACTATGGCAATGAATGAAGCTATTTCTGCTTTTGGAGATGGCTCTGTTTTTATTGAAAGATATATTACAAACCCAAGGCATATTGAATTTCAAGTTCTAGCTGATGCTCACGGAAACGTGGTACATTTATTTGAAAGAGAATGTTCCATTCAGCGACGTCACCAAAAGGTAATTGAAGAAGCTCCATCAGTTGTTCTTACTCCAGAACTTAGAGAAACAATGGGTAAATGTGCTTGTGATGTGGCTCGAAGTTGTAATTATTTGGGTGCGGGAACAGTGGAATTTATTCTGGAAAATAACACTAACTTTTATTTTTTAGAAATGAATACTCGACTACAAGTTGAGCATCCGGTTACAGAAATGATTACTGGTATTGACTTGGTTCAAGAACAAATAAAAATTGCTAGAGGCGAAAAATTATCATTCATTCAAGAAGATATTAAAGCAACTGGTCATAGTCTTGAAGTACGTGTATACGCAGAGGATCCAATGAATAATTTTTTGCCAGATATTGGGACTTTAGAAAAATATATTCAACCAACAGGAGAAGGAGTGAGGGTAGATGATGGGTTTGAAGAAGGAATGGCTATTCCAATTTATTACGATCCTATGATTTCAAAACTTATTACCCACGGAGCGACCAGAAAAGAGGCAATAGAGAGAATGACAAAAGCTATTGATGATTATAAAATAGAAGGAGTGAAAACCACAATGCCTTTTTGCAAATTTGCAATAAATCACGAAGCATTTGTTTCAGGGAATTTCGATACGCATTTCGTTCCAAAATATTTTACTCCACAAGTTTTAGAAGGACATGACAGCGAAGAGGAAAAAATGGCAGCAATAATTGTTGGTAAACTAATTGTTGAATATAAAGGTGAGAATACTTATGCTGAATTAAACAGTGAAGATTCAAATTGGAAATTAAATAGAACTTAATATTAAAAAAAATAAAATGTCAGTAATTCAAAGATCGTCTAACCCGGCTTTTAGTGAAAAGCTATTTTCGAAACAAGGTTTTGCTTCACAAGGTGAGGCAATGACAGTTCAAGGAACAATAAATAAATCAATACTACTTTTTGTACTTCTTCTTATTCCAGCCTACATGGTTTGGAGTCAATTTGATCCGGAAAACCCAGTGGTTTCACCGTTAACTTGGGTTGGTCTTGTAGGTGGACTTATTAGTGCATTAGTTACTATTTTCAAACCTACTGCAGCGCCAATTGGAGCTCCAGTTTATGCCATTTTTGAAGGAATGTTTTTAGGCGGGGTTTCTGTGCTTTTTGAAATGTGGTACCCAGGTATTGCCATGCAAGCAATTGCTTTGACTTTTGGAACAATGTTTAGTATGTTATTTCTATATAAATCCGGCATTATAAAAGTTACTGAAAGACTACGTTCTGGTATTATGGCAGCTACTGGCGCCATTTTCTTTGTTTATATGATAAGTTGGATCATGAGTTTTTTCGGTTCATCCATTCCAATGATTCATGAAAGTGGAATGATGGGAATTGGTTTTAGTCTTTTAGTAATTGGAATTGCTGCATTTAATTTATTACTTGATTTCGATTTTATAGAAAAAAGCGCTTTCAATGGTTCTCCAAAGTATATGGAATGGTTTGGAGCATTCGGTTTAATGCTAACCCTGGTTTGGCTATACTTAGAATTTCTTCGCTTACTTTCTAAATTGAGAGATTAGGAATAGTTTTTGTATTTTTATAGCACAAAACAAGTTTATTAGTAGTGCTATTCAAATTTTTCATAACGTCCTTTTGTTTTATTCTGTTTTTTGCCAACTCATTTGCGCAAGAATCTGATCGGGATACAACAAAAGGACGTTATGTTTCTGCTACAATTGACCAAAACGGAGATACCCTACCTAGGGTTTTTCTAAATTACTATTACGTATGGGCGAAGCGTTCGTTTCCAGACAAAAAGGAAGAAAGAAAGTACAATAAACTAGAGAAAAACGTAAGAATAGTTTATCCATACGCAAAAAAAGCGAGCCAACTTTTACTCAAGTATAAAAGTGAAATGGATACGATAACCAATGAAAGGGTAAAAAAAAAATACTATAAAAAAATTGAAGAAGAACTTTGGACAGAATACGGGGATGAATTACAAAACATGACTGTGTCGCAAGGAAGAATTTTAATTAAACTAGTAGACAGAGAAACCGATAAAACAAGTTACGAGTTAGTTAAAGAAATGCGAAGTGGGTTTACGGCTTTTGTTTTCCAAGGAATGGCTAGAATGTTTGGTCATAATTTAAAGTCAGAATACAATGCCTTCCAACAAGATAAATACATTGAGGAAATAATTCTAGCTATAGAAGTCAATAAAATTTAAAGGGAATCGATTAGCCGCTAATCACATTTTCAATTTTCTAATTGCCCCCATAGGACCCTTACAATATTGAGCATGACAGTTCAAGCAGCTTTGAATCATGCCGTTATAGATTTCAAGATTTCCATTTTTATCTGCATCTTGATAGGCCTTTAAATCCAGCATAAATTTACCCGCAAATGCTTCAAAAACAGGACCTGAATTCTTAGAATCGGTTGGTGTTACTGTTATTAAATTGGCATATTTCATAGCCCATTCAACCTCTAAAGCTTCTTCTCCGTTTTTAATTCTTTTCTTATTGGCTTTTAAATCATTGTACAAATTCCGCATATAAAAAGCCAATTCACTTTTGTCGTTCGGAAATTTTGTTTCATCTAATTTATTTACAATTTTTTGGCTGGGTAATTCAACAATATCAACTTCTACTTTCTGATTGTCAGTAGATTCAACACAAGAATAGTGGCCAACGCTTACTGCAAAGATGAGTGTTAGTAATAGGAGTTTTGGGAATAAATCTTTCAACTTACAAATATAAAATTCGTTATTCAATAATTTTCAAAGTTAACTCGTTTTAAAAAAAACAAATAATCGTTTGATGTTTATTATTTTTAGGCTTTCTTAGCGCAAAATAAACACGCACATGTCAGATAATTTAAGTTACCTCTCAGGAAGGAAAGGATTAAGCGACAATTTGTTCGAAAATTATGTTACACTAGCAGAAGATACTGGTACCGTGGAACATGAAAAACTTTCTGAACTGGCCAATGATTTTCTCATTGGAGATGCCAATACTTTTGGTGCAACATCTTTTTATGATTTCCTAAAAGAAGAGAATAGAGGCAAAAAAGTATATGTATGTAATGGCTCCGCATGTCTTTGTGCTGGCACTCAAGAAAAATTAACCGAAGATCTTTCAAGGCATTTTAGTGCTAAAGAAATAGGTGAAATGTGCTGTTTAGGAAGGTGTCATGAGAATGGCGCTTTCAATTATGAAGGCAATAATTATTCTGCTAAATCCAGTGGAGAAATAGATTCTATTATTAAAAACAAAACAGCATCTCTTGATACTTACCATGTAGGTTCTAATTGTGATGAACCTATTTTAATAACTGAATTTCCAGGAATTGAAACGTATTATCAGGCCTTGGAAGATGCACTTAAAAAATCACCAAATGATTTATTAGAGAATTACAAGGCTTCTGGACTAAGAGGAAGAGGTGGAGCAGGATTTCCTAAAAGTTACAAACTAGAAGCGGTAAAAAAAGCAAAAGGAGATCAAAAATTTATTGTTTGTAATGCCGACGAAGGCGATCCAGGAGCATATTCTGATCGTTGGTTATTAGAAGAACGCCCTCATTCTGTTTTGTTTGGGATGATATTGGCCGGATACATTGGTGGTGCAGATAAAGGTGTTGTTTACATTAGAGCGGAATACCCGGAATCGGTTAGAATTACCGAAAAAGCAGTTCAAGATTTAAGAGACCAAGGATATCTTGGTGAAAATATAAAAGGCAGTGGCTTTAATTTTGATTTTAAAGTAATAAAGGCTGCCGGAGCGTATGTATGCGGTGAAGAAACTGCACTGCTTTCTTCTATTGAAGGACAAAGACCTGAAGTAAGAGTAAGGCCTCCATTTCCTGCTGAAAAGGGATTATTCAATCGTCCAACTCTGGTAAATAATGTGGAGACCTTTGCGTCAGTTCACTTTATCGTTACTGAAGGTGGAGAAGCTTACGGCAAAAGAGGAAGAGGGAGATCTACTGGAACAAAACTAGTTTGTTTGGATAGTTTTTTTAATCGTCCGGGTATGTATGAAGTTGAAATGGGAACGCCATTAACTGAAGTGATTAATGATCTTGGACAAGGTTTTAAATCTCCAGTGAAAGCCTTACACGTAGGTGGTCCATTGGGTGGGATTGTTCCGACTTCAGAATTTGATAAACTGTCAGTGGATTTTGAATCTTTCGCTGAAAATGGATTTTTGTTGGGACATGCCGGAATGTTAAGTATTCCGCAGGATTTTCCAATGATAAAATACCTAGAACATCTTTTTGAATTTACTTCAGTAGAGTCTTGTGGTAAATGTTTTCCTTGTAGACTTGGCGCAAAACGAGGATGGGAAATGCTAGAAAAAGTTCAGGCTGATGGAAATTACAAGATAGACAGACAGTTAATGTATGATTTATTAGAAACTATGGAAGATGGTTCGCTTTGCGCACTTGGTGGAGGTTTACCATTAGGAATTAAAAACGCTCTTCAATATTTCGATGGAGAATTGAAAGAGTATTTTAAGTAATTAAAAGTCATTCGTGTATCCGTCCTCCCTTTGGGAAGGCGGCGCGCAGCGACGGAAGGGGTTGTTAAGCATTTTGTTTTGAACTTCAATAAAATTATAGAATAGATTATGAGCACAAAAACTACAAACACAAATATTTCAGTTAATCAAAGTGGTAAATTGAACGGGCAAACGAAAACGAAGTTGGCTTACATCAATGATCAGTCGTACCAAATGGAAGACGGAGAAACCGTACTTTCTTTTGTACGTCGACATCATGGAAATGAAGAAGTTCCGACTCTTTGCGATGCTCCCAATCTTGATCCATTCGGCTCATGTAGAGTTTGTAGCGTAGAAGTTGCTTTAGAAAAAGGTGGCAAAGCAAAAACCGTAGCTTCATGTCATACTCCTTTAGCTGAAGGGTTTTACATTTATACAAGCACTGAAAAAATGCATCGTTTGCGCAAGAACATTGTAGAATTAGTGCTTACAGATCATCCCTTAGATTGTTTGACCTGTGAAGTGAATGGGAATTGTGAATTACAAACTGTTGCTGCTCAGGTTGGTATTCGCGATGTTCGTTATCCTGCCGGGGAAAACCATTTGCACTACGAAAAAGATAATAGTCACCCATATATGACTTCGGACTTGTCAAAATGTATCAATTGCTACCGTTGTGTTCGGGCTTGCGATGAAGTACAAGGTCAGTTTGTTTTGAGTATGGCTGGTCGTGGGTTTGACAATAAAATTGTAAAAGGAGCTGACACCACATTTGATGATTCAGCTTGTGTAAGTTGTGGCGCTTGTGCTCAAGCATGCCCAACATCAGCAATTTCTGATGTTTTTCAATCAAAAGCTATTCAAGCAACTGATACTACACGTACTGTTTGTACTTATTGTGGTGTAGGTTGTAATTTGGAAGTAGCCACAAAAAGTGGAGAAATATTAAGTATTCAAGCGCCTTATGACGCTGAAGTGAATCAAGGGCATACTTGTCTGAAAGGACGATATGCTTTTAAATTCTACGATCATCCCGATCGATTGCGTGATCCACTAATAAAAAGAAATGGCAAGTTTGAAAAAGCAACTTGGGTTGAAGCTTACGATTATATAGTTTCTAAATTTGAAAAAATAAAAAAAGAACACGGTCCAAATGCAATAGCCGGAATTGCTTCTTCACGTACCACCAATGAGGAAAATTATTTGATGCAGAAATTTATTCGTGCCGTTATAGGAACGAATAATATAGATGGATGTGCTAGAGTATGCCATTCACCTACTGCATTAGGAATGCAACGAACTTTCGGAACTGGAGCTGCAACAAATTCTATCGATGATATAAACGATACGGATATGATGATGGTAATTGGAGCAAATCCTACCAAAGGACATCCGGTAACTGGAGCAAAAATGAAACAACGTGCCATGAAAGGCGCTAAACTGATTGTAATTGATCCATACAGAACAGAAATTGCTAAGTATGCTGATTACCATTTACAATTAAGACCAGGTACTAACGTAGCTGTTTTGAATATGATGTTGTATTACATTGTAATGGAAGGACGTGCTGAAAATGACTTTATTAAGTCTAGAACTACTGGTTATGAGGAATTTGTTCAGAGCATTCACAAGCTGGATATCGATAAGCTAGAAGAAGTTTCTGGTGTAGATAGAAACTTGGCAAAAGCTGCGGCCTTGGCTTATGCCGATGCACCAAATGCAATGTCATTTCATGGCTTAGGAGTTACAGAACATTCTCAAGGAACTTTTACGGTAATGCTTATTGCACAATTGGCAATGATTACAGGAAATATTGGAAGACGTGGAGTAGGGGTTAATCCACTTCGTGGACAAAACAATGTTCAAGGTTCTGCCGATATGGGAGTTCAACCGCACCAAGGTGCTGGTTATATGGACGTAAACAACGAAGAGGTCATCAACATGTATTCCGACTTTTATGGCGCTGAAGTTCCATTGGGTGAAGGATTAAAAATTCCACAAATGTTTGATGCAGCAATTGCTGGCGAGCTAAAAGCTGCTTGGGTAATTGGTGAAGATGTAGCGCAAACAGATCCAAATACAAAACACGTAGTAAAAGCACTTGCTAATTTGGATATGCTTATCGTTCAAGAACTGTTTATGACTGAAACTGCTTTATTAGCAGATGTAGTTTTACCGGGAGCTAGTTTCTTGGAAAAATCAGGAACATTTACGAATGGGGAAAGAAGAATTCAACGGGTTCAGAAAGTAGTTGAACCAATTGGAAACTCAAAACCAGATGGGCAAATCATTATTGACGTAATGAACCGTATGGGCTACAAACAAGCCGATTACGATGCGAAAACTATGTTGGAAGAAATTTCTCAAATTGTTCCTTTTTTCAAAGGAGTTAAATGGGATGAGTTGGGCGATAATGGAAAACAATGGCCAGTAAAAGAAGATGGAACGGACACTCAAATTTTACATACCGAAGAATTTAAAATAGGTAAAGGTAAATTTAAGGCTTTTGATTGGAGAGAATCAGAAGAAATTACAGAACACGGAAATCAATTTCCTTTTATTCTTACTACAGTAAGGGAATTAGAGCATTACAACTGTGGCGCTATGACTAGACGTACTGGAAACGTAGATATCTTAGGTGAAGATTATTTGGTGATAAATCCAGTGGATGCAGAAGCCAAAGGAATCAAACATGGAGATATGGTTTGTATTACTTCAGAAAGAGGAAAAGCCGATGTAAGAGCTAAAGTTTCTACAGATGTAAAATCCGGAGTATTGAGTTCTACTTTTCATTTTCCAGAGATTATGCTGAATAACTTAACTTCTAATGTAAGTGATTCGGAAGCTATGTGCCCGGAGTACAAAGTAGTTTCTGTTGATGTCCGAAAGAGTAAGGGAGAGTTTAAGGAGAAGGTTAAGAATTAGGTTAGTTTTTAATACAACAAACTGCTTGGACTTGGAAAGTTTTCGGAGTGCGTGAACATTTGGGTTCGTAAAAATTACAAAAAACAAAGGGATATTAACTTAAAAGAAGCGTGATTAAGCGATTAATAATTTTAATTCTTGCAATAAACACTAAAATTTATAGTCAGCTAATCGCTATTAGACAAAGGTTTAATACTAATTAAGAACTAGTTTGTAAATTTTTTTTTAGAAGAAAAGAATAAAATAAATCCTATAAAAACTAAATTACTTAAACCCAAAAAGCCGAGTTTATCGAAATTATCGGATCCTTCGTTTCCTAACATATCACTCGAATTTCCGCCATAAAAAAACGCCAAAATGATGAACAGTAGGGACAATGGAATGTTTCTAGCTTTAATCAAATAACTCGTAATCAATAGTAGTAAAGGAATTGAAAATAAAAAATGTTCGGTATCGGTTATTAAAAAATTAGGAACAGATGCTATCAATAAAAAGTAAAATAAAAGCTGTCCTTGATTTTTATCTGAATTGGTAATTTGAGTTTTCTGTTTTAAAACCCAAAAGAAACTAAACAATAAGCCCGCGTTCAATGCAAAGAATAAGAAGTCGAAATATCCTTGAAGATCAATAGAAAAATAGTTTCGTAATAAAGAGGATATGGTATGAGAACTAGTAAGATATCCAGAATGCTGACTCATGGAAACAAACCAATCTTGGTAAAGTCCAGTTCCATTTTCCCATCCTAAAATTAGGATGGATGCACCAACAAACGCAACAATTAACAGGCCTGTAGAATTTATTAATTTCCATTTTTGATACAGAATAAAAGGAAGAACTAAAACTAAAAAATAGGGTTTAGTTAAAATTACAATTGCCAAAAGAGTAGAAGCCAGAAGGATTTTGTTTTTCAATGAAAACTGCAAGGCCAAGGTGAGTAAAAACATCAATATAATGTTGGTATTACCCAAATGTAACTCCCTTATTAAGTGGTTCAAAATTATAATTAGAACAATTAAAAATAAAAATACATTGTTGCTTTTTAAATTAAAAACGTACTTGTTTACCAATTTATTTAGGGTGAGGATGAGATAAATAGTTAGGGCAACTATTATCCAAAACTGAACGATACTCGCTAAAGAAAAGGGCAGTAGAGTAAAGGGGGTAAAAAACAGCAATGTAAATGGAGAATATTTGTAATATCCAGTATCGAGACCAAATGTGACGCCATATACTTGTTCATTCGAAACCAATGCTTGTGCCGCTTCATAAAACACTCTAAAATCGTTGAGCCAAAATCTTCCGTTAGCTTGTTCGACTAACATCATTATTAAAAACAAAACAACAGTTAATGTGCTGAAAATAATGGCAGATCGATGTTTAAGTAAAAAAGCTAGCATAAATGAATAATATGATTTTATTCAAACAATTGTTTTTCTAATCCAAGCCATTTTAAAGCAGAACCATGAAGCAAATCTCCTTTTTTAGTTTCGTTGTAAGGCATAGAATTTATCAATTGCCCTGGTTCTGATTCTCCAAGCGGAAACGGATAATCCGTTCCTAAAGCAACTTTGTCAGAACCCACTAAATCCACTAAATAATCTAACATTTTTGGATCATGTACCAGGGAGTCTAGCCAAAACTTGCCCATGTATTCCCTTGGGTTTATTGGGTTGTTAACTGCGCATAAATCTGGTCTAACATTAAAGCCATGTTCTACTCGCCCGATTGTGGCTGGAAAAGACCCGCCTCCATGTGCAATTGCCACTCTAAGATTAGGTAGCTTTTCAAATATTCCTCCAAATATCAAATGACAAATTGCTCTAGAACTCTCAGCTGGCATACTTACCAACCAGGGCAACCAATATTGTTGTAAAGTATCAGCGCCCATCATGTCCCAAGGGTGAATAAAAACTGCCATGTCTAAATCCTGACATGCTTCAAATACTCTTACAATTTCTGGAGCAGAAAGGTTCCAATCGTTCACATGTGTGCCTATTTGTATTCCTTTGAGTCCAATGTTTTTGCAACGTTCCAATTCCTTTATGGCCAAATCTGGAGCTTGCATGGGTAGAGTTCCTAAACCAATGAAACGCTTGGGGAAATCATTTACAATACCCGCAATGTGATCGTTTAAAAACATAGCAACCTCTAAACAATCGTTTGGCTTGGCCCAATAACTAAACATTACCGGAACGGTAGATAGAACCTGTACATCAACATGTTGGTGGTTGCATTCTGTCATTCGTGCTTCTGCATCCCAACAGTTTGATTCTACTTCTCTGAAAAAATGATCGTCTTTCATCATACGAGCACAGCAGCTCTTATGATGGTCTAGATGTATAAATCCTCCGTAACCAAACCGTTCTTTGAAGTTAGGGATATCTCGGGGTAAAATGTGAGTGTGAATGTCTATTGTTAACATGGGATAAAAGTAGATTTCTTCTAGATATAGAGAAAGGAGGATATAAAATAGTTTTTAAAAAAAATAATGTAGTAAGTGTTCAGTGAAAAATATAGATAAATTTCAGATTACCAAAAAGAAAAAGTAATTCAAAACCATTATCCTTTTAAAAGGCTCTTTAAACTTGTTTTGAAATGGCTTTTTTTATAGGCTGAAAATTTGAATAAACGACGTCATTTTCAAGAGTTCTTTTAATATTCCTTTGCATTATGAAAAAAGAATGGATGAAAGGATAGCAATTATAATTCTACTTAGGGCAGGTCGATGGTGTTAAACGTTTGATCTTAACTAGACAATTTTAGAATCCATTATTAGACTCTAATTCTCTTTTTTATTATCATTTTTGCAGAATTAATTTTTACATTAATTTCAGAATAATTTTATGCCTAAATACAGATTACTTTCCCATGACGAATTAATGGAATTTCAAAAAGAATTCATTGATTATCTCATAGTTAATGGAATTGAGGCCACAGATTGGCAGGACATTAAGACGAAAAAACCCGAAGAAGCAGTTAAAATAATTGGACTTTTTAGCGATGTTATTCTAGAAGGAAGCATGCGTAAAGTAAAGTTTCTGGAAATTAGAAAATCTAAAGAAGTACAATGTTTTCAATGTTTGGGTGAAAAAATAATAATGGTTGCCATGCAAGCTGGAGATGAAATAGATATTGATTTCACAAGCAATAAAGGCTTAATGGAGGCAATGACCACTCCTCCCAAAGGTTTACAAGTGTTTACCTCTGAAAAGAAATATGACGAGATTCGCGAAGAAGAATTATTTAGAATGACCATTAATGGAGCATTGGTTTCCGATGGAAAGTTATTTAAAGCATTGAGTATGGCACTGGTGTAGGAACTCTTGATTACGCGAAATTTGGAAAAGAAAAACACCAAATTCCTAGTAAAAAAATGAAAATGCCTTATTGCG
>TARA_B110000037_G_scaffold14107_1_pt1 | contig 16143 bp, 10 predicted proteins | sample TARA_B110000037 | Tara Oceans TARA_B110000037 (sample SAMEA4397196) | marine metagenome | biome: Polar Biome; feature: [MIX] marine epipelagic wind mixed layer (ENVO:01000061); material: water (ENVO:00002006), including particulate matter (ENVO:01000060) such as... | depth 10-100 m
TGGCGAATGTAGTCGGTGACGAGCGGGCATTGCAGCGTGCACTGGCGATTAATCCTAATTCGATTCCAGCGATGGAAACCTATGGCCAACTGCTGATGGTCAATGGGAGAGAGGAGGAGGCGCAGGACTATTTCGAACGCGTACTTGCCCTCAATCCGGAGTCGTTGAAAACACTTAGCGTACTGGCCTCGCAAGCGGCATTAGAAGAACGCAGCGCGGATTACGAAGGTTATCTTGCGCAGGTTGAATCCTTCAGCCCAAATAATTCGACCTTTCTAGGTAATGTTGCTGACAGCTTCGGTAATAATTACCTTTTCGATGAGGCGGTGGAGTTCGCTCGTGCCGCAATCGCCACAGATCCTCAGTATTGGCAGGGATACACAGTGCTAGGAAGCAATCTAATTCGTCTGGGCGAAGAGGAAGAGGGCAAGACCAATCTTGAGATAGGCTACGAGAATGATCCATTCAATGTGCTGACCTCGAATATGTTAAAGGTATTCGATACGTTGGAAACTTATGCGACTCTAGAGAGCGAGCACTTCAAGGTGCACATGAGCGAGAACGATGCTGATGTACTCTGGCCTTATCTTGAGCCTCTGTTAGAAGAAAGCTGGGTCACACTGACGGCGAAGTATGGCTTCGAACCTGAAGGGCCTATCTTGATTGAGGTGTTCGAAAAATCCGAAGATTTTGCTGTGCGCTCGGTGGGACTCCCGGACATCGGCCCGCTGGTCGGAATCTGCTTCGGTAAGGTGATAACGCTGATCTCGCCCGATACACTTTCTGCAAATTGGCAGGAAATCGTCTGGCATGAATTCATGCATGTAATCACCTTGCAGATGACAGGCAATAGAATGCCGCGTTGGCTCTCTGAGGGAATTTCGGTCTATGAAGAACGTGAGGGCAGGCCTTACTGGGGTAGAAGCCAGGGATTGGATCTCGTGCGCGCCTCCGAGCAAGAAAAGCTGTTACATGTAGCCGACTTGAATTCTGGGTTCTCTGGTGCACAAAACAGTGCCGACCTCGGCTTCGCCTATTTTCAAGCCTACTTGGTAGTCGATTTCATTGCCGATGAGTACGGTTTTGAGAAATTGGTCGAACTGGTTGATCAGTATGGATTAATAAAAGAAGAAGAAGAGCGATTTGCTGAAGTCTTCGATCAAAATTTGGAGCAATTCGATGTGGCGTTCAGAGGTTGGATCGATCGCCGCGTCGCCGAAATTAATGTCTTTGTACATACCGAAGACCTGCCCGACGAAGGCGATGGACACGGCCATGGTGTCCGCGAGAATTCAAGCGCGATACTCGCTGAACTCTATAACAATGTATCGCTGAAGCAACATATGCGCGCCCGAATTGAGGAAAATGATCGCGACTTCCAAGCCTACTTACAACTGGGCATCGTTTTATTCAAGGAAGAAAGCTTCTTCGAGGCGAAGCAGTATTTGAATCAGGCGTATAATCTCTTGCCATCCTATACCGGCTACCCGAGCCCTCCTCTGGTTCTATCGCAGATCTATGAGCAGGAAGGCAATCGCGAGGCGCAGCTAGAGCAATTGGAATTACTCTTGGAGAATCTCCAGCACGACTATGCTTCAGCAATCATCTTGGCGGAGGCAGCCTTAGAAGGAAATAACTTCGAGCGGGCCGAGTACTATATTGATCGTGCGATTCAGGTGGATCCGTACAGAGCAGACGTGCATCAGTTAAAGGCGAGCTACGCTGAAACGATTGGTGATAGCCAACTGGCGGTTACTGAATACGAGGTGCTATTGAAACTAGAGATCAATGACCCGGCAGAAGCGCAGACGAATCTGGCACAGGCCTATTTGAATAACGGGCAGGCTCTTCAGGCGAAGGAAAATATCTTGAGGGCGCTGGAAACAGCACCTAGCTATCAGCGTGCGCAGAGAATATTGCTTCAATCAATCGATGGGGACTCGGATTAAATTGACGATTCTCAAAAACCTCTTATTGCTTGTTTTCGCGTTCTTGCTGCTGGTCAGCACGACTGCGGTGGCGCAGGTTTTGTCGTTCGACAATGAGGGCGACTCTGAAATCTATGGGAATGAGATTACCGATTTTCAGTGGATAAGAGGGCAGTACACTAACCATGCCGGTGGACGCAGAGGTTTTGGTAGGCGTGGTGGCGGTTGGTGGGATACAGATTACCCAGACTCGGATGAGAATTTTCTACGCGGCGTGCAGCGCTACACCAATATCGATACCAATCCACGCAACCATGAATTTATCGAGCTAACCGACCCTAGTCTATTCGAAAATATATTTCTCTATATGAATTGGAAGAGAGTGCCAATCGGTTCATCCGCTAGTGGGCCGAACTTCTCTCCCGCGGAAATTGAAGCGCTTCGGGAGTTCATGTTTCGTGGCGGCTTCGTCATGGTGGATGACTTTTGGGGGCAGCCGCATCTCGATGATATGTTTGTGGAGATGGGGAAGATATTTCCCGAACGCGAAATAATAAAGTTAAACAATACGCATGAAATATTTCATGTGTTCTTTGATATCGATGAGGTAGCTCAGGTGCCTGGCCGAATGGTGACATGGGACTTCGGCGGATTCATGAAACTTGATGATCCCAGCTATCCGCCCGAGGTCTATGCGATTCTGGACGACGATGGGCGGGTCATGATGGTGGCAAATTACAATACGGATTTGGGTGATGGTTGGGAGCATACTTTTTATAAGGGCTACCCTACCAAGGCCACGAATGACGCCTATAAAATTGGAATTAATTTCCTGATGTATGCGTTCAGTCACTAGTTTCAAGACGAGCTCGCTACATCAGTACAGTAAACAGAAAAATTGAGAAAACTCGAAGATAGGAATTTAGACATGACAGACATTGAAGAAGTAGCAACAGATGCGGTCGAGGATGAGGCTATCGAAAGCCCAGATGATCTTACGCTCGTTAAAAAGATGCAGGATGGTCGCGATCAGATCGTCACCGAGATCAAGAAAGTTATCATCGGCCAGGATGATATTATCGATGAGTTGTTGATTGCTTTGTTTTCGGGCGGTCACTGTCTAATAACCGGTGTTCCCGGGTTGGCGAAGACGTTGCTGATTAAGACTGTCGCCGATATTCTAAAAGTAGATTTCAGCCGGATTCAGTTTACACCGGACTTGATGCCAGCAGACGTTGTTGGTTCTGAGATTGTAGAGGAGAAAGACGGCAACCGAACTCTCAAGTTTATCAAAGGCCCGATCTTTACCAATATCCTACTAGCGGATGAGATCAATAGAACGCCGCCGAAGACCCAGTCATCCTTGTTAGAAGCGATGGAAGAGAGACAAGTAACTGCAGCGGGTGTGACCTATCCGATGACAGCACCATTCTTCGTGTTGGCTACGCAAAATCCAATAGAGCTCGAGGGAACTTATCCTTTACCAGAGGCGCAGCTCGACCGTTTCATGTTCAAGATTGAGCTCGGCTATCTAACCGAAGATGAAGAAGTAGAAGTGGTGCGTAGTACCACGCAGACCAATAATACAATTTTATCGCATCCCCTCAGTGGAGAGGATATTTTAGAATTTCAGCGCATCGCGCGACAGGTGCCTGCTGCCGAGGCGGTGATTCAGTATGCGGTTAGGCTGGTGCATGCATCACGGCCGCAGACTGAAAGTAGCCCGCAGTTTATTAAAGACTGGGTTAGTTGGGGAGCGGGTATTCGAGCCTCTCAAAACTTGATTCTTGCGGGGAAGGTTCGTGCTCTCTTAATGGGACGCTACAACGTATCTTATGGTGATGTACGTGCACTCGCACCCTCTATATTGCGCCATAGGGTCTTGCTGAACTTCCACGCTGAAGCGGAACGAATCACTACCGACCACGTTATTCAGCGTTTGCTTGAAGAAGTCCCCGAACCAACTTCGAACCTATAGTTTGAAACCAATAACGCTGATTTATTGATAACAGAGTAAAAATTTTAATGTCAGAATCGTTAAATTTTCTCGACCCTACAGTACTCGCCGGTCTAGACAACCTAGAGCTGCGTGCGCGCGTGGTTGTGGAAGGGTTTCTTTCAGGTTTGCACAAAAGCCCACACAGAGGCTTTAGCGTTGAGTTCAATGATTATCGTCACTACCAGCGTGGCGATGATATGCGGCACATAGACTGGAAGTTATATGCTCGAAGCGAAAAATTTTATATCAAGCAGTATGAGGACGAAACCAATGTCCGTTGCATGGTCGTGCTGGATACCAGTGCCTCGATGTCTTATTCATCCGGTGGCACAAGTAAGCTAGAATATGGTATCACTCTAGCTTCGGCGTTGGCCTATTTTATCAATAGGCAGCGCGACGCAGTCGGCTTGGTTACCTTTGATGAGAAGGTCAATGAGTACCTTCCTGCAAAATGTCGACAGCCGCATCTCATGCGCATACTACGAACCCTCGCGCAGATTAAACCTGGCAAGAAAACCGACGCTGTCAAACCGCTGAAAGACCTTGCAGCTACACTTAACAAGAAGAGTATGGTTGTGTTGATAACCGACATGCTCGACGACGAAGAGCGCATCATAAAGACGCTACAGACGCTACGTGGCATGGGGAACGATGTGATCGTATTTCATGTATTGGATGATGCCGAGCTGAACTTTACTTTCAACGAGGCTTCGGAATTCGTTGACATGGAAAGCGATGAGACGTTTATTACAACGCCGGCAGCTATTCGCAAGGCCTATCTCGAGAATCTGAATGAGTTTTTGTCCTTCTGTAAGAAACGCTGCCAGAGCAGCGGCGTGGACTACTGCCTACTGAACACCTCAAAACCCCTGGACGAAGCCCTGTCCTCCTATATGAGTAAAAGAGCGAAGAGCTTCTAGATGGTATTTTTAACACCCTTATTTTTGCTTGGCTTGCTAGCGGCGCTAATTCCGATAGCGATTCATCTCATTCGCAAGGAAAAGCCGCCTAAGGTGATGTTTAGTACTATTCGATTTCTGAAGAAAACGTCGAAGAAACTCATACTATTTCAACATATCCAGCAGTGGCTATTACTGTTGCTAAGATCCGCAGTTATCGTGCTTTTAGTTTTCGCCTTCGCTAGGCCGCTTTTCGATCCGAGTGTGGCACGGCTATTGGACGCAGACCCCATGTCAGCTGTGATCATGCTCGACGTTTCTATGAGCATGCGCTACGAAGACAATTTCGAAATAGCTAAACAGGAGGCGCTCGATATCCTAGACGGGATGACATCGGGCGACGAGGTGGCGTTAATAAGCTTTTCGAATGCCGCCGCCATGGTACGTGAGCTAAGCACTGATATAGATAGTTTTAGGTCACTTATCAATAGTCTAGATGAGCCTGGCTATGGAACTACGCGCTACATGCCAAACTTGCGCCTTGCTGATCAGCTGCTCGAAACTTCCCTATATGAGAACCGTGCCATCTATCTGATAAGTGATTTTCAGGATGTCGGTATGGATAACGAGGAAGAGGGTTGGAAGCTGGCCCCCGGCACGGCCTTTACTGGTATCGATGTGGCGGCCGAGGAGAGTAGTAATCTTGCACTCACCGACGTGAGGTCGCCCGAGCAATTGCTGGAGGATGCGGCCGAACAACAGATTCTCGCAAGAGTTCGTTCGACAGGCACCCTCTATTTAGAGCAGGGCGATGTTAGCCTCTACGTCGATGACGAACTGATTGAGACAGTTCAGGTAGATCTAGCTGACCGCTCCGAACAGGTAGTCACCTTTACTGCCAGTTTCGATGCACAGGGCACGCACAATGGCGAGGTGCGCGTGACTGGCGACAACTTCGTAGTTGATAACTCCTATTTTTTCACCGTCGATGTGCAGCCGAAAATTCGTGTTTTGCTGGTTAACGGTGAAGCATCGGACGATTGGTTTGATGATGAAGGGCACTGGTTTGGTCTTGCCGTAAGCAGCGCCGCTCAATCGCCTTTCTTGTTACAGACTATCGAGCCGGCCGAGCTTAGCCCTGCTTCGCTGCGGCAGAATGATGTTGCCGTATTACTGAACGTGGGCGACTTGAGCGCTGGACAGGCAGCCGCTATAGAAAACTATGTGCGCGAAGGCGGGAGTCTGCTTTTGGCGCCCGCAGATAAGGTGACGCCGGAAGTATTCAATCGTCAGTTTTCTGGGATTACGCCGGCAGTAATTCAAAGCAGAGGGCAATTAGGTCTTGACGATTATCTTGTGATCGCGGACTTTGACCGTCGTCATCCTATTCTTAGCCCGCTCAGTAGTGATTGGTCGGCGCGGTTTCAGAATCACTGGTCATTGCTGCCGAACGAGGCGGCAGAGGTGCTGATGCAATTTGATAATACGGAGCCCGCGCTTTTAGAACGAAGCGTGGGGGAGGGTAATGTCATCCTATTTGCCTCATCGCTAGATTTGGAGTGGAATAATTTAGCGCTGCAAGGATTGTTCCTTCCGTTCGTGCATGAAACTCTCATACACCTCGTACAACAGAATCCCAAGCAGCGTGCATATCAGGTTGGAGATAGCCTGAACTTAGACCCTTCAGGCACGGCGCAGGTAATCGAAGCCGTTGATGCAGCCGGCAACACTATTCAATTTGAGAATGACAACTTCGTTACTACAGCGACAGCGCCTGGCATGATTAACGCGAGGGTCGATGGGAGTCCAGTCAATTTTGCAGTCAATGGAATCCCTGAAGAATCAATCTTCAATCGTACTCCGGTCGCGAACTTGTATGATCAGATAATCAATCCCGATACCGAACCCAATCAATCGCGGGAAGTTAGGACTGCGCAGCTGATAGAAGAGTTGGAGCGACCACAGAGAGTCTGGTGGTGGATATTGTGCCTAACAATGTTGCTTATTCTCGCTGAGGCCTTTGTTGCCAACCGTACCTATCGGTAGGGGCAATTCTTTTTGGTATTTATGGGATGATATGCAACCTATTGATATTTATAATATTAAATTTCATTCCTTTCGCGGTGCTTTCACAATTCCATAAGATTATTTCCGAATCTGATTGAATAATCACTTTTTTTGCGTCATATTTAAACCATTAGTGTCGCAGGACTATGACTAAATTAGACGAATTACATTCAGCCAACTACTCCGTAGACCTTCAGCTGGTAGACTCCCAGCTACTTGGGAATTTTCTGGCGACATTTCTTGCTATGTTCAGCCTCGCACTTCTCTCCTCCTTCAGTTTCGCGCAGGGCTTGTCTCTCAATCTAACGAATGATTTGGTGCCGTCTATCGACCCAGCATCACGAGCGATCACGACTCTAGAGTCTGAATTTGGTGCCTATGATTTTCGTCAGATCGAGTCGTTGGAAGATCTGGGCCGAGTGAATCAGTCTTTAGGTGAACACCAGCAGGCTTTGGTTCTTTTCAAGCAGGCTTTACACGTCACCCGAATCAATCAGGGTTTGTATCACGAATCTCAGATTTCAATTGTAGATGACATCATCTCCGCTGAGATTGCTTTACAAAACTGGGAAGAGGTGGATAACTACTATGCCTATCAGGAGCATCTCTATCGTCGGCTCTACGGCACAGACGATAGTCGTCTTGAGATTGGGCTTAGGAAAGTCAGTACCTGGCACATCGCCGCGTTAAATGTGAATTTAGGCGGGAATCGCATTGAGCATTTGCGTAAGGTGAATAAGCTTTTCAAGCTGCGCATGAAAATAGCGGAGAACACACTGCCCATAGATGACCCGAAGTTTACCATGCTTGCACGAAATATAGAGATCTTTGAAAGAGAGCTCTTCCGTTCCTCTGACCTGAATAGTGAGATGCTGATTAGGCAAGAGAGAAACCCTCTACTACGACGAAATTCCTTCCGTCAGAACGAGCGCAGATTTATCGTTACCAGCGATTAGGCGCGCCACACTTAACTAAGATTTAGATTGCGAGCTCTATTACGACGCAGCTTATTGCTTAAGCGTGGTGCTGAAGAATGTTAGCTGAGTAGTCGAAGCAGGAGGTAGGAATTTAAGGCGCTAAAGTGGAAACTTGAAGGCTCTCGATGCTATAAGAAAAGGGGGGAACAAAGAATAACCCTCAAGTTCCATGCTTTAGCTCTTCACAACTTCGCGCTATATCCCTTACAACGCAAACTCATAAAGTATAAAAATATTATCACAGACTATTCGACAGTTAATGAATGATTACAATTTGTCACAATACTTCCTGCTAAGGTTGATTGAGGAACGTCCTAGAAAGCACTTTCAATAGACTGCTCTTAAAATTCTCAAAAAAACCGAACGAGCGCTTGGTATTAAAACCAACTCTAGAGATTTCATAGCTCTCGTTCTAGACAATATCACCATCCTTTACTGAGCCTTCTGTGGCTAACAGCCCCATCTTCCTAGCGCGTAACTCCCAGTTCTTTCGCGCTAGGGCGCGCATGTCTTCGGCGCTGTCCATTTCGTCGACTATCTCGATGCCAAGTAGCGTCTCGATAATATCCTCCATAGTCACGATGCCTTCTGTTCCCCCATATTCATCGACAACGAGTGCTATGTGTTCTTTCTCGGCAATGAATTTATCTAGCAGGTCTGGGATAGGTGTGGCGCTATGTGAAATGATGATGTCGCGGCGCAGCGAATTCAAGCTCTCTTCGCCTTTTCCTTCCACCAGGTTGAGCAGGATTTTATCTTTGAGAACATACCCTGTTACTTTGTCATTACTGTCTTGATAAACGGGTATGCGGGAGAACGGCAGCTCGGAATTTCTGTCATGAAAATCTTTAACAGTAATTGAGCCTTCTTCGGCCACCACAACGATACGCGGTGTCATAACATCCTTTATTAGTATTCGACTAAAGCGAAGAAGGTTCTTGATAATCTTCTGTTCGCTTTCCTTAAGGATTCCGATGTCTTTACCGAGCTCGGACATAACTAAGAAGTCGCTCCTACTCAGCACCGGCTTGTCTTTATCCTTCTTCAGATTTTTAGTGATTAGCTGGCTTAACCAGACCATTGGTGCGAGCACTATCATGAGTAGATTAATGACTCGTATAGAGAGCGGGGTGAGTGCCTCCCAATTGTTCGCTCCCAGAGTTTTTGGAATAACTTCTGAGAAGATTAATATTGCGAGAGTCATTGCTCCAGCGATAAAGCTTTCCGCATTAATAACTGGGAATCCAAAGAGCACTATTTCTGTTGAGCCAAATATAACGGCTGCCTGGGCGCCGACGCCAATAGCACCGACTGTATGAGCGATAGTGTTTAATGTGAGGATCGCGGCAAGCGGCCTATCAATATCTTCTTTGAAGCGTGAGAGTTTTTTGGATATGGCGGTATTGTCTCTGTCCTGAGTTGCAACATAGGCAGGAGTGACACTAAGAAGAACCGCTTCCAAGATAGAACAGAGAAAGGAGAAGAAAATACTGGCTGTGAAGAATGTGACTAAGAGCCCCATCAAGGAACCATTTTTTTAGGGAACAAGTGCGTATTCTCACACGAACTCAAAACAGGGTACAGCGATTTGCTGCCCCGGTTAGAAATGACCTGAGAGCCTTGATGGCTCCCTATTGGCTGAGGCTAGGCTCTGAAGGTTTCTGGAATTTAGTCGCTCTACCTAGAAGTGAGCGTAGACGATCAGGCAGCGCTAGCATGGCTGGCGTTACTACCAACGTTAGGATTGTTCCAAAGGAGAGGCCGTGTACGATCGCAGAGGATAGACCAACCCATTGAGATGTAATCGGGCCACCAACTTCGACTTCGGCTCCGATCAAATCCACCGATATGTGCATGGCAAGAGGCAGGAGGCCGAAACCAGTCGTAAATGTAGTTAGGAATACTGGACGCAATCGCTGCACGCCCGTCTGTACAATTACGTTCTCCAGCGACCAATCCTTATGCTCCGCCCTCAAATGGTTGAAGGTGTCGATCAGTACAATATTGTTGTTCACGATGATGCCCGCCAAGGCGACGATGCCGATGCCGGTTAAAATAACGCTGAAGGTCTGGCCGGTGATGAGCAAACCAAGCAATACACCAGCCGTGGAGAGCAATACTGATGAGAGAATCAATAGAGCCTGATAGTAACTATTGAATTGAGTTACCAGCAGGATCGCCATCAGTGCCAAAGCCAGAGTGAAAGCTTGACCCAAGAAAGCAGCCGAATCGGCCTGCTCTTCGTTAGCGCCGCGGAATTGATAGACCACACCCCGTGCTGGAGGATTCTCTTCCATGTAGATTTCTAGCTCTGAAACCTTGTTGTCCGCAACAAGGCCAGGCGCTGCGTTGGCACGTACATAGACGACACGCTCTCCATCGACGCGTTGAATGGCACTCACTGCGGGCTTGGCAACTCGCGTAACGAAGCTGCTAATTGGCACTAGATCGCCGTTAGCCGTGTTAATACGAATCGTGTCCATCTGCTCTAAGCCGCGATACTCCGCGGGGTAACGCACTCGAATATCCACTTCTTCTTCGCTATCGGTAGGGCGGTAGTCCCCCATGAACACGCCATTGGTCATGAGCTGAATAGCAGTTCCTATCTCGGTCATGTTGGCGCCGGACATGGCGGCGCGTGCACGGTCCACAACGATCTCCCACTCAATGCCAGGAACCGGAGCCGTATCATCGACGTCGATGAGGCCCTCCATAGTGTTTTCCATGTAATTGCGAATACGTGACGCTTCGGCAAATAGCACTTCAAGATCGTCGCCGGATAGTTCCAGTTGGATGGCTTTCCCGACAGGAGGTCCTTGCTCTATAGTAACAACTTCGGCTCTAGCGCCGGGTAGATTCGAGACCGAGTCTCGATATTGGTTTTCAACTTCGAAGCCGTCGATATCTCTGTCGCGCCTATCGGTCATTTCGATAAAGATCGTACCAATAAGGTCGGGAGCAGATTGCTGGCCCCCACCCAAACTATTTCCAGATCCCGATTGAGTAACAATGCCTTTAATGTGCCCAACTTCGCGAATCCGGGATTCAGCATCAAGCATGACATCTCGTAACTCTGCCGGTGAGGAATTACCTCTAGCAAAGACTTGAACCTGAGTCTGGCTTGGTTCGACGCCAGTAAAGAATTCCACGCCTTTGCCGTACTCGCCGTAGGCCATAACGATGACAATTAGGGTGCTAATACTAGTAAAAAATACAATTATAGGAGAGCGTACAGCGAAAGTAAGAACCCGCGCATAGATAGCAGTGATGCCGCCAGTTTTAAGCGGATCACCTCCTTCAAGATTCTGCAGATAGGTTTTGTCGGCAGCGCTGGATTTGCCAATCAGTGCGCCAATAGTTGGAGCGAACAAGAGCGCGTAGAACAGCGAGCCAAATAACACTGCAAAGACAGTGATTGGAAGGTAGCTCATAAACTGTCCAGCAACGCCAGGCCAGAACATGATTGGTAGGAATGCGGCGAGTGTCGTAGCAGTGGATGCCAATATTGGCCAATACATCCGATCTACGGCGGCTCTATAGGCGTCACGAGCATTCAGACCTTCGGCCATCTTGCGGTCAGCATATTCGACCATCACGATGGCGCCGTCGATGAGCATACCGAGGCCAAGGAGTAGACCGAACATCACCATGAAGTTGTAAGTAAAACCAAGCAGTCGAATAATGATGAATGCGAAGAAGAAGGAAAAGGGAACTGCCAGAGTTACCAGCAGGCCAGAACGAACCCCAACGGATGCGATGACCACTATGAGTACTAGAACCATGGCCGTTGCCATGTTTCCCTGAAGTCCCATGTTCTGTTCAATAACCAGGGGTGCCGTGTTATTGATATAGGACACAACAACGGCAGGCGGCAAGCTGGGTCGTAGTTGCTGAACTACAATATCTATTTGCTCCATCGCCTCAGTTACGCTGGTGCCTTTACGCTTCATTACATTGAGCGAGATCGAGGCGGTGCCGTTGGCATAGGAATAGCGCGTCGCATCTTTAAAAGTACGTCGCACATCGGCGATATCTGAAACCGTTAATACACCGTCGGCGTTCGACGCGAGCGGCAGATTGAATAAGTCGTCGGCATTTTCGATAAGCCCAGGAACTTTAATCGAAAAACTTCCCTGCCCTGTATCCACCTGACCAGCCGGAATCAATCGGTTGTTGCTCGTTACGGTTTGTATTATTGAGGTGTTGGAAATTCCATAAGTCTCGAGTTTTGCGGGGTCAATTACGGCCTCTAACAGCTGCTCTCTATTACCAACCATTTCAGCTTCAAGAACGGTTGGCAGGATCTCTATCTCTCGCTGTAACTCTTCTGCGACTTGCAGCAATACACGTTCCGGTACGCCATCGCCGCCAACCGCGATCTGCACTACTGGCAACGTTGCCGCTGAAACTTCTTGGATCAGTGGTTCTTCAGTGTCTTGTGGGAATCGCGCCTTTGCTCTATTTATTGCTTCACGTACTTCGCTTAGAGCGTATTGAGACTCGAAGTCGATATCGAATTCGGTAACGATCGTTGCTGCATTCTCACTAGAGAAGGAGGTGATCTCCGTAATGCCATCGACAGTCTTCAATTCCAACTCGGCAGGTTTCGCCAGTAATCGCTCTGCATCCTCGGGTGATATGCCCTGATGTATTATCGTCGTGATAACGATAGGCACCTCAACATCGGGGTTTAGCTCGGCGGGAATTGCGAGATAGGAAACGAATCCAGTAATCATGATAGCGACGAACACACTTAGCGTGGTTCGTGATCGTGATACGGCGGCATCAATATAGTTCTTCATGAAGTGAGCTCTCTTCAATACTGCAAATTATTAGTAGGACTAGCGAGACCAGTCGAAATTACTTTCTACTTGCTGTCCGGGAAAGACAATTTCCTGACCCAGAGTAATGAGGTTGACAGTACCGTTTAGGCCAGTAACCCAAACGCCTGGATTCATCGCGCTGGTGTTGTCCCCGACGATTTCAACATTGTTAAACTCGACCATATTGTTTGCGCCGATAGTCTTAACGCCGATCAGACCGCTGTCGTCCAATGTGAGAGAGGAGGAGGGGATCAGATGTGCTTGAATGTCTGCCGAATCGACTAAAATTTCGGCTGTAATACCTTGGCGAATATTTTCAAAAGAAGAATCAACCTCTACTTCTATGCGGTAACTTCTGGACACGTTATCAGCCGCACGTGCGAGGTAGTTCACGGTGCCAGCTATGCGCTGTCCGGTGAGTAGTTCGGAGGCTACACGGGCGCCGACACTGAGGCTGCCGATATCTTGCTCTGGAACCAACCCGACTAATAACATCGGGCTATCGTCTAATACAGAAGCGCAAACAGTTCCTGCATTTAGTAAGTCGCCTAGTTCGACGATGCGTGTTTCCACGACTCCGTCGAAGGGTGCGACGATCTTAGTTCTTTGTAGCGCCAATTCTGCGCGTGCTACTCCCGCTTTAGACGATTGCAGTGCTGCCTTGAGTTGGGCAACGATCACATCAGATTGCAGTCCTCTGTCTTGTAAGTCTAGGGAGGCTGAATATTCAAATTCCGCCTGCTCTAGTCGGCTTTGGGCCTCCAAAAGGTTTGAGGCGCGGTCATCCACCGCTATTTCACACAGGAGATCGCCTTCGCTGACCCTCGCTCCACGCATTACAGGTTCGCTCACAATTCGGCCAGACTGCTCAGCTCGTACCTCTACGTGACGAAATGCCTGCGTGCGTCCCCGTACGCGAACCTTCTTGCCGTAGGTCTGCTGATCAATTCTGGCGGCACGTACGATGTAATCACTAGGATTCTCTCCTGGCGACACACCCTCGGGCACAGCTACGATAGTGCTGGCAGTAGACGCATTACTCTCATCTGACTCTTCAGCGCTTTGTGGAATAACCATCCATAACACTACGGCAATCAATATTCCTGCTGATACGACATGTTGATTCTTCACTACAATCTCCGGCATTAAGACTATGGGTTCTGACACTTTCACTTTTCAAGCCGTTCACTCACATTGTCTTAGAAATAGGCGTAATAATTGCGCCTATAAGACTGGCTCGCAGTACTCGGTTTTCGGTGGATCTTCCCTGTTATTGAGAGGTCCTAACTAACGCAGCTAAAGGTGCTACTCTTTTGCTTGAAGGTCTAGTACAAAAGTGTTACGTATTGTAACCCTTCAATATGCAATTGCAACGGCTTTGTCCCTTATATACGTGCCTTCGGCGCATTTGCTTGCCTTTCACTATTTGACAGGAATCGTCGTAAATCTATGCTAGTTTCCCCTTTGAAAGGAAATTATCAATTTGAGGGTTAAATGCGTGAAAGATTTAAGCAACAGAGTCGCGATTATCACAGGATCCAGCAGTGGTGTAGGAGCCGCTACGGCTAAGTTATTGGCAACTCAGGGCTGCCATGTGGTCATCAACTACAATTCTAACGCTGATGGTGGCAATGCGGTGGCTGCGCAGTGCGAAGCACTGGGAGTTGAGTGTCTGGTTATAGGTGGCAATGTGGCAGAGGATGCTAACTGTCTGGCTATGGCGGCGGCAGCGATTGAGAAGTGGGGGCGTATCGATATTCTCGTCAACAATGCTGGCACTACCAAGTTTGTAGACCACTCGGATTTGCATGGCTTGAGTAGTTATGATTTTCAGCATATCTATGGTGTGAATGTGATTGGCAGTTATCAAATGATTCGCGCCGTGAGCGAGCAGATGCAATCCCAAGAAGAAGGCGGCGCGGTAGTCAATGTCGCCTCGACAGCGGCAGTTACCGGCATCGGCAGTTCGGTGGCCTATGCCGCCTCTAAGGGTGCGCTGGTGACGATGACTCTGTCTTTGGCGAGATCACTGGGGCCTAAATTGCGGATCAATGCTGTGTGCCCAGGCTTCATCGAAGGCGATTGGCTACGCGACGGGCTAGGCGATCAAAAATATGAAGAGCTCATAGCCTTTCATCGTGAAAATTCACCGCTAGGAGTTACAGCGACGCCCGAGACGGTAGCCGATGCTATTGTGCATTTTATCAGTGGGCCTCAGGTAGTAACGGGTGAAACCCTAATAGTTGACGGTGGGCGACACCTGACCATGACGCCTCTGGGACGGAGATAGGTAGAGACGTTTCAGAGTAAGGTTCGCTGTTACTTAGCCACAGGGCGCTTCTGTAGTTTCCGTTGCAGGGTGCGGCGATGCATCTTCAGCTGTCTTGCTGTTTCGGAAATATTGCCATCGTGCTCATTCAGTACCTTCTGGATATGTTCCCATTCCAGCCTGCGCACAGACATAGGTTCGAGGTGGGTCGCCTCTGGATGTGCAGTCGCGTTAGATTTATCTGTGTTCAACAATAGTGCGCTGAGAATTTCATCAGCGTCTGCAGGCTTAGCCAAGTAATTGTCCGCGCCTAGTTTAATTGCCTCAACCGCAGTCGTGATGCTCGCATATCCGGTAAGAATTAGAATGCGGCTAGCTGGATTACTTTGCTTTAGTGGGGCGATTAATCCCAAGGACGTATGGCCGCCAAGATTCAAGTCCAATATGGCGTAGTTATATTGCGTGCTCTTTATCAGTTGTAGAGCCTCTTCTTCGGTAGCAGCGTGTGACACCTCATAGTTGCGATGCAAGAGGGCACGAGTCATCACCCGAGAAAAAACCTCGTCGTCTTCAACTAATAAAATATGTTCCTTGTTCATTTTCCTGTCTCTACAAGAGCTGGCGCAGTGCTACAGCGCGGGTTGGGGAAGGCGGATGATGCTAAGTGCACCGCCTTCTTTCATGTTAAGCATCTCGATAGAACCATCGAGTCGCTCGATCGCAGCATTGGCGAGAAATATACCTAGACCCATGCTCTCTTTTCGTCTGGATATAAAGGGTTCGCCAAGCTTCTCCATAACATCTTTGGGAATTCCGGGGCCGTCGTCCTTAATCGAGATTTCGAATTTGAAAGGTGATTCTTTCGTAATGTTAAAGTGCACGACTACATTACTGTGCGCAGCCTTGATAGCGTTCTCGATAATATTGATCACTGCGTGTTTGACACTTAGATTCGAGGTAACAACCGATTCTGACTTGTCGTCGATATGGAATTCGATCGAAGAGGCTGGATGTATGTTCACAATGTAATCTTGAATGTCATCAGCGAAAGTCGCGAGCGATACGTTCTCGATTTCTTCGGGATTGTCTTTGTTGTAATAACGAATAAGTTGCGTTAGAGAGTTTTTACAGCGGGTCACTTGCTGTTTTAGTAGCGATATGTCGCTTTTTATATCGCTAGC
>TARA_B110000037_G_scaffold104382_2_pt1 | contig 16132 bp, 15 predicted proteins | sample TARA_B110000037 | Tara Oceans TARA_B110000037 (sample SAMEA4397196) | marine metagenome | biome: Polar Biome; feature: [MIX] marine epipelagic wind mixed layer (ENVO:01000061); material: water (ENVO:00002006), including particulate matter (ENVO:01000060) such as... | depth 10-100 m
CGAAGGTCCTTTATATTCTGCAATGAAAAGTTATGTATTGGATAATAACCTTAACTCCTCAGTAACTCTTAAAAAGTGGAAAAATAAAACCGAATTAATTCGGGAATTGGATAAATCTCATGTTCTAGTATCAGCTTCAGAACGTGAAACATTTGGACTCACTATTGCTGAAGCTTTATTACGAGGCATTCCCATAATATCGACTAAATCTGGCGGACCACAAGAGTTAGTAAATGAAAGTAATGGAATTTTAATTGAATTGAATCAGAAGGTTAAAAGGCTGGAAGAAGCTCTTCTTAAAATGATTTTGAACTACGATAATTTTAATTCTGAAAACATTAAGGAAGATGCCTTGAAAAAGTTTCATTCTGGTGAAATTTGTAATTCTTATGTTAGAATTTATGATGAAATTGTTGCGTGAAAAACTAAATGTGAAGACGTTTTTTTTTAATAAAAGTAAATATCATGAATTTATTTTGCAATTATTAAAATATTAGTTTTTTTTCTATTCTAAAATTCATTTATCATAATGAGAATATTATACTATTCTGCACATCCTACTCTTAACTTATCAAGTCCTTCTGGCTATGGGACTCATATGCGTGAGACCATAAGATCATTTAAAGGTTTGGGGCATGAGGTTCAGACTTTTATTGTTGGAGGTGAACATATTTCACCAGATACCTATGTTAGTGGCAATGGTTTATTAATGAAATTTTTAAAAAAAATAATCCCATCCATTATTTGGGAATCCATAAAAGATTTTCAATTAGTTCGAAACGATAGATCAAATCAAATAAAATTAATTGAACTTATAAAAGAGTATCAGCCTGATATTATTTATGAGCGAGGTTACTACCTATTATTAAGTGGAGTAAATGCCGCTAAAAAGTCAGATTGTTTTCATGTTTTGGAAATGAACGCTCCTTATCCTGAGGAAAGAACTAAAATGAGCGGTAAAAGTTTGTTTTATAAAGATGCTCTAAAAGCCGAACACTTACAAACTAGTTTAACCAATAAATTAGTAGTGGTTTCTGGTGCTTTAAAAGAGTATTATTCTAAAGGAAACCTAGAGATATTATCAAAAACCTTAATTGTTCACAACGCTATATCTGAGAGTTTTATTCAATCCATCTCGGAAATTGAAAGAGATCAATTAAAAAAAGAATTGACCTTAGAGAATAAATTAGTCATAGGTTTTGTGGGTTCTATATTCCCTTATCACGGAGTTGAAATGTTGGTGAGTGCTTTTAAAAAGGATTATGCAAATTCAGAGGGTGTTGGATTGCTCATTGTTGGAGCTGGTGTTGGGTTAAATGATTTAATGAAAAATAATACGGAATACAAAAACATAATATTTACTGGTAATATCAATTCTGATAATATCCCTTCACATATTAATTTAATGGACATTTGTGTAATGGCAAGGTCAAATTGGTATGGTTCTCCAGTGAAAATATTTGAGTATGGAGCTTATAAAAAACCCGTAATTGTCCCAAGGGTTTCTCCGGTGTTAGAAATAATTGACTCGGAGATAGATGGAATCTTTGTTGATTCTGAAGGTGAATTAATAACTGCAATGAAGCGACTGATAGAAGATAAAACTAAACGAGTTTTAATGGGAGAGGCGTTACATAGAAAGATTATTGAAAAGCACACCTGGAAAAAAAATGCAATAAGAATATTATCTGATTTAATTTAATTTTTGTTCAATATTTAATTCATGAAAATCGCATTATTTACCGATGGAATACATCCTTTTGTTGTTGGTGGAATTCAAAGGCATTCGTTTTATTTGTGTAAATATTTAGCGAAAAATGGTGTGCTAATTGATTTATACCATTGTGTCGAAAATTCAGAATTGAATATTGAGAATTTAGAATTATTCTCTGATGAAGAAAAGGAAAACATAAATTCAATAGTCATTGACTTTCCCAGTCATAAAAGATTGCCTGGGCATTATGTAAGAGAATCTTATGAATATTCAGTTTTTGTTTATAATGAGTTTTTAAAAAGAAAAGATGTAGATTTTGTTTATTCTAAAAATTATACAAGTTGGAAGTTTTTAGAAGAAAAAAGAGCAGGTGTAAAATTACCGCCTATCGGTGTAAAATTACATGGCTACGAGGCCTTTCAAATTCACACGAGTTTAAGAGATTATACCTACACTTTCTTTCATAAACCAGCTATAATTTTTAATACAAAATATGCAGATATTGTTTTTTCCTATGGTGGAAAAATAACAGATTTAATTTTAGAAAATACAGGGACGACAATTGACCAAGTTGTAGAAATCCCCTCTGGAATTGATCCGGATTGGATTTTGGCTGATTCCGAGATCAATTCAAATAATGAAAATAAACTCAAATTGGTTTTTGTAGGGAGGTTTGCCAAAAGGAAGGGAATTCACATCATAAACAAATGGATAAAAAAAACTAAGTTAGATTTCCAAATGACCTTTGTTGGACCAATTCCAAAAGAACAAAGAATTATTGATCCCAGAATTGAGTATTTAGGTTTAATTCAAGAGACCGAAGAATTAAAAAAAGTTTTAACAAAACAAGATGTATTATTGTGTCCAAGTTTAGCAGAAGGTATGCCCAATGTAATATTAGAGGGAATGTCATGTGGCTGTGCCATATTGGCGACAGATGTCGGGGCGACTTCGAGCATGGTCAATAATGATAATGGATGGTTAATAAAACCTAATGATTATCAAGATTTTGAAATGAATATAGAATCTATTTTTAAAACGTCTGATATAGACTTGACCAATAAAAAACTAAGTTCCAAAGAGAAAGTATTAAGACAATTTAATTGGGAATTAATCTCAGAACAAGTCATTGATACTATTAAAAAATTTATAATTCAAAAATGAATATTTCAAAAATTCAGTATTTAATTAGATCGTTATCAAATAGTTTCCAAAAGCCTACATGCCCTAGTTGTGGGTCAACTAATCACAAGACAATTGATAGAAAATTTATAGTTACTTCGCTAAAAGAATGTGAAGAATGTAATATTTATTACCGCTTTCCTGGAGATGCTACTGATTTCAATAAAGAGTTTTATCAAGAGGATTATATAGAGAAAGGATTAACTACTGATTTACCAAGCAGTGCTGTATTAAAAAAATTGATTGAAACCTCTTTTAAAAATTCGGAGAAAGATTTCACCTTTCATATTGACTTAATTAAATCCATTCTTAATAAAAAGAAAGAAATTAAAATTTTAGATTTTGGTGCCAATTGGGGATATGCAAGTTATCAGTTCAAAAAAAGTGGTTTTGAAGTTGAATCTTTTGAAATATCCAAGCATAAAGTAAAATTCGCAAAGCAATTAGGTATTGATATAAAAACGGACTTAGAACATTTAGGAGGTGACCTTGATGTTTTTTTTAGTTCACATGTAATCGAACACCATCCTCATCCAAATGAAATGATTGCTTTGGCTAAAAAACTTTTGAAAAAGGATGGAGTAATGATTACTTTTTGTCCAAATGGATCCGATGAATTAAGAAATGTAAACTTTCAATCTTTTCATAAATATTGGGGTATGGTCCACCCAAATTATTTTGCTGATAAGTACTTTACGAAGAATTTTGATCAAAACCCTTATTATATTACTTCAAGTGCGAATTACAATGAGATTGAGAAGCAAGTTTTTTCTGACCAGAAAATCGGAGATACGTCTGGTCTTGAATTACTTGTAATTGCTCAGCCAAACATGGAAGTTGAAAATTAATGAAAGAGAGTGTTGTAGTGTCTTTATTAGGTGCAAGAATGAATTATGCTGTACCAAGGATTTTTAATGACAACGGTCTCTTAAAACACTTCTACACGGATATTTCGGCGAATAAAGGAATTCTAAAATTTTTACAATTAATTCCGAATAAATATTTAAATGAACCCACCAAAAAAATTAAATCAAGAGTTGCCTCAGGAATACCCTTGAGTAAGATTTCCCACTATCCAATTTTTGGAGTCAAATATGGCATCAATAATGTGAAGGCTAAAGATGAATTAGATTATTTAAGAAACTTTCTTTGGGGTGCGAAGAAATTTAATAATTGGGTAATAAATGATGAGCACTTTACAGGCAATTCAATTTACGCTTTTAATACGGCAGCTTTAGAGTTATTTTCATCTTCATGTTGCCCGAATAATAAAATTCTTGAACAAACTATAGCTCCGTATGCAACAGAAAAAAAAATACTTCGAGCGGAAAGAGAAAATTATAGTCAATGGGTTTTAAAAGAAAGTCAAAAATATAAAGTTTTAGAAACTCTTGAACAAGAGTATATTGACCGAGAAATTGAAGAGATGAAACTTTCAACTTCAATTTTATGTGGATCACAATTTGTTAAAAATGAAATCATCTCATTGGGAATAGACAAAGAGAAATGTCAAGTTGTTCCTTACGGTATTTCGTTTGACAAGCGAGAAATACTCGTGAGAAAGCCCTCAAAAAAAATTGAGGTTTTATTTGTAGGAAGAATTGGCTTGAGAAAAGGGATTCAATATTTACTTGAATCTGCAAAACAATTGGTCCATGTAGCTAATATCACCGCTGTAGGGCCCTTTGATGTAAACGATTACGCCCTTAAGGAAATTTCTAAATACATTCATCTTACTGGACCTGTAAGTCGTTCCCATGTACAGGAATATTATATGAACGCTGATGTTTTTGTTTTGCCTTCTTTATGTGAGGGTTCTGCTACCGTAATTTATGAAGCGATGTCATTTGGGCTGCCAATAATTACTACAAATAATTCGGGTTCTATAATTGAAAATGGAAATGAGGGATTTATAGTTCCTGAACACGACCATCAAAAAATCACAGATTCTATACTTAAATTATTAGATTTTGATTTAAGACAATCGATGGCTGAAAAGTCATTACTCGCCTCTAATAATGGCTCTTACGATGCGTATGCCAGAAGATTAAGTCTAGCAATGAAGGATAAAGTATAATTAATTTAAGAATTGTAAATGTGAAAAAAATAATTGAATTTATTTTGTTTTCTACCATTTTTATAAATGGAATAATTCTATTTAGAACTCCTTTTGAAGGATATCATTACTACTTAATTGCTTTACTGTTCATCCCTTTATTTATGTATAAATATGGGTTTCCTAAAGTCCCGTTTAAGGTATTATTTATTCCTGGTTTCATTGGCATTATTCAGATTTTATTAGGAAATAATGAAATGTTCGTATTTATTAAAATCTGGGGTGGCTTACTTTTTTTGTTGACTTTTTTCCACGGATTAATCGAATATTATAATTATGATGTAAATAGACTGTTTAATGTTTATTTAAAATGGAGTGTCGTTATTGCATACATAGGGATAATTCAAGTTATTTCGTTTATTATAGGCTTTAAATTGGGCTATGATTATACTTGGATTTTTAATAAATGGGCCATACACAGTGGAAGTTTATTTTTTATTCGCTTAAATTCTTTTTTTTCGGAACCAGCCCAATTTGCTATTACTATGGCGCCAGCAGTATTCATTGCATTGAGGAGCATTTTTGATAATAAAACAGCTTCTTTTGAAATGTCAAGAAAATCAGCTTTTGTCATTCTTTCGGCTTACCTTATGACTACTTCCTCAGTTGCTTATTTGGGTTTTTTGACTATAATATTCATCTACTTAATAGAGAAAAGGCAAACTGTTTATCTAGTTTTGATTGTTATTATAATTCCTCTTTTATCAGTAATAGCTTACAAAAATATAGATGAGGTTAGGGTTAGAGCTGATTCCTTTTATGGGTTGGCTGTTTTGGATGATTTTTCAATAAAAAACGTAAATAATTCAAGTTTTGTGTTGTACAATAATTTTACCGTTGCATGGAGAAATTTTCTTGACCATCCTTTAGGTACAGGTCTTGGATCACATCCAATTGCTTTTAAAAAATATTCTCTAACTAATTCGGGTAATATTTTTAAATTAGAATTTAATGCAAAAGATGGTAATTCTACCTTTGTAAGGTTGTTATCGGAAACAGGGATTATTGGTATTGGTTTTTTAGTTTGGCTTTTGGTCGGGAGTTTTTCTAAAGAAAGCAAGGGTTCCGCAAGTTACATATTGTCTACCAGTTTGCTTGTTTTGATAATATTGCATTTGTTTAGGCAAGGCAATTATTTTGTGAGTGGCTTTCCATTTTTTGTTCTTTTATATTATTATAATGGGATAAAGAGTAAAGAAAATCTTCGTTTAAGTGAACAAAATACAGATCAAATAATTGATTCTTTGGATAATACTTTGAAATAAATTTAACTTCAAAGGGGATAAACAAATAGATATTTAGCGTTAATGAAAATTGTTTTTCTATATACTGAAATAGCAGATTATTTTTTATCCGCTTGCCTTGAATTATCCAAGGACGCTGAAGTGCACATTGTTAAATGGGAGGTTGCAAAAGAGGCCCCTTTTAAATTCGATTTCCCCAAGGAGTTAAATATATACGAAAGAGGAGATTATAATAATGCTTCTTTGATGAAGCTCATGAATGAGATAAATCCAGATATTGTCTTTTGTTCAGGTTGGATTGACAAAGGCTATTTGAGTATAATAAAGAACTTCAAGAATAAAATTCCAACTGTACTAACCATGGATAATATTTATGTTGGAAATCTTCGCCAACGAATAGCAATATTATTTGCAAGGATTTCAATTCTTAAGAATTTTTCCCAAGTTTGGGTTCCAGGTGAACTTCAACGTCATTTTGCTCTTAAATTAGGATTTGATAAAAATAGAATTAAGTCTGGTTTTTATACAGCAAATACACCTATTTTCGAAAAAAAGTACTTAATAAATAGGAAGGCTAGAATGGACAATGTGCCTAAACGTTTTCTTTTTGTGGGTAGATATGTAAAAGAAAAAGGAATACTCGCGTTATGGAACACATACAAGTTGTATAAAGAAGGAGGCGGTAAATGGGATCTGTGGTGTGTGGGCACAGGAACTTTATGGGGTGAACGTCCAAATATTGAAGGTTTAAAACATTTTGGATTTGTACAACCCAGCGGTATTCTAGAAATAATTGAAAAATGTGGAGTTTACGTTTTACCAAGCTATTTTGAACCTTGGGGTGTTTCGGTTCATGAATTAGCGGCAAGTGGGTTTCCTATGTTGTTGAGCAATAAAATAGGATCGGCAAATCGTTTTCTTCAAAATGGTAAAAACGGCTATTTATTTGAATCGGGAAACAAAAAGGAGTTACTGGAGAAAATGAATAAAATATCTAACTTGTCAAACTCCGAATTATTTAATATGGGAGAAATTGGATTCGCTAAATCAAAAGTAATGAGTCCGGAAGTGTGGTCGCAGCAGGCACAAAGCTTTCTCATTGAAAAGGTGAAATAAATTGTATGATTGGAATAATTGATTACGGATTGGGAAACGTTGCATCTGTTATTAATATGCTTAAAAAAATAAATGAGCATGATGTAATTTTTTCTAATAACATCACCGAATTGGGAAAGTGCGAAAAATTAATTTTGCCTGGAGTTGGAGCCTTTGAGAAAGGAATGGAAAATTTAAAAAAAGCAAACTTGATAAGCTTTTTAAAGGATAAAGTAGAAAATGACCAAATACCAATATTAGGAATATGCTTAGGGATGCAACTCTTAACCCGTTTCAGTGAAGAAGGCGATGTAGAGGGATTAGGTTTTATTCAAGCAAAAACTAAGAAATTTAATTTTGAAACGGAAAGCCCATTTCCTATACCACACATGGGGTGGAATTATGTGAAAGTTGTGCGAAACAATAAAATTTTAAAAGAGGGTGAGAATCTTAAGATGAAATTCTATTTTGTTCATTCTTATTATGTCGAATGTCAAAATGGAAATGATGTTATAACTACTTCAAATTATGGCATCGACTTTTGTTCATCGTTTAATAATAACAACATTTATGGGGTCCAATTTCATCCAGAAAAGAGTCATATTTATGGAGAACAATTATTCAGAGAATTTGTTTCAATTTGATTTTTAAATGGTATTAAAAAGAATCATTCCCAGCTTATTATACAATAGAAATGGATTAGTTAAAACTACTAATTTTAAAAATCCAGTTTATATTGGTGATCCTATAAATTCGATTCGAATTTTCAATAATAAAAAGGTGGATGAAATATCAATTATTGATATCGAAGCCAGCAAAAGAGGTCTAAAACCAGATTTTAAAAAGATCGGTGAATGTACTTCTGAGTGTTTTTCTCCGATGTCCTATGGTGGAGGAGTCAAATCAATGGATGATTTTCACCAATTATTTAAATCTGGAATTGAAAAAGTAGCGGTCAACACTATAATTATCGAAAACCCTGAATTGGTTATTCTTGCGGTTAAAGAATTTGGTTCTAGTAGTATAATTGGTTCTGTTGACGTAAAATCTAATGTTTTTAATAAACAGAAAGTATTTGGTTATAAAGGAACTAAGTATAGTAAAAGTGTCGCTAGTTATTGTAAATATCTTTCAGAAGATATTGGAGTAGGGGAGTTATTGTTAACATCAGTAAATAGAGAAGGGACCTGGAAGGGAGCAGACATTTCCATGATTAAAGAAATTACTAATGCTATTAAAATACCTGTGGTTTATTCTGGAGGAATTAATTCTATTGATAATATAAATGAAGTATTCAAGCTTGGTCGAATTAGTGGTGTAGCAATAGGAAATATGGCTGTTTATCAAAAAAAGGGAATGGGTGTTTTATTAAGTTATCCTGACGAAAAATTAATTAATCGAAATTAGCTTTATATGTGTGGCATAGCCGGAGTTTTTGGATTAGATAATATTTCGTCCTCGAAAGAGGTCGCAGATGGGTTTTGCAATTCATTAAATCATCGAGGTCCAAATGCACGTGGAACTTATCTTGACCAAGAAATTATTCTCAGCCATGTTCGTCTTTCTATAATTGATATTGACGAACGCAGCAATCAACCATTTAAAAGTGCCGATAATAGATTTGTTTTGGTGTTTAATGGTGAATTATACAATTACCAAGAAGTAAAAACGGAATTCAAAGAATACAATTTCATTACAAATTCCGATACAGAGGTATTGCTGGCAGCATGGATAAAATGGGGAGTTAAATGTTTAGATAAATTTAATGGTATGTTTGCCTTTGCGGTTTGGGACAAGCAAAAAGAAGAGCTATTTTTATGTAGAGATCGACTAGGAATAAAACCATTGTATTTTTTCCAAGGAAATAGAAATTTTGTTTTTGCTTCTGAAATTAGAGCAATGCTGAATTCAGGATTGGTTCCTAGAAAACTGGCTGATGAAAATTTAGGTGAATACCTAAAGTATCAAACCGTTCATGCGCCTAGAACTTTAGTTAAAGATGTTTTCCTAATACCGCCGGGTCAGTATTTAAAAGTATCGGATCAAGAAGTATTAGCAGTGGAATATTGGTCACCAGAATCAAAAACTGCGGAACCAATTTCATCCAACCTAAATACCACAAAAAAAAGGATATCTGAATTATTGACATCTTCAGTAGAACGGAGATTATTAAGCGATGTCCCTTTAGGAGCATTCCTATCCGGTGGCATCGATTCATCTCTTTTGGTTGGAATTATTCGAGAAAGATTGAATAAAAAACTAGATACATTTGCAATCACTTTTTCGGAGAAAGAATTTTCCGAAGCGCCATACAGTAGAATGGTTGCAAAAAAGTTTAAAACCAACCATCATGAAATAGAATTAAGCCCGAGTGAGTTTAAAAATTCCGTTCCTGAGGCTTTAGGAGCAATGGATCATCCAAGTGGAGATGGACCAAATAGCTTTGTGGTTTCGCATGCTGTGAAAAAGGAAGGAATTACTGTAGCACTTTCTGGTTTAGGCGGAGATGAATTATTTGCAGGCTATCCTTATTTCACTCGTTTTTTAGATTTAAAAAATAAAAGTTATTTACTCAGTTTCCCGAAATATTCGAGGCAAATACTCGCATCTTTTGTTAGAAATTATAAAAAAGGCATTCAAGGACAAAAAATAGCAGAGACTTTATTACTTCCTTATTTTGATGTTACCCATACTTATCCCATTAATAGGAGAATTTTAGGAGATCGAGAAATCAATCGAGTTTTGGTAAAAAGAAACTCTAAAGATTCACTTTTTGAAGATTTAAAGCTACGTTTTAAATTTGGAGCTAAGGCGAGTTCTCTTCCCGAATTAAGTAAAGTGTCGATAGCAGAGATATCGACTTACATGCAAAATGTATTATTACGAGATAGCGACCAAATGAGTATGGCTAATGCATTGGAAGTTAGAGTCCCATTTCTTGACCACACTTTGGTTGAGTATGTTTTGAAAATACCAGATCAATTTAAGTATCCTAGTTTCTCGAAATCTTTATTGGTAAATTCATTTGACGGATTATTGCCTAATGAGATTGTTCATCGGCCAAAAATGGGGTTTGTTTTACCTTGGGAACAATGGCTGAAAAAGGACTTGCGTGAATTGTGTTTGACCAGTTTAGAATATTTAGAAAACACAGCCTATTTTAATGATGGGAAAGTAAAAGCATTGTATGTAAGGTTTTTGAATGAGGATATTGAAATTACTTGGAGTAGAATATGGCACCTAGTTGCCCTAGGTTCCTGGATGAAAATAAATGAAATTGAATAAGACAAAGCTTCTAATATTAAGCGATTGGTATCTCCCTGCTGTTAATGCGGGGGGGCCTGTGAGAAGTGTTTCAGCAATTGTTACGGCTCTAAAATTAGATTTTGAAATTTCTCTTTTAACTCGAGATCGGGATTTTGGATCTACAGAAGCATTTCCGCATATTGAGGCAGATATTTGGATAAAAAAAGATGGGTTTCGTCTTCAATATATTTCTCCTTCTAAAATAAACGAAATTGTGAAGAGAGAAATACAATTAGATTATGATAAAATTTACATGAACAGTCTTTTTTCTTTTCCCTTTACTATTAACCCTTTGAGAAACCTTTCTAAAGATGATAAAAGACAAAAAGTTATTCTAGCTCCAAGGGGAATGTTAGGAAAAGGGGCTTTAGAGCTAAAATCCATTAAAAAGAATATTTTCTTATTCTTAACTAAAACCTTAGGCTTATATCAAAACATTACATGGCATGCTTCAACAGTTTTGGAGAAAAAAGAAATTCAAGAGGTATTTGGAAATAACGTTAATGTATTTTCAATTGAAAATATGGCAGCTTGTACTTTAGAGCCTTTCAAACCATTAGAAAAAATGGAAAATGACTTGAAACTTATTTTTGTTTCAAGGTTGTCCCCAAAAAAGAATTTAAAATTTCTCTTAGAATTAGTAAGTCAGCTTAACTTCAAAGTTAGTTTGGATATTTATGGTCCTATTGAAGATAAATACTATTGGTCTAGTTGCAAGGCTATCCTTGGTAACTCTAATCAAAAAATAGAATATAAAGGTATTTTGGACCCGGACGATTTAGTTTCTGTTATTTCTAATTACCATCTATTTGTCTTTCCTACATTAAATGAGAATTTTGGCCATATTATTCTGGAGACATTAAATTCTTCAGTTCCAATTATACTTTCTAATCAAACACCTTGGCTCAACTTGGAAAATTGTTATGCTGGAAAAGAACTCTCTTTAAGGTCTAAAGAAGAATGGGTTAATTGGTTAAACAAGTTTTACCAAATGGGTAAATTGGAATATCAAAAATGGAGAGAAGGTGCTTGGGTTTTGTCTAAAAATAAATTGGAACAAAACGATTTAGTAAATCAATATATTAATATGTTCAGTGAATAAACCTTTCTATTACTTTTGAATTATTAAATGAATAAAATAGCACTTAATACTTTTGATAATTCCTGGTACAATCCCGGGAGTCCCTTGAAAAGGATATTGTGGCACTTTACTAATATTCTGTTTTTTCAAAACCCTTTTTTCTTATTTATTGGCGTTAAAGTATTTTTGTTGCGAGTTTTTGGGGCTGAAATTGGAAAAGGTGTTGTAATCAAACCAAACGTTAATATAAAGTATCCCTGGTTTTTGAAAATTGGAGACTATGTGTGGATTGGTGAGGCAGTTTGGATTGATAATCTGGACATTGTAGAAATTGGAAGCCATTCGTGTATAAGCCAAGGTGCATTAATTCTTAGCGGGAATCACCATTATAAAAAAAGTTCTTTTGACTTGGTACTAAAACCTATAATAATTGAAGATGGAGTTTGGATAGGAGCAAAAGCAATGGTTACTCAAGGTGTAAGGTGCGGTAGTCATTCTATTTTGGCGGTTGGTTCTATCGCTTCAAACAATTTAGAAGCGTATAAAATGTATAGAGGAAATCCCGCCATTGCAATTAAGGATCGACGAATTGGATAGAAGTTTAAAATTGAATTTCTTGTATCCATGTTCAACTATTAAAGTAATGCAAATAAATTGTCAATTATGGAATTAGATGGCCTTTTAAGAAAGAAGCCTATAAAGATTGAAGGAAGAAATAATAAAGTATTTGATTACTCCAAAGAATCAGAGTCATTTGACTTTTATGTGGATCAATTTGAAGGTGAAAATGATTTTGAGATTGGATCGGGAGTTAAGAATGAAGATCTAAAGGAAGCGCCAAAGGAAATGATTGAAACCATTTCATATTTAAGGGATAATGTACCAAAGAACGCAACTATTATTGAGCTTGGTGGAAGTAAGCACCAAAGAAGAAGTGGGTTTCCCTATTCATTTTTTGACAATTATATTCCTTTAGATATTTCTCTTTCAAGTATGATAGGGTATTCTGAAATTTATGATAAGCAATCTATAGCTTGTGATGCCCAAGATTTGCCTTTTAAAGATAATGTAATTGACGTCGTTATTACTCACACATTTTTAGAGCATCCAATTGACCCAGACAAAGTAGTTAAAGAGATTGATCGTGTATTAAAAGAGGGCGGTATTGTAATACATGCAGACGCATGGCATTGTAGGTGGTGGAAAAGATATGGGGTTTTTGGAATAATAAAGTGGACTGATCAGACCATGAGTCAAAAATTACTATGGATAGTAATTTATTTAAGTGAAATTAAGGTTTTTAGAATTCCAACTATTCTCTTGAATAGAATTGTTAAAACCATTTTTCAGTCCATTAAGCATCCTATAAATTTAACTTTCAAGAAATTAATTCCCAATTATGAGTTGAAGATTTATTCTGATGAAGATGCTGCAGCTTCAATCGACCCAATTGACCTAGTCAGGTTTTACGAATCAAGAAATTACAATTGGATTTATAATAATTCTTTTCTAAAAAGAATATTTTTTAATCAAGCAAATATTTTTTTGAAAAAGGGGAAACCTTAAGTATAGGTTGTGTTAGGATAAGTATTTATGGTTTTTATAATTATAAAGAGTTAACTGTAATTTTCTTCGCTTTATCCCAATTTACTTCTTCATTTGCTTTACGCAAATCGATAAATTTGTAATCAGAAATGAGTCTTTCCAATTTATTAAATGCACCATTCAACCCATAATAGGACTTGAATTTCCTGGTCAAAGACAATTCATTTATCATTGGTTGTTTTGGGTCAAAATCTCTAGGATGAAAATAAGTCATTACATATTTTGAATTGTTCATCATTTTTTTAATCATTCCATAAGGGAAAAGACGGAAATAACCACCGCCAGAAAATATTAATGGTCTTCCAAAAATTGGGTATAAGTTAATAGGGAATTCTTTGATATTTCCTTCACTACATTCTATGATGCTAGGATTTGCATAACCATATTGTTCCAAACCACCATGGGATCTACTTGCTGGAAAAACACTACAATCGAATTCAATGCCTTGTTTAATCAATTCATCAAATACCCATAAATTTTTTTGTGTGATAGAAAACCCTGGAGCCCGATAGCTTTTTATTTTTTGCCCTGTTAAGTCTTCAATGCTTTTAATGGATTTTTCTATATCGTTTTTAAATTCAGATTTATTTTGTTCGTAAGCAATTTGATGCAAGTCGGAGTGAGTTGCAATTTCATATCCATGAGATTGAATTTTTTTTACTACTTGAGGAAACTCTCTTGCGACCCAGCCTAAAATAAAAAAAGTTGCTTTTTGATTCTTCCTATCCAATAATTCAAGAATTCTGTCTACGTTGGATTCTAACCTATGTTCATAGTTGAACCATTCAACTTCTGTTTTTGTGGAATCATTATCCAATATATGAAACCATTCTTCTATGTCAAAAGTTAGAATATTCATTAGAAAAACCGACTGCCATTTTCCCTGAATATTTTCACATCTTCTTTAGTGGGAAAGCTGTTGTATGTCATTTTAGAATTATCGTTTTCAATAAGAACAACTTCGTTCTTCTCAATCAAATCTACTGCTTTTGAAATAGATTCCATACCTATTTTCTTGGTAAGTAAAATTAATTCTTCTTGTGTTTTTTGTCCTATATCAACCTTTTCTTGAACTACAATAGGTCCACTATCGATGCCTTCATCGACAAAAAAAACAGAAACACCTGTTTGTTTTTCTTGGTTTTTAAGCACCCAAAATGTGGGCATTAAACCACGATATTTCGGAAGTAATGCAGTGTGGAGATTCAAGCATCCTTTTGGTGCTATATTTAATATAGGTGCTTTGAAAATTTGATTTCCTAAAATTGAAATAAGTAAGTCGGGCTTTACAAACTTTATTTTTGCAACTGAATTCTTATCATTTATGGGTTGGTCAAGAAGTATTTCAGGAATATTATTTTTCTCAAGTACAAAACTTATTTTTTTTGATTTACTTAATTTACTTGCCAAAAACTTTAAAGAATAGTGAAGGAAAAAAGGTACTCCAAAAACTGAATAAGTTCGTTTGGCTTTCCCTAAAAAAGACTCCTTTTTTTCAAATGGTGAGGCATCTAAAACCACGCAACCTACTATGGAAGAGTGTTTTGGGAGAACTTCGATTAAGTAGCTTAAATTAGATGCTAAATAAAAAGGCTCATTTTGAGTAATAATTACAATTCTCACTTGGAATATTTTTTAAAAAGTTGAACTAATTTTCTTAGTGGTTTGGCGATTATTATAAAAGGTGATATATTCATTCCATTCACCTTCCAACTTTTATATACTTCGAAATTTGAAATCGCAATATTTTTCAAAGAGCCATTGCTCAATCCTCCAGCTCTCATTTTTGCAATTGTGATTGGTAAGTATTTAACTTTTGCTTTATTTTTATAAATGAAGCGGAGCATTAATTCGTAATCAGCAGCAATTTTAAAATCATCCCTAAATCCCCCATGTTTATCGTATAAACTTTTTTTAATGTATGTCGATAGGTGAGGGGTCATCCATCCTTTTTTATAATTTTTTAAATCAAAAGGACCGGCCTTCCAAAAGCGAACTACTTTTTTTGAATCCAGAGGATTAATATAAATCTTATCCCCATAAACCACATCTGTAGTTGTGGATTCAAAAGTATTTACAATTTGCTCAATGCAATATTTGTCATTTAGCATATCATCTGCATTAATGAAACCGATAACATCTCCTGTGGCAAGCATTAGACCTTTATTCATAGCATCATAAAGTCCGTTATCTTTTTCACTCAAAAATTTTGAGATCTTAGATCCATAGCTTTCAATGACTGCAATTGTTCCGTCAGTGCTCTTTCCGTCTATAACAATGTATTCAATGTTTGAGTAGGTCTGATTAAGTACGGAATCTATAGCCTCTCCAATTGTATTTTGATTATTCCGAACAACTGTAATTATTGAAATTTTCAACACGTTTAATTATAATGGAGTAGGAATTAGATTATTCGAATAGGAATGGAAGAATTAGAAACGAAATAGAATTTTATCAATTGATCTAAAACTTCGCTCTAGATCTTCGTCGTTTAATTTTTCGATGTACAAAGGGGTATCTCCTTTTGTTGAATTTAGATTTTCTTTTACCACGGATGGAGTATTTGTAAGTAACACCTGTCCACATGTACCAATCGTTATTATCTTCATCACCTCTAATTCCGGTTGATTCTAAATCAGATCCGTAACTGTAATAAACTGGGTTAACGTATGATTGATCCTGAGGATCAATTTCAACGCTTCTATCTTGCAATGCTTTGGCAATTGGATCGTCATCGAATTTGCTATTGTGTTGGTATTTTGAACTCACATCATCCACATAATCTGTAA
>TARA_B110000037_G_scaffold222847_1_pt1 | contig 16130 bp, 14 predicted proteins | sample TARA_B110000037 | Tara Oceans TARA_B110000037 (sample SAMEA4397196) | marine metagenome | biome: Polar Biome; feature: [MIX] marine epipelagic wind mixed layer (ENVO:01000061); material: water (ENVO:00002006), including particulate matter (ENVO:01000060) such as... | depth 10-100 m
TAGTAACTGGTTCTGCCATGGCTTCATTCTGTGTTGAAAAATTTGGAACTGAAAGACTTCAGAACTTAAGTCAAGGTGAAATCTATAATCGCATTATGGAATTTGTTGACTTGGCTCAATTTGATATCAAAAAAGAACTCGTTTAGTAAAATTATTCTGTCTTATCTGTTAACGGTGATTAAACAAGCCGTTTCTCCGAAATATTTATAACATGAAAGCTGAAATTGTAGCGCAAATTAAAACCTTAGCCGAGCAAGAACTTGTATTGGATTCAGCCAATGCATTTAATGATCTAGTAACTGAATTTTATAAGATTCAGGATGAGGAAGAACGCCAATGGAAAATTAAAAAACTGGAACGAATTGAGGCAGGTGAAAAGCCTGAAGCAATTGAAAAACCAGTTTATCCAATGCTCTCAGAGTTTAGAGTGTTTTCAACTCTTTTTAAAGAAAAAAAGAAGGTTGAAATTCAAGCACTAAAGGAATTAGAAAAAGTAAACCTTAGTAAAAAGAAAGCTTTAATTGCCGGTTTTTCAGACTTAGTACAAAACGAAGAAAACATTGGGCGAGCGATAGGTCGTTTTAAAGATATTCAGGAGAGTTGGAAGGAAGTTGGGCCCATTACTCGTGACAAGCGTCAGGGAATACAGAAAGAGTTTTCAAATTTAGTAGACACTTTCCAGTACAATATCAATATTTATAAAGAGATAAAAGATCACGATCTTTCTCGAAATTCTAAGCTCAAGACAGAAGTTATTGAAAAAATAAAAGGTCTGTTAGAATTCCAAAAGATTAAGGATGTCGAGAAAAAACTACATGCTTATCAAGACGAGTGGAACGGAATTGGTGGAACTCATCAAGACGATTGGGAGAAAATAAAAAAGGATTATTGGGATACGGTAAATAAAGTGTATGAAAAAATTCACGCATTTTATGAAATTCGCCGTAACGAGCAAGCAGAGAATATCGTTAAAAAACGTGCGCTTATTGCACAAGCTCAAGAAGTAACTGCGGTTGAAGTTAGTAGTCATAACGACTACAAAAAAACAACAGATACGCTTTTAACTTTACAAGCCGATTGGAAAAAAATTGGATTTGGTCCTAAACAAGAAAATGAAGCCGTTTGGGCTGATTTTAGAGGGATTTGTAATGAGTTTTTTGACAAGAAAAAAGCTTTTTATGCGCAAATAGACGGGCAGTTTGACGAAATCAAAAAACGCAAAGAGGCCTTAATTGAAGAAGCCAATGCCATGAAGGAACTGACCGATTGGAAATTGGGGACGCAAAAAATTGTTGCACTTCAAAAAAAGTGGAAAGAAGTAGGATCTGCGGAACCGAAATTTGAAAATAAATTGTGGAAAAAATTCCGCGCTCCGATCGATTTTTTCTTTAATGCTAAAGATGGACATTTCAATCAATTAGATGCGGCCAATGCGGAGAACCTTGCCGCGAAAGAGGCTTTAATTACTGAATTGCAAGCATATAAAGTGGATAAGGATCCGCAAGCGGCAATTGATGCATTGCGTGACTTTTCAAAGCGTTTTTCAGAAATTGGCAATGTGCCTTTTAAACAAAAAGACGCCATTTATAAGGGTTATAAAAAGGCGCTGGACGAAAAGTACGATTCGATTGATCTAGATAAAGAAGCGAAAGAAAAAATGCTTTTCCAAGCCAAGTTAGACACTATGCTTGGTAGTTCAAATAGCGACCGTTTAATTGAACAAGAACAACAAGCTATTCGTTCTAAAATAGACGCATTGAATAAAGAAGTGAATCAGTTTGAAAACAATTTGAGTTTCTTCTCAAATGCAGATGATTCAAATCCGCTTTTCAAAAACGTAATGAGTAGTAATGAAAAAGCAAAAGCTAAAATAGAAGGCCATAAACTAAGACTTAAAATTATTCACCAAGCCACAAAATGAATAAAGTTATAAACGTGTTTTCAGGTATAGTATTGGTCATTTTTTCCATTTTTGGAATGCTAATTGTATTTGATTTGTCGTTTTCATCTGCCTCCTTAAAAGGCATGCCGTATACGTTTGAAATCTGTTTAGGTTTTGCGGCAATTATTTTTTTATTAGGGGTTTTACGTATCAAACGTAAATGGTCTGGTGCTGCGGATATGAAGCGTTTTAAAGGGTTCCATTTCGTTAGCCAAGTGGCAAAAGCGGGCCTCAATCTTTCACTGGTTTATGCCTGTGCCGAAGGGGTTTTTATTTTAATCGCCATTGGAGTGTACTCTATTATGGCTGACCTAGAGCCAATGTTAATGTTGCCCATGATTATTGTTTTATCGTTCATCTTCTTAGAGGGCGTTATATTCATTATTCGAATAATGCGCGGTGGACCTTCTTTTAGGCTCGGAATCAATGAAAAAGCGGTAGCCTGCTTTAATCGAGAAATGCGCCTGTATTATTTTACCGGGCTTAAAAGAATTGAATTGCATCAAGATATGATCAACTTTCAGTATAAAGACGATTTGAATTTGTTCTTACCCTTGCAAGTCATTAAAACAGAAGATCGCACTGACTTTAGAGATGCCCTGATTAACACTCTTGAGAAACATGCGGCAAATAATAAAGGAAAAAATATCTATATTGATGATGCATTTAGAAACATGGAATGATTCGTAGCATCATATCGTATAAAATACCACTTCTTCTTACCCTTTCCCTTCTCGTAATGCATTTCGCTCAAAAAGATTTTTCAAATCCGTATGAACGGCCTATCGCGGGGGATGCTCAAGCCTATTATGCTTACCTCCCGGCTACTTTCATCTACGGCGATTATTCTTATGAATTTATTCCTGATATTAACGCAAAATATTACCCTGAATCGCATCAAAAATCGTTTTTAAACCCTGTAGGAAATGGCCAGGTCAATAAAACATTTCCGGGTGTCGCTATTCTTTATTTGCCCTTTTTCTTGTTGGCACATGCCTTGGCTTCAATTTCTGGGGCAGATGCAGATGGATATTCAACTATTTACCAAGTATGCTTTGATTTGGGACTCTGGGTTTATTTGTTTTTAGGGCTTGTTTTCTTTATTAAAGTGCTTCAGAAAATGACATTTTCCAAGCCCACTGCAACTTGGTCTGCGGTTATTGTAGTATTGGCGAGTAATATGGTTTTCTACACGGTTTACGATCAATCTGTCACGCATATCTACAACTTTTTTATGGTAAACGTGTTGATCTATTATTTAATCAACTTCAAAGAGGATAGGCGTTTCAAGCAATTGGGTGTATCACTTTTATTCTTTGCATTGATCGGAATAACTCGACCAACTAATATTTTAGTTGTTTGGCTAGTCTTCTTTTTTATACCTGATTTTTCATTTTATAAATCACTGTTCTCCTATTCATTTCAAACAAAAAATTTAGTGCGAATCGTGTTGATTATTGGCAGCATTTTGTGTATTCCCTTTTTACTTTGGAAATTACAAACAGGTAATTGGGTCGTCTATTCATATGGGGGCGAAGGCTTTAATTTTTCCAAGCCCTACTTGCGCGAATTTTTGTTTTCTTATCTAAAAGGATGGTTAGTTTATACGCCCATTCTTATTCTCATTCTTCCCGTTGGACTTTACTTCTTATTCAAGACCAATAAAAAACAATTTACAATAGCAGTCATTTTTTATGCCGTTAGTATTTACATTTTTAGTAGTTGGTGGTGCTGGTATTATGGCGCAGGAATGGGCCAGCGGGTTATGATTGATCATTACATCCTTGTTGGATTTTTGATTGCCTTAATCCTAAAAAATATAGCACCAAGCAAAGTGAAAAAATGGCTCTTTCTAGGGTTTACGTTCTGTTGTATTGGACTCAATTTAGCGCAGGCTTACCAAATCAGACACGGAATATTAACCGGAGGTTCTGCTACGCAACAGCAATATTGGGATAACTTTCTGTCTTTAGAGAAAAAAGCGCAAGTCTATCCGCATGAAAATTGGACATTAGAAGGCTCACAAACCTTTGCTCTCTCTCCACAAGATCCTTATTTAATCAAAGGCAAATCTTATTTAGTTCAAGACGAATGGTGTATCCAAGTCACCAGCCATGAGCATTACTCGGCTTCTGTGCAATCAAATTTGCAAGATTTGCGCAAAGGAAGCAAAGTCATGATTGAGTTTGAAGCACGCGCAAGAAGAGTAATTGAAGAAACTAGAGTTGTAGTTGAATTAGATGGCAATCGCCAAGTATTTAGTTTAAATCCCTACCTAAAAAAGGATGATTGGGTCACCATTCAATACGTAATTGAACCATCAGATATTATTAAAAATCCATTGATTCTTTTCATTTGGAATGGCGGATCAAGTGAGAAAGTTGAATTCAAGAATTTAAAGTTCAATCACTATTTTTCTGAAGATTATCTTTAGTTTTTGACTCAACTTCCTAAGAAACTAAAAGAAGTTCCTGTCTCCATAAAGCTCATAACATTTATATAATAACGCGCACCTCTTTTGGTAGACGCAATATTTTTAGTGATAATCATATTAAAATCAAGAAAAAACAAAACGGAGTATTTAGGGAGTGACATCATTATTCCTTATCGCAATTACAGATAACGGTTAAGCCATACGCTATTGCGTATGATTAAAGATAGAGTTTATTTCGAAGTGGGTACTTGCAAGTTTGAATGATAAATCATTCGAAGCGAGATTTAAAGCAATGAAGATATTTATTCTACATTTGTAGCAAACCATGTCTACCCCAATAAAAATATCTGCAGTCATCATCACTTTTAACGAGGAAAAAAATATTGACCGCTGCTTAAAATCATTGGTAAATGTAGCAGATGAAATTGTGGTTGTAGACAGTTTTTCAACCGATCGAACTGAAGAAATTTGTGCCGGATATAATGTCCGCTTCGTTCCCCATAAATTTGATGGCCACATTCAACAAAAGAATTGGGCGCGTGAACAAGCTATACACAATGTCGTTTTGTCTTTAGACGCAGATGAAGCCCTAGACGAAACCCTCGCCTCGTCTATTAAAGCGCTAAAATTAAATTGGCAGCATGATGCCTATAAAATGAACCGCCTTACGAACTATTGCGGCAAGTGGATTAAGCATACAGGCTGGTATCCGGATACTAAAGTGCGGCTATGGAATAATGAAAAAGGACATTGGACGGGTGAAAATCCGCATGATGAATTTAAACTTTTTGATGACAATGCAACTGTTGGTTTTCTAAAAGGGGATTTATTGCACTACAGCTATCATAACCCTTCGGACCATGATAAACAAATCGAATATTTTACAAATATAGCGGCCAAAGCTTATGTTGAAAAGGGCAAAAAGCCGTTTTTTATGCAACCCTATTTAAGTGCCTTTTTAAAGTTTATCAAATGTTATTTTATTAAATTAGGATTCCTAGACGGGAAAGAAGGTTGGATTATTAGCAAAAAGTCGAGCTATGCCGCATATTTGAAATACAATAAAATAAATACATTTTTAAAAGGTGATCAAAAATCCTAAAAAAATCGTAATAAGTCGAACGGACAGCATTGGAGATGTCGTGCTAACTTTGCCCCTTGCCGGCATTTTAAGGGAGCGTTTTCCAACCGCTAAAATTATCTTTTTAGGCAATACTTATACAAAGCCAATTATTCAATGTTGCGAAGACGTTGACAAAATTTGGGAATGGGCTGAGATTGAGAAAAAACACCCTGAAGAGCAAATTCAATGGCTTGTCGAACAGGATGTGGATACGTTTATTCACGTTTTTCCAAGAAAAGCAATTGCCAGACTCGCCAAAAACGCCAAGATCAAAAATAGAATTGGTACTTCACACCGCGCATACCATTGGTTTAATTGTAATTATCGATTACATTTTTCGCGCAAACGATCAAATTTTCACGAGGCGCAATTAAACACAAGATTGCTAGAACCGCTGAGAATAGGTGCAAATTATTCGTTGAAGCAATTGTTCCAACACGTTGCATTTACCAAAATTCCTGAATTACCTGAAAAATATAGCCAATTACTTACTTCTGATAAAAAAAATGTGGTTTTGCATGTAAAATCACAGGGAAGTGCGGTTGAATGGGGTATTCCAAAATTTATGGAATTAGCAAAAGCACTCGACCCAAAAAAATTCAATATTTATTTTACGGGCACAGAAAAAGAAGCAAAAATTTTTAGTCCAGAAATTCCAAAACAAGAAAACATTTTCGATTTGTCAGGTCAAATGACCTTGGATGAACTCATTGCATTTATAGCCGCAAGTGACGTATTAGTTGCGGCAAGTACGGGGCCATTGCACATTGCTGGAATCACAAATATTCGTGCGGTTGGATTATTTTCTTCAAAAAGACCTATCCATTTTGGGAGGTGGAAGCCTCTAGGTAACAATGTTTTAGTGTTTGAAGATAAAAAAAGTTCAGATTTGTCCCAACCTTTAGACATTCCTTTACGTGATATATTAAGAACGGTAGAAAGTACCGTTTAAAGTTTTTTGCAAATGCGATATTAAGGGTAAAAAAAATAAGCCTGGAACTTCTCTAGTGAACCAGGCCTATAAACTTTGAAATGAAAAAACTACTTACTCTGTCCTTAAATATAAGGACTATTCGTGGTTAAAACAAGCTTTTCCACGATTTACTTATTTAAATGGTTAATTGATTGATTAATCTACTAGTAGAGTAATCCTGATATATTTACGTTCCTTCTTTTTATTGCGCTCTGCCGCCTCATCTCAGGAAGAGAAACGTACAACGTGAGTAATTTTTGCAACATGCTACTCAGAAATGAACACTCAACCAAATTTGGACGCCCAGAAGCCTAAACTAATCTGGGTCTTAAAGGATAATTTAAATAGTTTGGCATTGATTTTGCCTAGATATAATTATTAAACCAATAATATTAAAGTGATGAAGAAATTAACATTAACCATTTTTTCACTTGGCGCCATCTTCACTAGTCACGCAACTGACTTAGAAGACGGCGATTCTAAAAAAGAATTTGAGGTAGTTGAAAACAACGCCTTTAAACCAGGAGAGAAATTAGTTTACCGTCTGACTTATGGCATTTTTGATGCTGGAGAGGCCGTACTAAAAGTTGACGAGTCAAAAAAACAAGTCCGTGGAAGAAAACTTTGGCGCGTACGTGGAATTGGTAGAACCATATCTGCATTTGAGTGGTTTTATAAAGTAAACGATCGTTATGAATCGTATATGGACGCTGAGTCCTTATTTCCGTGGATGTTTGTCCGTAGAGTTGATGAGGGGGGACATAGAATTGAACAAGACTATACATTTTACCAACACCAAAACAAAGTAGACAATGGTGCAGGAAAGAAATTTGACGTGCCCAATATGGTGCAAGACATGATCTCTAGTTTTTATTATGCGAGAACCTTAGATTATGATAAAGCAAAAGTAGGAGACCAATTTTTAGTAAATATCTTTTTAGATGATGAATTGTTCCCGACAAAAATTAAATACTTAGGAAAAGACGTTATCAAAACAAGAACTGGTAAATACCGTTGCCACAAATTCGCTCCTGTCGTGCAAGAAGGACGTGTTTTTAATAGCGAGGAAGATTTAACGGTTTGGATTACTGATGACGGGAATAAAATTCCAATCATGGCAAAAGCGAACTTAAAAGTGGGCTCCATGAAAATGCACTTAGTCGAATGGACTGGATTATCTAATCCAATGGCAAAAGTGGAAAAAAGATAATATTATTAAAAGTTGACAGAGGCCTGCAGCGTTCAAATTCGGATGTAGATTGAGTCTTTCTTTTTTTGTCAATTGTTCCTGTTTTCTCATCTTTATAAAAAAGATTTCCATGAAAAATATAATACTCATTTTTATCTTACTGAATGGATTTGTTTTAAACGCCCAAACGATTTCAACAAAAGTTGTGACGGTAAAACCATATATGTCACTGCAAAACTACGAACATTTTAAACGCATGGCCCTCAACTCGAATGATATTCATATTGAGTCTATTGAAGGCTTTAATTTTGAATGGGGTTATGATTACAAACTTAAAATTCAGGTCACAAAACTTGCTCAAGAATGGTCGGACGGAACGCGTTATGAACATAAATTGCTTAAAGTGATTTCTAAAACCAAAGCTTTACCAGAAACAACCTTCAAAATGCGTGTAGATGCAATGCGCTATTATTCTTTCGAGGCGGAGGATAGCACTATGAATTATACACTCTCACAAATTAATGATAGCACCTATCGCTACTGTGAAAAAGTTGATTTAGAAATTCCGGCAGCATTCAGGCCTACATTCAAAAAATTAAGTAAAAGTGAAACAGGTCGTAATGCGATTTTCAATTTCACCCCTGAAGGTCGTGCACGATTTGTGACGTTTGCGTAAAAATTAGTTTTAACACATAAACAATCTTGCTAAGCGTTGAACATTAAGACTTAATGCTTGTTATTACTATAAAAACATGACATTATGAAAACACCCTACAAAAGCTTCACACTGCTCGCATTTATACTCCTCCTCGTTTCTCCTACTTCCTCCTTCTCGCATTGCCAAGTTCCTTGCGGAATTTATGAGGATTCGTTAAGAATTCAACTCCTTGACGAACATATTACTACCATTGAAAAATCAATGACGGAAATCAATACACTCTCAAAACAAAACGCACCTAATTATAACCAAATCGTTCGGTGGATAAATAATAAAGAAGTCCACGCCAGTAAAATTCAAATCATTGTGAGTGAATATTTTCTTCACCAGCGCATTAAAATAGCTGCAAAAGACAATCATCATTACGACTCATATATTCAGAACCTTCAATATTTGCACCAAATTTCGGTTTTTGCCATGAAAAGCAAACAGTCTACAGATTTGAAATTGATTCCAACACTGCGTAAAACACTTCAACTTTTCGCTACGTATTACTTTAGTGAACACAAACATTGATTCTATCTAAATGAAAGTTCTTCTCACCGGCGCCACGGGTTATATCGGCAAACGTGTACTTCCTGTTTTGATTCAAGCAGGACATACAGTAGTTTGTTGTGCGCGAGATGTGAATCGGTTTAGTCCTCCAAAATCATTTTTAGACAAGATTGAAATCATACAAGTTGATTTATTAAAGCCAGAAACCTTAGACAATATTCCACGGGATATTGATGCCGCTTACTACTTGGTGCATTCAATGGCTGTCAGTTCTGACTATCATTCGCTTGAAGAAAAATCAGCTATAAATTTCAGAAATGGTATTGAAAAAACCAATGTTGAACATGTGGTTTATTTGAGCGGAATCATCAACGAAAATGAACTTTCGAAACACCTTGATTCTAGAAAAAACGTGGAAGTTGAGTTGAAAAAAGGCAGGTATAATTTTACAAGTTTAAGAGCGGGAATCATTATTGGATCAGGCAGTGCTTCATTCGAAATTATTCGTGATTTAGTGGAGAAATTGCCTTTTATGATCACCCCAAAATGGTTGATGACAAAGTGCCAACCGATTGGAATACGAGACGTAATTACCTTGCTTTCTAAAGCCGCATTAAACCCAAAAACATACAATCAAAATTTTGATATCGGTGGGCCGGATATCCTTACTTACAAAGAAATGCTTTTACAATTTGCAAAAGCGCGGAATTTAAAACGGAAAATAGTTACCGTTCCGGTGATGACCCCAAGACTCTCATCCTATTGGCTCTTTTTTGTGACTTCAACGTCATACAAGCTAGCGGTTTCTTTAGTCAATAGTATGAAAGTGGAAGTGGTTTGTAGCGACACGCGCATCAATGCGCTTCTGAATGTTGAGCCCAGTCCCTACGCCGATTCTTTAGATCTAGCTTTTCAAAAAATCAAGAGTAATGCCATTATTTCAAGCTGGAAGGATGCCTATGCCAGTAGCGATTTCAAAATAGAAGATACCGAATTGTTTGAAGTACCCACCTTTGGTTGCTTTATCGATAAAAGACAATTAAAAGTAAAAAATCATGAATCAACTTTGAATAAAATTTGGCGGATTGGCGGAAAAAATGGTTGGTATTATAGCAATTGGCTTTGGCGAATTAGAGGTTATTTAGACAAGTTAGTCGGTGGTGTTGGATTAAGACGCGGCAGGACTAATATAGACACCATAAATGCTGGAGATTCCCTCGATTTTTGGCGCGTACTTTATGCCGATAAAGATGAAGGACGGCTTTTACTTTTTGCTGAAATGAAATTACCAGGTGAAGCATGGCTCGAATTTAAAATATTAGATGGTGAATTAATTCAAACCGCTACCTTTCGTCCGTTAGGAATTCTGGGTCGCCTATACTGGTATTCAGTATTGCCATTTCATGGATTTATTTTTAAAGGAATGATAAGGAGAATCAACAATCCAAAGGTGACTTAGCGACTTGTTTTCAAAAACTACGTTAACGATTTCGCATTAAAAAGTATAACCAACCGAAAGCCCAATTGATGCGTAAAAGGGTTTTTTTCGTCCAAAAAGAAACTCATATTCAAAATTATTTGAATCAGAATAATCATATGGACTCTTTTGCAGATCCAAGAAAATTCTTTGAGCAGTTCTTCCTGCGCTCATGTCAAATTGAATGAATATTTAGTTGAAATATTTTCTAGCACTTGCTTTAAGGCCAATCTGCCCATTAATTTCATTGACATAGATCGCATCAAAGGTCTCATAAGAAATTGAATCCGTTTCAGAATAACTAGAATATTCCCTCGCCCACCCAGTTGAATAATAGTGCTCTACAGTATTAGTGTGTTCTTTCTCAGATTCATTGACTTTTGCATTTAATTTTACAAAAAATCCAAATAACAAATCGAAATTGGGCTGATCAATGAGCGCCCAATCATAAAATAAGCTTCCGCTCATAAGAAAATAAGTCACTTTTGCTGTTTGCGAATATGTGTCTTCTTCATAAGAAGAATATCCCGGTGGTCCATGGTCATAATCACTTTCTATAACAATTGAACTATAGTCTAACTGCTTATATGTACTCTCCAATCCTACAGAAAAATGAAAACGCCTAGGTCGTTGAAAATGAGCATAGGTATTATAGTGATTTTGATGAAACCCCCTTCCGTCCAAACTCCAACGATAACCTGCGGAAGCGGAAAATTGAGAAATTCCGACCAAGGGCAAGAACAAAAACAGACTAATAAGAATTGGGCGTATCATAAGTTCAATAACGTCGAGTTATCTTGAAACGTTGGAATAATTATCCCTATTTTCGTATTCGAAACAATTGCCAAAGGATAATTATCATTAAGCAAGTCCAAAAATATAAACTCCTGAACAGATGCCTAATCCTCATCTCGCTATGGCTGTTCAATTCAACATCCTTGTTCTCCGCAGACACTTTAAAATTGGATTTTTCTGATCACATTGTTCCTTCTAAATATTATGTCATTTATAAAACGGAGAACACGTGCATTATAGACGGATCGGCGAGTGAAACTGACTGGAAGGACATTCCTTTTTCTAGCTCATTTATAGACGTTGAAGGGGTTAAAAAACCAAAATTTGACACCCGTTTTAAAATGATGTGGAATGATACGTATCTCTATGTTTATGCTGAAATGGAAGAGCCGCATGTTTGGGGAGATTTGGAGGAACGTGATGCTGTCATCTATTACAATAATGATTTTGAAATATTTATCGACCCGTCTGGTGATGGAAGAAGATATGGAGAAATTGAAATGAATGCCTTGAACACCGTGTGGGATTTGTTTTTAGATAAGCCCTATCGTGTTGGTGGTTCGGCTAATAATTTTTGGAATCTGAATGACTTACAAACCGCCGTGCAGATCAAAGGAACTTTGAATAACCCAACTGACCAAGACGCGTCTTGGTCGATTGAAATGGCAATTCCTATGAACGCCCTTGTCGAATTAAAGAACAAACCTGCAACATTGCCAAAAGAAGGTGAACAATGGCGGATCAATTTTTCTCGCGTACAGTGGGATCACGACATTGAAGATGGAAAGTATCAGCGCAAAAAGGTAAACGGAAAATATCAACGTGAATACAACTGGACCTGGAGCAATCAAACACGCATTAACATGCACGCTCCAGAAAAATGGGGACATGTACAATTTACGTATCAGAATTCTAAAACAGTCGTTAACTTTATTCCTGGTTCTGATGAGAAAATAAGGCAAGTGGCCTTTGAACTGTTTATGAGGTGTAAATACGGATCCTTAGCAAAATTGAATAATATTGCCTACTCCTCTCAGCAATTATTGGTTGAATATGGCGCCGAAAATCGATTAAACGCAACTTTACATAAAACGCAATTCGGTTTTGAAATTAATTTACAAAGTCCTGAAACGGGGAAATTGTTTGCGATAAACCAAGAGGGCGTATTTCGAGAAATTAAATCAACCCCTTTCAAAAAACCATTCGTTTTTGCCACCTGGGCGCATGGGTCAAATGTATTAGATGTGGCTGTATGGAAAGAAAAATTAACGGAATATGAACGCCTAGGAATCTCAGAAGTTTTGGTGGGAGGAAGCCCAAAATTTTTAGCCGATTTAGTTCCATTGGCGCAAAATTATAACATCAAAATTCATGCTTGGATATGGACCTTAAACCGTCCAAATGACACCATAGCAAATAAACATCCAGAATGGTATGCCGTTAATCGTGCCGGGAAAAACTCATTAGAATATCGTGCTTATGTAGACTATTATCAATGGTTGAGTCCTTTCCATCCGGAAGCGCGAGAACACATTAAAGACAACGTTCGAAAACTAGCAGTAATTGAAGGTTTGGCCTCTATTCATTTAGATTATGTCCGTTATGTAGACGTAATTTTAGGGGCCGATTTACAACCAAAATATGACTTAGTGCAAAACACCGAAATGCCTGAATACGATTCCGGCTATCACCCAATTGCGCGAGAAGGTTTCAAAGAAATTTTCGGCTATGATCCGCAAGATTTGAAACATCCAGAATTAAGTGCAGAATGGCGTCAATACCGATTGAATGCAATTACCAGTTTAGTAAACGAATTAGTTGAAATTGCACATGCAAAAAACCATAAAATGACCGCAGCGGTTTTCCCTTTTCCAGAAATGTCGCGGCAAATGGTAAGACAAGCTTGGAACGATTGGAATTTGGATGCCGCTTACCCAATGCTTTATCAAAACTTTTACCGCGAAAGTGTTAATTGGATTGGTTTTGCAACTGCGCAAGGGGTTAAAGACGTTGATTTTCCAATTTATGCTGGCTTATATTCCCCGGCGTTGAAAGATCCTGAAGATTTGGAAAAAGCGATTCTTTTGGCAAAAGCAAATGGCGCGAGCGGCTTCTCAATTTTCACCGCAGATGGATTGAATGATGAGCAAAAGGAGGTATTGATTAGATTAAAGACGGTAGATTAAAGACGGTAGATTAAAGATCTTACTCGATTCTAGCAATTTTCCACATCCCATCCACCTTTTTAATGTCAAAATTATACTTCGCTTCTTGATTTAACCCTTGTTTTTCAACGCAATTACAACTGGAAGCATCTTCACGCGTTTCACAAGTGATCGATATAATCTCTGACTCATAAGGATCGCAATTTACTACTGTTCTTATTTCCATTGAATATTCAATTTCCAGGTCCAACGCCTTGTCGCATTCACCTGCACTTGTATAATTCAACCAATTCCTAATAACGTGTCAGGTTCTGGTTTGTTTTCACAGCTAACTGCAGTGTGCATTAACACAAGGCATAAAACGGAGAAGAACAACGTTCTCTTTCCAAATTTCTGAGCGTTCATTTCGCTATAGTTTTTGAATCCGATTTACAAGCACATTTCCACTATCATCCCTCAACTCAATCAAATAAAACCCTGTTTCCAAATTCGATAAATCAATGCTCTTTTTAGTTTTTCCTCCACGAACTAATCGACCATCCGCGCTATAAATCGAATACGATTTATTTTGAAAATTTGCAGGAATCCAAACCTCTCCAGTAGTTGGGTTAGGATAAATAACTGCATCATTCGCAACAGAGTTTTCAACCGACAAAACAGGGACATTATCATCACACTCCAGTTCCAAATCATATAAATCATGTGCCCCTTCGAGCGCTTCCACTTCCTCCCAAGCTGCATAATCCATTTTAAGAAACGCTTGGAACCACGGTGTTAATACCTCCAAAACAGTTTCGTGTTGCTCCTCTTCAGAAATTTCAGAAGCAGTACAACTAAATTCTCCTAATTCGCAAAGCACATTACTATTCGCAAATTGGCAATGCGATCCTTCAGGGATGAATAAATAGCCTTTACAATCACTCAAGTTCTCATAAACAGGCTCTTGGTGCTCTGCAATTGGCGTAACACAATCTACCCCACCAGCAAATGTAAGCGAAGGTTGGAGAACAGTTTCTGCCGCATCAATCGCAGATGGATCGGTTTCAGCTGCTGCCAATGTAACTAGGGTGGAAATTTCCGTGTCCTCAGCTGCTGCAAGCACTGCTGCTCCGCCACCCATTGAATGTCCAAGAACGGCACTGGTCATAGAAACATGTTCAAAAAACAGAGAACCTTCTGTGGCCCCCTCCGTCTGCACGGCGCCAATCACAAAGCTTAAATCAGTTCCAAAATCACCGTGCGACACAGCAATGGTTGTTTCCGTATTTGGTAAAATCACAATATAACCGAGCGGCACAAAATGCTCCCAGATATAGGCATATGATTCGTATGTCATTACAAAACCATGGCCCACTGAAATAACTGGAAATTTTCCATCCGTAACGGCGACATCTTCCCCTGATTCAGTCGCAGGGTAATAAATAAACGTCTCAATATCACGATCGCGCTCTGTGTCATTAAAAACGATTGATGTTTCTCCAATATCAAATTGGCTAAATCCACTTAATGTCCAAAAAAATAGACAGCTGCAAAATACTTTCATCCTCACAAGATACTTATTTAAGTGTGTAATGAAAAATTACTTACTAATTTCCAAGTTTGCATTGAACATTACACATTTAAAAATGATCTACGTCATGAATTCTAATCTAGTTTTGCCTAAATTTAAGGCTGCAAAACATTCAACTATGGAATTATCAGAATCAACACTCAATAAAATCAAAATATTAAAAAGCAAATATGCTTCAATTGGACAGGATTTAGATTCGTATTTAGACGGTTTGATCTATGCCAACCCTTTAACATATTGGGATTATATTGAGGTAGATGCACTCTTAAGTTTACAAAAACCAAAGACTGATTTTCCAGATGAAAAGATTTTTATCGTCTATCATCAAATTACGGAATTGTATTTTTCGCTAATCTCTCATGAAATTGAACAAATCTGTAAAAACGGCAAAAATATTTCTGATATCGGTGAACATTTGGGTTGGAATGAATCATTAAATGCCGACTTTTTCATTGCACGGTTAAAAAGAGTAAACAAGTATTTTGAAGCCTTGACAAACTCTTTTGACATAATGCGTTTTGGAATGGAGCGTGAACAGTTTACCAAATTCAGAATGTCTTTGCTTTCGGCAAGTGGATTCCAGGCTGCGAGTTACCGTTATATCGAAATTGCAAGTACAGATTTAAAATATTTAGTTCACGAAATTGACAGAGGAAGATTAATGGACGCCGACATTCACGAACAATTGGATAATATCTATTGGAGACGCGGAGCAGTTGTGGAGGCGACAGGTGCCAAAACTTTGACCTTGGCAGATTTTGAAGCAAAATACTTAGAGAAATTCCATGAATTTGCAGACGAATATCAGCCTATGAATATTTGGAAAAAATTCAAAGCACTCTCTGAAGAAGATCAAGGAAAACCAGAATTGGTGAAAGAAATGCGTGAATTGGATGTGAACGTCAATATCAATTGGCCATTGGTTCATTATAGAACTGCCGCGCATTATTTAGCTCAAAAAAACAGCAAAGAAGACGCCGCCGAATCTAAAGGTACGGGTGGAACAAATTGGCAAAACTATTTACCCCCGCACCATCAAAAACGTGTGTTTTACCCTGAATTATGGTCGAAACAAGAATTGAACGAATGGGGCAAGGATTGGGTAGAAAAAGTATTCGCAAATAGTTTGAAGATGGACAATGTAATTCCTTAGATAGGAGTCCGCCTTCTAAACCTTAAATTGGTCGACCCAGTAATGTTCTGTGACTACGTCAACTAAAAGAGAACTAGTTTAATAAAAACCTAGTAT
>TARA_B110000037_G_scaffold221838_1_pt1 | contig 16111 bp, 14 predicted proteins | sample TARA_B110000037 | Tara Oceans TARA_B110000037 (sample SAMEA4397196) | marine metagenome | biome: Polar Biome; feature: [MIX] marine epipelagic wind mixed layer (ENVO:01000061); material: water (ENVO:00002006), including particulate matter (ENVO:01000060) such as... | depth 10-100 m
TATTCTCTTTATTTCTTAACATTAAATATTCAAATGGATCATAAAATGCGTTTTTTACTTTAATAACGTCATTATCATCTGGGAACATTAACGGAAGTTCTTGTTTGAACATTAAAACACAAGATGGAATTAGTGCTGTTAGGTCCCAGCCTTCGTCAACAAGTTTAGCTAAAATTGGAATATTAACTTCTTTGGCTTCTTCGACTGCTTCAAGATTTCCTAACTCAAGCTTTGGAATAGCGCAGCAGCTCTCTTTTTCAGTAAGCGTAATTAAAATTTTATTGTGCTCAAAAACTTTAACTAAATCCTCTCCAGGACCAGGCTCATTTCGGTTCGTAAAGCAAGTAGAGAATAAAGCCACTTTTCCGGTTGTTATTCCTGCTGGCTCTGCCAATAAATCACTTTTATAATTTTTAAGCCTTTTTCTTAAAGTATTACTTTCGAATTTTGGTAGCCAAGCTTTTGAATGGATTCCCGCAACTAGCTCTAGTCCTTTTCTTGCAACACCAACTTTATTTATGGCATTGATAGTTGGCGCGATAATCGGAATTCCTGCAAAGTTGCCAACATTGTCAGTGCTAGTAAGAACTTTATCTCTAAGCTTAACTTTTCCTTTTTTATACTTAATCGCTTTAGCTCTTAACATTAGATGGGGGAAATCCACATTCCATTCATGAGGAGGTACATAAGGACATTTTGTCATATAACATAAATCACACATATAGCATTGGTCTACCACTTTTGTGAAATCCGCTTTATCAACACCATCTACCTCCATAGTGCTTGATTCATCTACTAAATCAAATAACACCGGGAATGACTGGCAAAGACTTACACATCTTCTACAACCATGGCAGATATCAAAAACTCGTTCTAATTCTTGATTAAGTAACTCTTCACTAAAATAGTCTGGATTTTTCCAATCAATAGGATGGCGCGTTGGTGCTTCTAGATTGCCTTCTTTTGGAGTATTCATAGATGTCTCAAAATAATAAAAAAACTGGGGAAGGAATATTCCCCGATTTTTTATTACATTTCCACTAATTCACCTAATGCTTTTACATAACGATTAGCATGAGACCGCTCTGCTTTAGCAAGCGTTTCAAACCAATCTGCAACTTCATCAAAACCTTCATCTCTGGCAGTTTTTGCCATACCAGGATACATATCTGTATATTCATGAGTCTCTCCAGCTACAGCAGCTTTGAGATTATTTTCTGTAGTACCAATAGGTAGTCCTGTTGCAGGATCACCACATTCTTCAAGATATTCCAAATGTCCATGAGCATGTCCTGTCTCACCTTCTGCAGTTGATCTAAATAAGGCGGCGACATCGTTATACCCTTCTACATCTGCTTTTGCTGCAAAATAAAGATAACGGCGATTTGCTTGAGATTCACCTGAAAAGGCATCTTTTAAGTTTTGTTCTGTCTTGCTTCCTTTTAAAGCCATTTTTATTACTCCTAATAATAAATATAACAAGTTGTGATTAAAAACTAACTTAGTGCTTAATCTCTATGATATATTTATTGTCTTCCTAGGGGAATGAAAAATATAAATTTATATTTAAATCATGATAATTATTAAAATCTAAATTTATATTTAAAATAGAATGTCCGATCAGTTTTTACAATAAGGTATGTATGTTTGCTAGTAGAAATTATAAAACTTTAAGTACTTTAATTGCGATCCTTGTAGCAATTTTAACTACTGGTTATTTAAGAATCCATTTTATTTCTTTTTATCCAGAAACTGATGGCGGTATATACTCTTTTTACTCTCAATATTTTTACTCAGTCTTATCCAATGGTGAAAATATCGATCCTATTTCTCCAGTAGTTTTATATTCGCTTATAACTTCATGGGTTTATGGTTTAGAAATTAATCAGTTTATAGCTTTACGCTGGATTGATTTGTGTCTTGCAGTTATTGCATCCATAGTTTTTTTTAAAGTTATTGAAAAAGAAAGTAATAGTATTTTATTCAGTGTCGTGATAGTTGCTGCCTTATTATTGGTGATGCATGACTACTCATTAATCAATTATGGATTCAGAAATAGTATTTGGGCTGCATATCTCCCTCTTTTCTTAGCACTTCTTATTTCTCAAAATACTAATACGGGAAATAAAAACCTATTTTACCTCATAGGAGTGCTTGCTACATTTGGTGTGTTATTAAGAGAGCCTTTTTTGCCTTTCTATATTGTTGGAGGGGTTGCAATTTTATTTGCATATGGATGGAAATTTCTAGCTAAATATCTTATTGGCTCAGTAGTATTTGGAGTAACTATTCTATTTATTCTCATTATACTTCGAGGTGGAGGAAGCCCATGGATGATTCTTGATTCTTACATAGGTATTATTGGTCGGCAGTCAGACCTTACAGCAGAACTTATAACCCCTTACTTTTCTAAATTTAGTTTAATTATGATTAAGGAATATTGGTTTGGGATTGTCCTTTCAGCTATTTCCACTTTATATTTATTCAAATTATATTTTTTAAATAAAAAATTGGTTGCTATTAATCGATTCTACTTCTGGCTCGCCTTATCATTAGTTCCAATTCTAGAAGCTACTTATAAAATTGGATTTGATTATCATTTTGCAAACTCAATCCCAGGCCTTGCTGGAATATCGGCAATGGGTTGGCGATATGTCACTTTAAATGAGCCTAAAATTATAAAAAAATATTTAATGGTCGCTATCATTATCTTATGTATTTCTGGGGTTTATGGGAATACTGTTAAAACGTTAAATATAAATGTGTACCATAAAGAAAACGCGATAAAGGATGCATACGATCAGCTATGGAAGAATAATTACAGTGAAATAGAAATAATTAAAAAATCAAATTTTTTAATTGCTGCTGATATGCTTAAACAGTTGTCTAATAAAGATTCAACTCTGGCTACAGCTGGTTTTGCTCAAGTTCTATTTCCATTAACCGGACTTCTCCCAACATCATTAAAAATGTATGATTTAAGAAGTGCTTACCTTCAACTTAATTGGAACGAAGATGAATTTGTTAGCTTACTAAAGAAAGAAAAGCCTACAATAATTTTTCCAACGAATCAGGTTTTACCAGGAATAAAAAATTTAACCCGAGCTATTGCAAGAACTAATTTATATGAAAGAGTAGCTATTCTATCCTATAGTCCCAACGTTTATTATAAAAGTATTTACGGAGATATTTACAGACTTAAGAGCTTTAAAAGTAAATAGCTCTGTTTAGAAATTAACTTTTTTTACATAGTTTTTTCAATTACTCTTTAACCCATAATTTACTTAATAGATGCTACATTAATTGAAGATAGACTTAGTAACTTGTGCTTGATATAATAAGTAACAAGTGTAATTAAACAAATCTTATGAAAACTATTCCTATAGTCGCAATAAAAGAAAATCAAACCGCAAAAATCAGCTGGGAAGTTTCCCCAAAAAAACAATGGGTCAAAGATAGAGAGCTTGCAGATAGAGCAATATCAAAAAAAGAAAAGCCAATAGTTTATGAAAAATCTCAAAACTATATAAAAAAAGCTCAGAATGGTGACCCAATTCCTCTGATTATTCTTAATTACGACTACCTATGTAACTTTCAGTGTGATCACTGTTGTGCAGATTTATTTATGCACAAAACAGCTAAAGCAGAAAAAGCAGACACTAGAAGAAAATTAAACCCTCAAGACGTTAAAATGATAGCTGATCAGGCTGATGAGATGGGTATTGGTCAATTTGTTTTATCAGGCGGAGAGCCATTAACATATAAAGCTTTTGATGATGTCCTTAAAGCTATAGGGCCAGAACGATTTTATATTGCAACTGATACTAATGCATGGTTTTTATCTAAAGAAAAAGCGCTACATTTAAAAAAACAAGGACTTGATAAAGTTCAGATAAGCTTAGATAGCTTTATTGAAAAAGAGCATGATATGTTCAGAAAGAAAAAAGGTTCTTACAAGAGAATAATGGAAGGTATTGTTAATGCGAAAAATGCCAATCTGAAAGTAATAATAATGACTTGCCTTACAAAATCAAGGGCGTATTCAGAAGAATTTAAAAATATGCTCGAATGGGGCAAAGAAGTGAATGTGGGTATATATGTTACTTATGCTAAACCAGTAGGAGTATGGGAAGGCGACACATCGGAAATGTGTGGTGAGAAGGAGTTTGAACAAGTAAAAAAATATTCAGAAAAATATGATGTCTTTACTAGAACTTCTGGGGGGCATGGGCTTGATATTGGTTGTATTGCAGTTAAAAGAAGTATTACCATCACAAAATATGGGGATGTAATGCCCTGCCCTTATATTCATTTATCTATTGGAAATATCTTTGTAGAAAAACTCTCGGCAATTTTAGCTAGAGGACTAAGAATTAAACACTTTTCATATGGAGAGGTTCGAACTTGTTTGGCAGGGAATAAAGATCACTATTTTGTTAAAGAATATATGCCTAAAATTAGAGGAAGAGTTAATAAGAACGGCTTGTATGAAGGAACTATTCCATATCAAAAAGTTTTTGATACTGATGACTTTGTTGATGGAATAGTTTCATAATAATATTTATTAACTTTCAAATAAGTGATAAATTCAAACTTAAACATCTTAATTAATGAAGCCAAATCTAAAAGATTTAAAAATGAATTTCATGTTTTAGAAATTATCAAAGGTTATGACGTAATAGTTTATGGGCATGGCGAAGGATATTTACCTTTGCATAATTCTGTCTTATCAAGATTTAATATAATTCCAAAATATATAATAGATAAAAAATACAACGAAAAAGCTCAAGACATAGATGGAGAAAATAGTAAATTATTGATAGGACCAAATAACGCTATCAATATAAAAAATAAAAATAATTTTTGTATAATTGTCTCAATTGGCAATATTAATAGCTTCAATGAGGTATCAAAAAATCTACTAAATTTAGGTTTCAAAAAAATTGTTTGGGCTCCAAATATATTTGAATTTAATATACATCATCACGACCATGATTATGATACCAATCCATATCTAATCTTTTTAGATGCAAATGAAATAAACCAAGCCTACCAACTATTAGAAGATAGCATTAGTCAAGAGACTTTTCTTAGCCTACTAAAAACCTACGTAACACATGAACCACAAAAAATTGAATCAAAACCAATAAGTGAGCAATATTTTGACTTAACAATATTCAAAAAAAAAGATTATAGAAATTATATAAATTGTGGGGCATACACAGGGGACTCAATATTATCTTTAATTAATAATATTGGAAAAATTAACAACTTAATTGCAATAGAGCCAGATCCAGTCAACTTTAACCTACTAAAAGATTTATGTAATAAAAATAAATCTAAAATTGCTAATAATATATCTCTTTTACCATTTGCTCTTGGTGATGAAAACAAGACAGAAGAATTTACTATAGGTAGCGGCCTTTGCAGTGAAATGGGGAATAAAGGCTCTTCGGTAGGAATTATTGAAGTAAAAAAACTTGATGACATAATAAGTGAAGATGATTACACATTTATTAGCATAGACATTGAAGGTTACGAAATAAAGGCCATCAAAGGAGCTGAAAACATTATTAAGAAATCTCCAAATCTAGCAATTAGTATTTATCATAGAGTCTTTGACTTATGGAAGATTGTAAACCTAATAAACTCAATAAATAGTAATTATAAATTTTATATACGTAACTACACTGGTTTTTCATACGAAACAGTACTTTATTGTAAAAAAAATGATGGTTAACAATAAAAGAAAATATAAGATTTTATTAACTGGTGGTACAGGATTTATTGGAAATGCAATTATTAATAGCATATGCCAATCATCGAAGATAGATGCAAAAGAAATTGATATTGATATTATCACGCGATCAAATAATAAGAACTATTCTAATAAAAATGAGAAGCAAGTTGTAAACATTAATTTTTTTCAAAGTGATATAAGAATAATTAATGCCCTACCTTCTCAACATTATGACTATGTAATTCATGCTGCATCGCCAAGCTCAAAAGAAAGATTTAAGAAAAAAAATTCAAATCTCGATAGATATAATACAATTTATAAAGGAACAGAAAATCTACTAAAAATTTCGAATAATTGTAAGTTTAGTAAATTCTTATTTTTTAGTTCAGCAGCAATTTACGATAATCAAGAAGATAAAATTATCGCTGAAGATACAAATAAGTATATGAATTCAGATGCCAACTTATCATTTTATTCTGAGGCAAAAAAAGCGTCAGAAAATATCACTTTACTTTATAGTGAAAAAAATAATTTCAAAGCAAACATAATAAGGCTATTTGCGATTGTTGGTCCAAACATGTATCTAGCAGATGATTCTAAATATATTTTTGCAAATTTCATAAAATCAACTTACGAACACAAGAATTATTATATAAATACAAATCCAAATTCGAAGCGATCATTTCTTGATATTGATGATTGCATAAGATTTATACATACAATTATGGATACAAATATAAAGAATGAAATTTTTAATGTTGGTTCAGATGAAGAAATTACATTAACTAACTTGGCTAGTAAATTTAATAAGTGTTTGGGTGCAGAGAATAAAATAATAATTAATTCAATAAATGATAAAGCTACATATTTAGTGCCTAATATCATAAAAGCAAAAAATTTATTAGGATGGATTCCGAAAATTAACTTGAACGAATCTATTATAAAAATATTTCAATCATATAAAGACAATTTAAAATAGACTAATTAATAACAAATTTGATTATACTTAAACAAATAGCTATAAAGATAATTTAAAAACTACCAGAAAATATTAAAAGAATTAATTTGTTAGAATCATGGGATAAAGAATAGAGTTATAACCTATATATAAATTATTTAATCGAAATTAACCCTTTCTCTTTCAATTACGATTGGCTTATTGCTCATTTCTTTATGGATTAAGCCAAGATACTCACCTATTAATCCAACAAAGATAAACATCAAGCCAAACATAGCAAAGATTATTATTCCTAAAGGTGAGTAACCAAGTGGTATTAAATCCCAAAAAAGTAGCTTAGTTACTAAAATGCCTACCGATAAACCAATTGATATTAAACCTACTATAATTCCAAAATATGATGCAATTCTAATTGGGTAAATACTGTTTGTAATAAGGCCATGAATTCCCAAGTCATATAATGAAAATATAGTATTTTTACTTTTACCAGATTTTCTTTCTTCTGGAGAATATTCAACCTTATATATTTTTGATGCTAAAGAAACTAAATGGCCACGAAGGTATGGATAAGACTCTCCAGACTGTATTAATTTTTTAACAATAGACTTATCATAAAGTCCAAATCCTGTTGCATCTTTATAAATTTCGTTACTGGAAATTTTACTAAGTAATCTGTAATAATTTTTACGCAAAATACTCATTATTGTTAATTTTTCATTAACTTTTATTGCTAAAACTAAATCATTACCTTTTTCCCATGCAGTTAAAAACTTTATAATTAATTCCGGAGGGTCTTGAAGATCTGAAGCTAAGCAAATAGTTGCATTACCAGTAGTTTGCATTATTCCATAATAAGGAGATGTTAGATGGCCATAATTTCTTGAATTTACTATCATTTTAATTTTTTTATCTTTAGATATAATTTTTCTAATCTTTTCTATCGTGCCATCATTTGAATTATTATCAATAAATATATGTTCATAATCATATGGTAACGATTCCATAACTTTTCTAATACGACCACAAAGTTCGTCTATATTATCAAATTCATTAAAGCATGGGGTTATTAAGCTAATTAATTTTTTTTTCATATTATACTTTTTTAATTTATTCTAATTAATTAAAATATTATCTTCGAATACTAAATATTTACAGGTTATTTTATGTTCTTTTAAAAATGATACTACCTGATCAGACCAATTACTGGGAAGCATAATGATAAGTAAATCGCATTTAGTTCTACAGAAGTCTACTGGGCTAATAATTTTTTTATGGATTATCGGCGTGAATTTATTTTGTTTAAACTTTGCAGAATCAACAACATATTTTATTTTATCAAGTTTTGCCATAGCCATCAGTGTAATAGACCTATGCCCTGCGCCCCAAATAATTACATCATCATACTTATTAACCTTTTTAATTAAAGATTTTATAATCTGATCTACATTATTAATTGAATTATCAATATTAACCTTTTTAGCTAGTTTAGCAATTACAACTAGATCATTATCTTTATTCTTTTTAATAGAACTTATGACTTCTAAGCCATTTAGTTCTAAAGCTTTAATAAGTGTTTTTTCAGTAAAATAAACCAGGTGATCTGTAATTAACTCGTATACAAATACCGATTTATTAATAAAGTATTCTGCATTTGGAACTGATATGTAAAGTATACCGTCTTTATTTAATAAACTATTTAAGCTAGCTATGTATTGCTTTATATTTGGTTGATGCTCTAGAAAATTGTTGCACACAACTAAAGAGTATTTCTTCTCATTTTCTTTTGTAAATGTTATTAAATCATTTTTAATAACATTTAATTTTTTTTTCTCGATAAGATCAATATTTCTCTTAGAATTTTCAAGACCAATTATATCAATCTCTAAGCTTTTCATAATTTCCAAGAATTCTCCACGTCCAGAACCAATTTCTATTGCTTTTTTTCCAGTAAGATTATATTTATTTATAATGGGGAGCCATTCTTGTTTAAGATCTTTTTTTGCTGCAGATGTTAATCCTGCTGCAGTTATAACATTTTTGTAATAACTAACAGGACGATTTCTAAGTTGAATTAAGCCACAATCTTGACACTGGCAAACACTTAATGTGACTGGTTCATCTTTATTTAGCATATTAAGGTTTGAGATAAAATTTTGAGCTGCTCTTGGAAATCCCTTAAGAATAATAATAGTATTAATATTAATTGAATTGCATAATCGACATTTAAAATTTAAATTTTTTGATTGCATATGACGTTAGAAATATTTTTAATATGTATCCTTCAGTAACTTCCATCTATCATTTAACATTTTTAATCTTTTATTATCTTCGCCAGTTATGAGGGTGTAAAATTCTCTTTTATTAAGTAGCCATAATAATTCAAAATGAACTGCATCCAGCAATGCCCCTTTGATTTCTTCATTATTTATAGCATCTGCTTGAAAAATTATTTTTCTCGTTTCAAACCTCGATAAATTGCTCTCTTTAATTTTCTTTAATGGTCCTATAGAGTTTTCTGATACACCTCCACCAACTACAAAATCAAGGTTATTTTTTTTACATTTATTGGCAATTTCAATACAGCTATCGGTAACATCATCTTCATTCACGCTTTTAAACGGTAATCCTTGAGAGCCAACATAATCAACTCTTCCGAAAACAATACCGTCAATACCATTTTCTTTGGAGGCTACATCCAACATATCATTACTGTTAATAGTCCCAGTGAGTGTCTCAATGTTGACTAAGAAGTCTGTATCCTCTCTTTCATCTAAGTTAAATACTTTATTTTTTGCATCGACATACTTTTCCATCGCATAGGGTGTCTCAACCATTGGTGCAATTACATAATCCACACCAAATTGTTTTGCCTCTATTAGGTCTCGGACTGCTTCACAACCTCCAATTTTTAGTCCAACGTTAAAGGAAGCCCTTCTGGATAGATCCATTAGTCTCAGTAACTCTTCAGTTCTAGTGCCTTCAGCTTCAAATTCAGCCTTCACAGCAATCGCTCCATTATCTTTTAACTTATGAAGAATTTCTAGCATCTCTTTTTCAGTTTTATTCATAATATTAGTTAATCAATTAAGTCATTGAAATTATTAAAAATCTTCGTACTCTTTATTGCTACTGTCTGTTCATTAGATAATACATTATGATAGAAAAAAGGGATAGAGGCTGAATTAGCAGCTTTTTGATCAAGCTCACTATCACCTATCATAATTATATTTTGAGGAAGTATTGAAGACATTTCAATTAATTTATAACATCCATCTGGCGATGGTTTTTTAAACTCTAAGTCGTCACTAGTTAAAATATAATTAAAAAAATTATATATTTGATGCCTTTTAAGAGTTTTTTTAGTTAAGTCTTTTGGTTTGTTTGTAAAAACTGCCATCTGAATATTTTTACTCTCAAGATGTTTTAGATAATTGATTACGCCATCAAAAAGATTTTCATTATTTAATGAGTCTTCCAAATATCTTTGTCTAAAAATTTCTAAATACTTTTTTACATCCAAGCCATTACCTATTATTTTTTTTATCATTTCCTCACCTCCAAGACTAAGGACAGAAGAAATATCTTTTAATTTTAGGGCGGGGAGGGTTAAGTCTTTTCGAATGGTATTAAGTATTCTAATTACTGTCTTATCAGAATCTACTAAAGTACCGTCTAAATCAAAAACTACTAATTTGACTTCATTCATTAACTAAAGAATATTCTTAGCAAGCTCATCTTCATCTAGAAAAGGGCTCATGTCATGAAGTGATGGGGATACCATAGTTCCATCTTTTAATTTTCTTGAAGTCAATTTTGGAGAAAACCCTTGACTAGGATCAATTACAATCTCAAAAATTCCAGGCTGATTACTATTAAACATTTTTTTAAAAGTTGCTGAGTATAACTCTGATAATTTAGTAATTTTCATACTTGGAATATTTAATGCTTTGCCTAATTCAGTAAAATTAGGCATGGATACTCCACTTTTTGGGCCAACACCAGAAATATTGTCAGAAAAATATGTCTCCTGAGTTTGCTTAATTGATACATATCCATCATTGTTAAGAACGAAAACTTTGATAGGTAATTTATATCCTTTCATAGTTTGAAGTTCTTGCAAATTCATCATCAAGCTTCCATCTCCAGCCAAACAAATAACTCTTTTTCCCTTCAATGCAATAGCTGCACCAATTGATGCAGGTAAGTCATAGCCCATCGATGCTGATCCAGAGTTCGTATATAAACGTTGGCCTTGTTTAATTTTAGCTGCCTGAAATGATATCACGCAAGCTGAGCCATTTCCTGTAATTACTACATCATTTTTGTTGAGGAGATCAAATAAATTATCAATAAAGACATATGGATTTATTTTTTTATTTTTTTTATTGGTATATTCAGGAAGAACTACTGGATATTCGATCACTTTTTCTTTGCACCACTTAAGATATTTATTATGTTCTTTTGTAGTTGCATAATTTAAACTTTCTATTTTCTTGAGAAAAAGAGGTATAAATTTTTTAAGGTCTGCTTTAATCTTATAATCAATTTTTAAAGTTGGCTTATCTAGCTCCGCCTGATCAAGATCAACCATTATTTTAAAAGCTTTAGGGGCAAAACCTTTCCAACTATAACTGATTTGTCTAATATTTAATCTGCATCCTAAGACAATTAACAGGTCCGAATTCTGAACAGTAAAATTTCCCGGTCGATCTCCAACTGTTCCTGGTTTACCAGAATAGTATCTATTATCATTTGAAATTAAATCATGGGCATTCCATCCTGTTACAACTGGAATTTTTAATTTCTTTATCAATTGTAGAAATTGTCTATTCATTTTAGAAATACTTACTCCCGTTCCCCCCAGAATTACGGGTCTCTTTGATTTTTTTAGCTGCTGAAAAATTGTACGAAAAGTTTTATCATTTAAATTAGATTTAGTTGTTAGCTCAAGTTTTGTGTTGTCAGAAACTGCTGGGTCATTAATTAATTTCTTAGTATCGCCATTAAATCCCTTTAATTTACTTGGGTCTATTAATGCTCCTTGAATATCAATAGGCACATCTACCCAAACTGGTCCAGGCCTCCCATTTAATAATAGAAAAATAGCTTTATCCATAATTTCTATTATTTCTTCGGGTTTTTTAACTGTAACAGCGTATTTTGTAATAGGTTTAGCCATTGATACTATATCAACTTCCTGATCACCTAATTGTCTTAATTTTATTTTATAATTTGCTAGATATGTTTCATTTTTTACTTGTCCAGATACTACTAACATTGAAAGAGAATCCATATAAGCGCCATATACTCCATTAAGAGCATTAATCCCTCCTGGCCCTGTTGTAACATTTAAAATAACAACCTTGTTAGTCAATCGATAATAACTCTCAGCAGCCATGGCTGCACTTTGCTCATGATGAAAAAAAACTGGAGTTAATGATTTATGTCTAGTAAAGGCATCATTTAAATGCATCGCCCCACCTCCAGTGACAAGAAAAACATGCCTTGCACCAAATTCAACCGAACGCTGAGCTATATAATCTGAGACTCTAATTTTTTTATTCATAGTTACTTTTTTTCTTCTTTAAATATTGGCTTATTTGAAAATGAATAATATTTATTTAAAATATAGCTTAAAACTGCTATTAATGTGACTATTAAAGCCTGTGACAAATAAAGATTCCAATTCATGATCTTAGTTAAAATTATAAAAGTGGCTAAGTTTATTATAAATGTTAAAAAATATACTAAATTAAACTTGAAATAATTCTTCAAAGAAATACTTTTGACTTTAAAAACAAAAAATCTATACGAGAAAAAGTTATGAGTTGTTGCAATTAAATGGCATATGCATAACAAAAAAGAATGATTTATTGTTGCAGAAAAATAATAAAAAATTAAAACAAATAAAAGATAGCCCAGAACGGTATTATAAAAACCAATTAACAAATATCTAAATTTCTGGTTTAAAAGTAACTCACTAAAATTAGCTAAAAACATTCTATAAATTCTAAAATAGTTTTATGTAGTCTTTCAAACATATTATCTGTTAAGCCATGATGAAGAGGTAATAAAACTCCTCTTTTCATTACAGCATCTGCATTTGGATACCCCTGGTCTAAAACTTTATATTTAAGCCCCTTCATCATTGGCTGTCTTACAACATTGCCTGTAAAAACTACTCTTGTCTGAATATTTCTTTTCTCTAAATATATTTGAAATTCTTTTCTACTAAATGGCGCATTTTCGTTTATAAGGATTGGGAAAGCTAACCAAGCAGTATTGACATTATCTGCTTCTATTGGATTACTAAAATACTGTTTATATTGATCAAAAAATTCACACTGCCTTTTAAAGTTATTTTTTCGAGTTACGATATTTTTCTTTAATTTTTTTAATTGTTCCAGTCCAAAAGCGGCTCCAATCTCACTTCCTTCCACATTATATCCAACCTCTTCAAAAACAAACTTTGCATCATAATCAATTCCGTCAAGATTAACATCAAACCTATTCTCAATTGCCTCACTTTTCTCATCAAATAATGAAGAGCTTCTTCCCCAAGACCTCAATAATTTAGATTTTTCAATTATTTTTTTATCATTTAATAGAAGTGCCCCTCCATTTCCAGCACAATTTATTATATGAGAGCCATAAAAACTAGTAATTGACATATCCGAATATGATCCTGAACTTTTACCATTAATTGTTGCTCCCAAAGTGTCTGCCGAATCTTCAATAACGATAAGATTATGTTTATCAGCTATTTTTCTAATTTCACCCCAATTACATATATTACCCATCAAGTTTGGAGCTAAAATTGCTACTGTCTGAGCATTGATCACTTTTTCAATTTCATTAGTATCAATACAGTATGTTAATGGTTCAACATCAACAAAAACTGGGACTAAATTATTCTTTATGAGGCAACCAACTGATGTTCCAAATGTAAGTGCAGGAGTTATAACCTCACTTCCCTGCGGAAAATTAAATGCTTCTACGCCAATAAATAAAGCAGATGATCCGGAATTAACATACAAACATTCTTTTTTATCGAACAGTTTAGCAATTTCTATTTCAAATTTTCTTGCATAATTACCCATTTGCGTTGATTCATTTAGGCACTTTACGACTGCATCTATCTCTTCTTGGCCATAGATTGTTTTAGCATATGAAATATTTTCCATAAGTTTATCTTTCTAAGTTTAATTCGAATTGTTTAATTTGTTTTAAAGTAAATGCATACATATCTTGATTGTCTCCATAAAAGTTCTTATACCAGTCACATGTCATTGAAATAGATTTTTTAATAGGCAGTCTTGAAGACCAATTCAACCTCTTTTTAGATTTTGAACAATCTAATTGAAGATGGTTGGCCTCATAAAAGTGGTTTTCATTTAATTCTATCTCGAAATTATTTCCCCCACCATACTCTTTATCAATTTCAGAAATAAGCCACTCTACTGATTTATCATCTTGATTATCTGGGCCAAAGTTCCATGATTCTGCATAGCCTAGACCCTCTAGAAATAATTTTTCTGCCAGCAATAAATACCCACTTAAAGGTTCAAGAACAAATTGCCAGGGCCTTATTGCTGCTGGGTTCCTAACTAATATTTTTTGATTTTTATTTATTTTTTTAATAAAATCTGGAATAATTCTATTCGATGCCCAGTCACCGCCACCAATAACATTTCCTGCCCTTGCAGTTGCAATAGCTATAGTGTTCTTAAAAAAAGAATCTCTATAAGAAGCGGTAACTAATTCTGAGCATGCTTTACTAGAACTATATGGATCAGCCCCACCTAGCATATCACTTTCTTTAAACGCTTTAGAGTTTTCTTTGTTCTCATAACATTTGTCACTTGTTACATTAATAAAGACTTTTACTGATGGCACCTCTCGTATTACATTCAGAATATTTACAGTCCCCATCACATTAGTTTGATATGTTTCGATCGGGTTATGATATGAATCTAATACCAGTGCTTGAGCTGCCATATGAATAATTATTTCTGGCTCGGCTATAATAATCTGTGATTTTAAATCATCGTAATTTCTTATATCTCCAATAACTGTCTTTACTTTTTTGTCAATAGAAAGAGATTGAAACATGCTCGGATTATTTATTGGTTCTAATGAATAACCAGTTACATTTGCTCCTAGTTCATTCAGCCAAATAGATAACCAACTACCCTTAAAACCAGTATGTCCTGTTATAAATACATTCTTATTTTTCCAAAATTCCTTATCCATTCCAGACTTTCCATGGAGCTTTGCCCGAAAGCCATAACTCTTCTAAGTAATTTTTTTCTCTTAAAGTGTCCATCGGCTGCCAGAACCCATTATGTTGAAATGCTATTAATTGATTACTTTTTGCCAGATTATCTAGTGGCTCTTTTTCAAAAAATACTTTGTCATCCTTTATTAGGTCAATTACTTTTTTTGAAAGTACAAAAAAACCGCCATTGATATAAACATTATCCCCCTTCGGTTTTTCTATAAATTCAATAACTGAACTATCATCATCTATAGATAGTGCCCCAAATCTTCCAGGAGGAATCGTAGCTGTTACTGTTGCCAAACGTTTATGTTTTTTGTGATATTCAACTAATTCATTAATATTAACGTCTGATAATCCATCGCCATATGTCATACAAAAAGCTTCATCTTTATCTAAGTATTCTTTTATTTTTGCAATTCTTCCGCCGGTACCTGTTTGATTACCAGTATCAACTAAAGTAACTTTCCATGGTTCAGTTTTACTTTTGTGATACGCAGATTGATTGGCTGATAAATCAAAAGTTACATCAGAGGTTTGAAGATAATAATTTGAAAAATATTCTTTAATCATATAGCCCTTGTATCCACAACAAATTATAAAATCGTTAATTCCATAATGAGAATAAATTTTCATTAGATGCCAAATAATTGGAAGCCCTCCGATTTCTATCATTGGCTTTGGCTTAAGGATTGTTTCTTCAGAAATTCGGGTTCCAAGCCCGCCTGCAAGAATAACTGCTTTCATCTTTAATTCCTCAATTTTTTAAATTATTATATTCACAAAATTTATTATACATAGATAAATACTTCATTTTTCTCATTAGTTCTTAGTAGTTTATTTAATAATTGTATTAGAATATTATTCAACATGTTAAATAATATAACTATCAAAAAATCTTATCATTTAATTATTGCAGCCACTATAGCAATACTCACTACCGGTTTTTTAAGACTACAGCTTTTCTCAGGCTTACCAGAAATTGATGGTGGTTTATATACTTTTGTAGGCCAATATTTTTATTACACATTAATTAATGGTGAAGCTCTAAAAAACATGACCCTCAATTTGTATCCATTGATGGTCTCTTGGGTTTATGGTCTTGATGTGAATCAATACATTCTATTAAGACTGA
>TARA_B110000037_G_scaffold89887_1_pt1 | contig 16099 bp, 5 predicted proteins | sample TARA_B110000037 | Tara Oceans TARA_B110000037 (sample SAMEA4397196) | marine metagenome | biome: Polar Biome; feature: [MIX] marine epipelagic wind mixed layer (ENVO:01000061); material: water (ENVO:00002006), including particulate matter (ENVO:01000060) such as... | depth 10-100 m
CGTGGCTTACTTGGTATACGTATTCATGCAATATTAAGCAAGAACTTGCAGGTTTAGCAGGGGAAGATTTTGGACGGCAATGCGTGACTGATTGCGGATGCTTTGGAGATGCCCTGCGAGGATCCGTTGGTCGATCCCTAACTCCGCTTGAATCATTTTGGAAAGATCTCGTATTGTTCTATCTCTGCATAATCATCTTCGTGAATCAATGGAAAATAAAATTGAACACTGTAAAAGAAAACTGGATTATGGTTCCAGCGTCAATGCTAGTCGTCATCTTTTTCTCTTGGGTTTTTGGATGGATGTTCCCCATTTTCTTCACGTTAATAGCCATGTTGGGCGCATTCATAATGGCGAACTTAAATATTGGAAAAATTGGCAAAGGATGGAAAATGGCCATGTTCGTCACATTTATCTCCTTCTTATTTAGTTTATATACAGTTAGTTATTTGCCGATTAAAGATTATCGTCCTTATGCCATAGGGAACGATATTAATGTGCAAATGAACAATGGAGTAGACCGTGTGGCAGACTTTTATTATTTCTATCAAAATTTAGAAACAAATGAAATAGATACGATTCCAATGCAAGAATGGGATGCGAAGTATGGAGACACATTGAAATATACCTATCTCGACTATGATGACATTGAAATTAGCGCGGGTAAAGATGCTTCTATTATGGACTTTGGTGCAATTATCGCTTATGATGATTTGACAGATGCAGATAAAGCAATTTCGTATATAGATTCCTTAATTAACGCAGAGTTTGACAATTATTATGAAGAAAAAATACTTATTGAGTCTTACTACGGGATTGACACATTACCTGCGATTGAATATGACACTCTGTATTATCCTGATTCCTTGTACACGGTCAAAGGAACTTGTACAGGGCTAATAGACCCATCTACGAAATTTTCGTTGGAACTTACACAATATCTTCTTTCTGCGGAAAATATGTTCTTAATGACAATTAGAGACGTTGAGAGTATAAACGAAGGAAGTATTCCCGCTTTCAAAGAAGTTTTAGCTGGAGCAAAAGAGAATAATATTCCGTTCTTTGTGCTTTGTCCAGCATCAGGCGAAGCAGTAGAAACATTTAAACAAAAGCACGATTTTGACCCAGCTTTCCTCTCGTTTGACGGGGTGGAAGTTAAAATTATTGTGCGATCAAATCCAGGATTAGTCCTTTTACAAAAAGGAGTAGTTATGGATAAATGGCCAAGTAGAAGTGTCGAAGATTTTGAAGACATCTATTTGGAATATATAAATACAAAACAAGACTAAATGACACGAAAAATAGTTGCTGGAAACTGGAAAATGAACCTTGATTATTCAGAAGCGAAAGTGCTTTTGAAAGAATTAATGGCGAAAAAAGACGAGTTTAATGCAGAAGTAGAATTGATAATTTGTCCACCAGCGCCTTATCTAAGTGCTTTTGCAGAAGTTTTAAAGGATCAGGAATGGATCAAGTTAGGATCGCAAAACAACTTCTTTCTAGAAAATGGTGCCTATACAGGAGAAATTTCGCCAACTCAATTAAAAAGCCTTGGAGTTAAATATGGCATAGTTGGGCATTCCGAAAGACGTAATAACTTTAATGAAGATTACTCAATGCTTTCAAAAAAAGTAAAGGCTATTTTAAAGGTTGGAATTATTCCAATTTTTTGCTGTGGTGAGCAATTGCAAGTTCGTAATAGTAATGTTTATAAAGAATTTATCATGAAGCAAATTAATGATAGCCTTTTTAAATTAAAACCAGAGGAGATTGAGAAAATAATTATTGCTTATGAACCGATTTGGGCAATTGGTACTGGTAAAACAGCCACATCAGAGCAGGCGCAAGAAATTCATCATTTAATTCGTACGCGGATTGCAAGCCAATACGACGAAAAAGTAGCAGGTAACGTTGGTATTTTATACGGCGGAAGTTGTAACGCAGAAAATGCGCAAGAACTCTTTACGCAGCAAGACATTGATGGTGGACTAATCGGCGGCGCATCCTTAGATGCGGAGAGTTTCTTGACAATAGCAAATGCTTTTGAATGAATTATATAGAACTTTCCATAACGTTTAATCAAATTGATCCGTGGCGAGATATCATGGTTTCAAACCTTGCGGAAAAGGGTTTTGAAAGTTTTGTTGAAACCAAAATAGGCTTGCAGAGTTATATCGTCGAAACAGATTTTTCTGAGGACATGATTAATGAATACTCCAGCCTTGAAGCCATTGCAGAAATGACTTTCAAAACAATTCTAGACGAGAATTGGAATGCCGAATGGGAGAAAAACTTCGACCCTGTTTTTGTTGAGGATAAATTGGCAATTGTAGCCCCTTTTCATAAAGGTGAGTTTACACAAGGTATAGTCATCACTATTCAACCACAAATGTCGTTTGGAACAGGGCATCACCAAACTACATGGTTGGCCTCAAAAAGATTGTTTGATTTGGATTTAAAAGGCAAACGCGTTTTAGATATGGGAACTGGCACCGGAATTTTAGCCGTTTTGGCTGAAAAACTAGGTGCAGCAAGCATTTACGGACCAGATATTGATGAGTGGTCATACCGAAATGCGCAAGAGAATGTCACATTAAATTCATGTAACAATATAACCATTACCCATGGTGACCACACTATACTAAAGGGGAGGACGTTTAATTTGATTATAGCAAACATCAACAAAAACATACTAATTACCCATTTTGAGCACTATGCAGCAGCATTGGTGAACAATGGTATTCTGTTGATTAGTGGCTTTTTTGAGACCGATAAAAACGATTTAGTTGAGCACGCTGGAAAATTTGGCTTTGTTTTTGAAAGAATAGACACGAAAGATGAATGGGCTTTGGTACAATTAACGCTGAAAAAATAAACGGTAAATTGCAATAAGTGGATCCGTCTTTCGAGAAGGATTAACAAGCTCCCTCTGCGTTTGCGCTTAATCGCAAACACAAAATTATAAATATTAGAACAGATGAAAGCAGCATTATTAGGGATTATTTTAATTATTTCAAGTGTTTCACATGCTCAATTTTCTGGAGATCCTGAACAGTTTTTAAAAGACGTCAATAAATATTTAGGAGCATCTAATCGGATCAAAACAAAGGAGTTTATGGATGTTTTTGAGCCTAATTGGCTCACAAATTTTTCTTCTGAATATCAAAACAAAGTAATTTCAACCAGTAATTTAATTGTAGCAAAAAGATTACCACCATTTCCAGAACTATATGGTTATCTATTATCAGTCCATTCGTTTGTACTGACTAAACAACCTGAAGAAAGTTTTAATTCTTGGCATGTAACAATTGACGCCTTGCTAGAAAGTAAAAAGGTGAAAAAATTCAGAGATTTCATTGAAATTTGTGCTGACTTTTTTACGGATGGTACGATCTATTACTCTACCAATCATGTTTGGAAAGTTAGAGGAGGCACTTATGTATTTGACTTTGTTAAAAATGCTCCGAAAATTATTTTTGAGAATGTCGATTTACAATGTTATATCGTCAATCGAAAAGCGGACAAAAGAGAAAATCCTTACTTTGATAGTACAATCGTTAGAAACACCTCAGGTCTTCATGAACCACTCATTAATAAATGGACTGGTAGAGGAGGAACTGTTGATTGGCAAAAGGTTGGATTAGAGAAACAGAGCAATTATGCCGAGATTACGGATTACATGATGTCGCTAAAAAGCACAAAGGTTGAATCGGATTCTGCACTAGTTTATACGTATTATTATGACACACCGCTCTATGGTACATTTAGTGATATTGCCAAAAAAATCAATCGAGAGGTGGATCGTGTCTACCCCCAATTTACCTCATTTAGTAAAAAAATTATTAGAAAAGACATTTTACCAGAGGTAGATTATGTGGGTGGTTTTGCACTTGAAGGTGCGGATTTTAGTGGTGTTGGATATGATTCTGAACCGGCAACCGCAGTTTTTTATAAAGAAGGAAAACCTTTTGTGAAAGCCAGCTCACTTCGAATAAAAGCAAATAAGTCATTACTGTCTTCGGCGGAGTGTGAGATAACAATTTATCTGAGCGAAACAGATTCGATTTTTCACCCTGGATTAGGGATTCGTTACGATTTAAATTCACTTGAATTTGCAAGAGGAAAAGAAGGCATCTCCCAAGCGCCGTTCAAAGATTCATACCATAAATTAGAAATGTATGTTGATCGCATTATCTGGTCAAGAGATGATCCGAATTTGGATATGCTTTGGCATCCCTTGAGTTCCCGAAAAATTGCAAAGTTCGAGTCACAGAACTACTTTGATCAAAAAATTTATAATGAGATTCAAGGCATGAACAAGGTTAATCCATTAGTTGCAATTTACCATTATGCCTATAAGTACGACCTAGATGTCATTACTGTTGCGGAAGCTTCTGGAGGCATGGGATACACGAATCAGCAGGCAATTCCTATATTATTGAATTTAGCCAACCAAGGATTTATTAATTATAATAAATCAAAGCAGACAATCACCATTCAGCCGAAGCTAAAAAAATACATTGACGCACGTGCGGGCAGAAGTGATTATGACAATATCGTTTTTGTTTCGAATCTTCTTGAGGTAAAGAAAAAGCCAGCACTAAATCCTGATGGTACACCAGATAAATCTGCAACGGCGTTTAATAAAAGAGCACAGGATTTAAATGAGCGAAAATCAAAAGTAACGAGCTTTGGATTATTGAATATTAAAACATTAGATTTTAAATTGAATGAAATTGATCCAATTGAAATTTCAAGTGCTCAAAACGTGGTGGTTTTTCCAGAAGATGGAAATCTATTACTGAAAGAGAATAGAGATTTCTTGTTTGCAGGTGCGATTATGGCAGGAAAAATGGAGGTTTATTTGGATGATGCCGCTTTCGATTATGAAAACTTTAAAATCTATTTATTAGAAGTGGAGGCTGCACTTTTACGTGTGAAACCGATTTTTGGAGGCAGTGATCGATTAATTCCAATGTATTCTCATTTCAGCAAATTAAAAGGAACAATAGAAATTGATGATGCATCAAATCGTTCAGGTAAAAACGTGGAGGATTTTCAAAATTTTCCAATTTTAAAAACGAAACAAGATTGTTATGTTTTTTACGACCATGAAACGACCTACAAAGGTGTTTACGACAGTAAAGATTTCTATTTTAAAGTGGATCCGTTTGAATTTGATAGTTTAGATAATTTTGCTGAACGCTCGGTGAAATTTAAAGGCGAATTGCGATCTGCAGGTATCTTTCCAGTGTTTGAAGAGGAAATTTCGATACAAGAAGATTATTCATTTGGATTTAAAACAAAAGCGCCAGAAAAAGGATTTGACTTTTATGGTGAAAATGCCAAATTTGACAATGAAATTAGTTTGAGTAATGAAGGCTTAAGAGGGGCAGGTGAAATTAATTTTATAACCTCAAAATCGGTAAGTGAAGACTTTGTTTTCTTCCCCGATTCAACAATGGGAGTGGCGCAATACACAAATTCACCACAAACTAAAAGCGAGGGAATCTCAGTTCCAGATGTAATCGGAAAGGATATTATTGTAACCTATGTTCCAAAGCAAAAAGTACTCAAAGTGCGCACAAACAAAAACCCATTGTTATTCTTTAATCAAGAAGCGCAAATGGTTGGCATGACTGCATTGACGGATAAAGGAATGTCTGGTAAAGGCCTCATATATTTTAAAGATGCCGAATTAGGGTCGAAAGATTTTTCTTTTAGTCGTTGGGTGATTGATGCCGATACGTCAGATTTTAACTTAATCGGAAAGAAAGTTGAATCTGAAGATGGGATGGAAAATCCGCTGTCCTTTGATTCAAAAAATCAAAACGCGCATGTCGATTTTGAATCCCGTAAAGGAGAATTTAAATCAAATTCTGGGACTTCAGTCACCGAGTTTCCAAAAAATCAATACATCTGTTACATTGATATGTTTACTTGGTTGATGGACGAAGATGAGATGGAATTATCGGCCAAAGATCCTGGAGAAATTGCGATTGAATCCGGACTAGATTTAGCAGGGTCAAACTTTTTCTCCATCCATCCTGAACAAGATTCATTAAATTTTAGAGCACCTAAAGCTCGATTCTCTTATAAAGAAAACGTGATCTATTGCGAAAAAGTAACCTACTTAGATGTAGCGGATGCCAGAATTTTCCCTGAAGATGAAAAGGTGATAATTCGTAAAAAAGCGAAAATGGATCCTTTCGAAAACGCCGATATTGTTGCCAACTTTATTACTAAATATCACAAAATTACGGAGGCGCACGTGGAGGTACTAGCGCGCCGGGCTTATGAGGCTAGCGGTACATATCCATATGTGGATAGTGAGGAAAATATTCAAACTATCTTCTTTGAAAATATCCGTTTAGATACCGCTTATCAAACTGTGGCAAAAGGTGTAATTGAAGAAAGTGCGAATTTTAGATTAAGTAATAAATTTGATTTTTATGGCGGAGTGGAACTTTATGCGTCAAAACCATTCTTGACTTTTGACGGAGCGACCAGAATTAACCATGATTGTAATCAATTTGCACGAAACTGGCTGACGTTTAGAACAGATGTCGATCCGACTAATATTCAGATTCCTGTTGCTAGTGGAGACCTAACAGATTTGGAAGGAAATGGAATTGCCATTGGTTTGGTGAAACGAAACACACCGAACTCTGATAGTTTAGAGATTTATCCGGCATTCTTATCTGCCTTGGAAAACGAAACGGATCATATTCTATTTACCTCTACTGGCGTATTAAATTATAATGATGCTGCCAAAGAATTTAGAATTTCAAGTCCAGAAAAACTGATCAACAGAGCAGAGTCAGGAAATTATATAGCGCTTCATATTGAAAGCTGTTCAATGGAAGGAGATGGTTTAGTTGACTTGGGGCTTGAATTACCGGGTGTTGAATTTGAGACTTATGGCAACGTAAGCTATAATACGGCTACTAAATTGACAACTTTAAACCTTTCAGGAGGGCTAGATTTCTACTTTGATAAAAAAGCAATGGAATTTATCTCCAATGCTATTTCAAGTTCCGAAGGTTTGTCTGGTGTGGATTTAGGACGTACTACATTTGAACAAGCAGTTCAAGAGCAAGTGTCAAAAGATGAGGCTGAAAATATTAGAGCGGATTATACTGTTGACGGGGTTGTGAAAAAATTCCCTAAAGAGCTAAATAAGCAAATTTACATGACAAACTTACGCCTCAAATGGGATAGCCGTGCGATAGGTTTCGTATCGGAACCAATCACAGGTATAGTTGGATTAAACGGTGTTCCGCTATTTAAAGATTTTACCGTGAGACTGGCATTAGAGTATACAGTTGAAGGTGCCGACAGAGGAAATAAATTGGGTTATTTAATAGAAATGCCCGGAGGAGACAAGCCAGGGAATTATTACTATTTCCGTTTTGAACGCATTAAAAAATCAACAGTTATGAGCTTAATTACAAGTGATAAAGCCATGCAGAATTATGTGTTAGAATTAAAAGACGATAAACTCAAGGAAAAGGACTTTTCATATGCCCTGCGAACTAAAAATGCCGCAGGTTATTTGAGTACTTTTAGAACCTTTTGGGGAGAATAAAAAACAAGCAGAACAAAAAAAGGCTACACTAATTCAATTTAGGGTAGCCTTTTTTGTATTTTAGAAGTTGTGATTATAATGAACCTTTATAGTTTTTAGGCGTACTATAGCTATGGTGAGTGGGAGTTTTCTGCTTAGCCAAATGGAAAATGAAATATTATTTAAAAATTATACTAGTGCTATTCGCTTGCTGGTCAATGACTAGTGTGGCCGTTTCCCAAGAAACCTTGGAGGAAAAAAGAGCACGTGCTGATGCCCTCTTTCAGGACAAAAAGTGGAGTGACGCAGAGCCGCTCTATGCTAGTATCATTTCAAATTCTCCTAAAAATCACGATTTAAATTTCAGATATGGAACATGCTTACTCTATGGTTCCAAAAATATTGAAAAAGCAATTATCAGATTGCGATACGCGGTTTCTGGACAAGGGATTGATGGGCGGGCGAATTATTATTTGGGCAGAGCTTATCATCTTAATTATCAGTTTAGTGACGCTATAAAACATTATAATAAATTTAAACAAGTTGCCTCGGCAAGTCAATTAAAGGAATTTAATGTAGAGACAGATATCAAGGCCTGTGAATATGGAAAAAGACTTTTGGCAAATGTCACTGATATGGTTGTGATTCAGAAGACCGAGATTAAAGCGGAAACTTTTTACCAACTCTATAATTTAGATGACATTGGTGGAGATTTGATTACAACAGATATGTTTCAATCAAAATTGGACAAGAAAAAAAATCATAGGCCAATGATTCACTTCCCATCTGAATCCCCATATATCTACTATTCTAGTTATGGTGAGGATGGATCTACAGGATTAGATATCTATGTCAAACAAAAACTACCAGGGGGAGAATGGTCTTTATCACAAAAGGTACGAGGGAATGTAAATACAGATCAAGATGAAGCTTTTGCGTATATGCATCCGAATGAGGAATATCTCTATTACTGTTCAAAAGGACATAATTCAATGGGAGGATATGATGTTTTTAGATCGCGTTATAACCCCAATGATCAAACTTTTGGAAATGCCGAAAATCTTGATTTTGCAATCAGTTCACCGGATGATGATTTATTATTTGTGGTAGATAGCCTGGACCGAATGGCCTATTTCTCATCAGCTCGTGAAAGTGGTCAGGGTAAATTGACCGTGTATAAAGTCCGAGTAGATCGCATTCCAATGCAAATGGCGGTGATCAAGGGGAACTTTTTAAATACCGTTGATGGATCAAAGAAAGAGATTGAAATTGAGATCATTGACTTTTCAACGGGCAGAATTGTAGGAAAATACAATTCAAAAGCAACGAATGGCGACTATTTATTGACCTTTCCAAAAAGCGGTAAATACCGATACAATGTCACCGAAAAAGGGAGCGAAATTACGGATGAGTTTATTGTTGAGATTCCTTACAGTAAAGCATTAAAACCTTTAAAACAAAGCCTTACTTTAAAAACAGACGAAGACGGAGCAGAGTATATGGAACTGGTGAATCGATTCAATGAAAGGTTTGACGATCCAGTTGCAATTTTGGCAGAGGTTTATCGTCAATTATCTATTCTACCGCCGAACTCAGAAAATTTCAATCTTGATTCTTTGGATGCACTAAAGGAAACGGACGCGGTATTTGTGGATGCGGGATTAGATCCTTTCATTACAGATGATGGATTAGAAACCGTTTTAACAGATGAAATTGAGGATTTAACATTTGCCAAAACCGAAGAGGAAAACCAAATGAATATCGCGTACAACTTGGCGCAAGAAAAAAGTGATTTGGCCAACGAGAAAATGGTGGCGCTAAATGAATTAATTGAACAAGCGGAGAACACGAATGACCCTAAAGAAAAAAATGACATCCTCAAAGATGCCTTAGCTAAAAAAGAGGAAATTGAGGATTTAAACAACGAGGCGCAAAGCTTAATTGATTTTTCCGAAAGTATTGAAACATCAGTCGTCGATAAGGAAAATAAGATTGAACAAGCAAATGTGATTCAAGCAAAAGTGAAAAGTTTGGGGGAGGGAGATAGAGCTGTTTTAACTGCTATAGTTAGCGAAAATAAAGTCTTTTTTGAGGAGAACGTGAAAGGCAACCCAACGATAAATAGCGCCGTGACAAATGCCTTGCAGGATGGGGCAAATGAGCAAAAGCGGGTGCAAGAGTTGAGTGCCGATATTTCAGACTTATCCAAGAATAAACGTGAATTAATAGCAGAGAATAAACGTTTAGAGGGGCAATGGAAAACGGAGAAAAAGAAAAAAGTAATTGATGACATTCAGCGAAAAACGGATAAGAATATTTCTGAGATTGACATGCTTGAAAGTAACATTTCGAATAAATCAAAGGAATTAGATGCCGCATTAAAAGAAAATCAATCAGTTAGGGATGGTATTGCTGCCGCCTTAGTATTAAAGGATGATTATTCAAATTTTGATTATGAAAATCCACTAACAGATGACGAAAAAAGAGACATCACTCAAAAAGTTCAATCGAATGATTTAGAAGAGAGTTTAGCTCTTGTTGATGCAGTGCTTGAAGAAAACAATGTGTCTGCATTTAACATTGACTTGTATGCAAATAATGAGGAAACAATTGGCTATTCTTTAGAAGATTGGAATGAAGCTGTTGATGAAGAAGCAGAACGATTAAGACAAGAAAAACTGAAAGCATCTGAAGCGAGACAAAAACAAATTCAAGAAGAAATTGATCGTTTAGAAAGATTGCGAGCAGAAAAAGAAGCCGAGTGGGTTGTTGTTGAGGATGATCCGGCAACGATTAAACCTGAAATTAATCAAGACGATATTGTTCCAAATTATACCAAACGTAAGCAACAGTTAGACGAGATTGTGAATGAGGGAGATCGACGTAAAGCTGCAGTTGACTTAAACTATGAATTGATAGATGAAATTGCCGAAGAAGGGAAACGATTAGAAGATGTACTTGCGGATGATCCTAAAGCGAAGAATGTACAAGAGCGCCTCAAAAATCTTGATATTTTAGAAAGAGACATTAGAGCAAATATTGAAAGAGACGAGGAATGGATTGTTGAGAATAATGAGGATACAGCATTCAATAAGGATGAGCTTTTATCGAGTTTAGACCCTAATTATCAAAGAAAAATTGATGAGGCATTTGAAATTGTAGATGATGAAGAACGTAATTCCACTATTACGGATTTGAATGAAGTCATTCTAGAAAAATCCAATGAAAGAATTCAAGAACTACAGGCGATAATATCGTCAGAACCTGATAATAAACGTGCTAAAGAGGAATTGGTTTATTTGGAAGAGTTAGTGGATAAAATTGGACAGAATAAAGATCAAACATTGGTTGAACCAACTCCGCTAAATGTAGATGAGCTGTCTGCCGAGGTTAATTTAAACGACTTGATTAAAAATTATGACAGTCGTAAAAAAGTTGTGGACGGCATTAAGGATGAGTATCAACGCAAGCAAGCCGAGAATAAATTATACAATGAGCTGACGGATGCCGCTCGCAATGAATTGGGACAATTGGATAAGCTGGCAGAGAAAAATCCGGACAATAAAATATTGGAAAAACGCCAGGATGCCCTGCATGATATTGATCGCGATTATAATAAGACGATTTATAAGAACAACGATTGGCTAGCTAAAAATAAATCAGTTGCGCCAGTTTATGCAGATCGTGAATTAGTTCATAAAGCATATCCTGAATATCAGAGCGAAATTGATCGGATTAATAAAATTGATGACCCTTCAAATCGCCAGAAAGCTATTGAGGTCTTGAATGAAACAACAATAGATCAAATTGACAAACGCCTTGACGACCTTGAAGCCTTAATTAGCCAGGACCCTGATAATGTGGCTTATTTTAATGAACGAGAAGACCTAGAGGCTTTGCGCAAACAGGTGAAATCAAATAAAGAGCAACCGCTTCTTGGGCCAACGGAATTGGCAGATATCAATAGCAGTCAGTCGAACACTGATATAATGGAAGGTTATGATGAACGCCTGACTGAGATAAATGAATCGAGAGACGAAGTTGAAAAAGAAAATGAGCGAATTGCCTTACATGAAGAGTTAATTGAATTGATAGATGACGAGCTAGAGGTAGTCGATAATTTAATTGCTGCGAATCCGGATGAAGTTGAAGAACTGACAGGGCGAAAAACAACACTTGAAGCATTAAAAGATGATGCTCAGGATCAAATTGAGGTGAGTAGAACAAACCTTTACAATGCAGATGTTGCTTTGAATCTTCCATCAATATCAGTTGGCACTTTAATGCCATCATATGAACAAGACCTTACGGACATTGCCAATTCAAACAAACCAACAAAAGACAAATTAACAGAGGAGAATAATTTACATAAGATGCTAATTGCAGCAATCGACTATAAGATTGCGCTGCTCGAAACTGAGCGTAGTGAAAATCCTGATTTTTCAGAAACGATTAATAATGAAATTGCTGAACTAGAAGCAATACGCCAATCGAAACTTGATAAAATTGATACAAATGAGACCGCAATTGCAAATGCAGACCCGGGTGTTGTTGCAGCTCGACCTTCGATAAGTATTGGAAACTTAATGACTGATTATGAATCGCAATTAACGGATATTAAAAATGGTAGTGGAACAGATATTGAGAAAATGGAGCGTCAAAATCAACTTCACCAAGAATTGATTGATTTGACCGAGACGCGTATTGCCGAATTGAATCAAGAAAAAGAAGAAAATCCCACGGACGCAGCGGCTATTAATGAAGACATTGCTAAACTTGATGACATAAAGCGTTCAACACAAAATTCAATCAATATTAATAAAGATCAAATTGCTCAGTTGGGAGGAAACGATCTTGATCGCCCAACAATTTCAATAGGCGCATTGATTCCTGAGTTTGATGCACGCATGGCCGCGATTGAAAATGGTAATGGTTCAGAACTTGAGAAGTTGGAGCAAAAAAATGCTCTAAATAAAGAACTGCTTAATTCAGTTGAAAGTAAAATTTATGATGTCCAGGAAGAGTGGGAAGAAGATCCAACCAACGGGTATATCTATAACGAGGAGATTGATAAGTTAGAAGAATTGAAAGAATCCAAGCGAAATGAAATTGCACGGAATCAAGAACAAATTGATGAATTGTTTGGTAATGAGGCAGACGTTGCAGACATCCAAGCTTCCGATTTTAATTCGACAGAAGCACAAAACGCAGTGTCTGAATACGATAAAGAACTGAATGAAATTAAAGAATTGAACACCGAGTTGAATGAATTAAATGAGCAAATAAACAGTGCCGAAACAGACAAGGAAAAAGCGAAGATTCAGAAAAGTATTGATAAGATTAATGAAACCAAAGCCAAGTTAGAAAATGAAGTGATCGAAGGTTTAGAAGATGCCAACAAGGCTGAAACGACCGCCTCACTAAACGATTTGCAAGAGGATAGAATATTGACAACTTCAGCGCCAGAAGCGAGCAATAATGGCTTTAAGGCGGACCTTGATCAAGCCGAAGAAAACTTAATCGTTGCGGATCAAAAACTGAATCAAGCCAAAAAACTGCGTGATGAAGCGTCCAACGAAAAAGATGCGATCATTGCTAATGATAAATTAAAGGAAGCCTATCAATTAGAGGATGAGGCGAAAAATTTGATTGAAGAATCCAAGCGAATCTTTAGAGCAGGGCGTGTGTTAAACATAAATTCTGATGAGGATGTTGTGACTACATCAGTTCCTGAAAACGTAAATGAAAGAAAGTCTACTCAAAAATTTGACGAGGTCGCTGCGTTAAGAGAAAAAGCAAACGAATACTATGATCGCGCTGCAGCATTACGAGATAGTAGTGCAACAGTTAAGAAAAAAGACCAGAACGGTGTGTTGGCCCAAGCCGAGGCAATGGAAGTTAAAGCCGACTTTTTGAATGGAGAGGCGAATGACGTTGAAACCGCTGCTGAAGACCTGAAAGCCCAAGAGGATAATATTTTAGAAAACACAATCGCTGAAGTGGAAACTATTGTAGATGATGAAACCACTGAAGCAATCGCCACATCTGATATTTATGAAAATTATTACAATGAAAAGAATGCGGGTGATGAGAAATTAGCTGCAGCAGAAGAGATTAACAATCAAATTGAAGAAATTAAAAATACACGAGTTAGAAGATTTAGAAAAGGAGTTGACGCCACCAAAAAAGATCCACAGGACGTTCTAGATGATGATCCAGAATTTATGAGCGATAAAGATAAAATTGATGCCTTATTAGCAGAACAAAAGCGATTAAGAGATCAAGCTTTAACCAACTATGATAATGCAAGAGCTATTTTAAATAATCAGTCAGAATCAGCTCAGGATAATATCATGGCTCTAGAACAACGTGATGTCACCCCTATTGAAAAAGTTGAGGTGGTTAACGCCGATTTTGATATTCCAGACAATATTGAAAATGATATTTTCAGAACCACTGATGCAGCGGTTTATTCTGATTCTGATCCAATTCCAGTAGGGCAAAAACCACCATCAGGTTTAGTTTATAAAGTTCAAGTTGGGGCATTTAGAAACGCATTACCACAAGATCATTTCAAGGAATTTGCGCCAATTTCAGGTGAAAAGCTGAACAATGGAATTACGAGATATATGGTAGGTTATTTCACAACATTTGATCCTGCCAATGACGCCAAAGGAGAAGTAAATTCCATTGGATATAGTGATGCTTTTGTGGTGGCATATTGCAATGGTGAAAGAATTACAGTTGATCGTGCGCGACCGATAGAACAAGGCATAATTGAGTGTGATGGTGCAGATGTACAAGACCAAAATAATAATATTACAATTGATAATACAAACGATACTGACAACACCAATACAGCCGACAATACGAATACAGCGGACAATACCAATACAACTGATAACACGAACACTACAGATAATACGAATACATTCGTCAACACCACGGACAATAAGGATCAAAGTGATGCAATTAACACAACGCCAACAACACCTGAGGAGCAAGATTTGGTTGATTATTACACTTCCGTAACAAATGCAGCTGACGCAAATCAAGTTGAAATAATTAAAGGTTTATTCTATACAGTGCAGATTGGGGTTTATTCAAAACCAGTTCAGAACAGTGAATTATTCAACATTCAACCCTTGAACAGTCAACGAACAGAAGGTGGATTTGTGCGTTATTCAACAGGTATATATACTTCTGAACAAGCTGCAACAATAAGAAAGGATGAGATTGTAGGAATTGGAATAACAGATGCGTTCGTGACTGCATATTTTGATGGAGAACGGATTACACCTGATGAAGCCTTACAAATATTAATACGTGATGGTGCAATTGCTTTAGCAGGGAGTAGTGAAAATACGAACTCAGATAATCAAGGGCCTGACAATGCGGGTACTCCTGAAAAAGAGCAATTTTATAAGGAAGGCCTCCATTACAGAATTTTGGTCGGCAAATATGATGATGCTATTCCAGGTGAATATGCGACATTATTATTGCAAGGAGATGATATTTTTGAAACAGAGGTGGATCAAGACGGGAAAACTTGCTTGATTTCAAGTAAGCTAGATTCCTATGAGGAAATGATTGATCGCTTGACAGAATTCGCAGATTTAGGTATTCAAGATATGGATATTGTAACTTACTACAAGTATGATGTTATTCCTTTTGAAGAGGGAGAAAAAATCCGCAAAGAGGAAGAAATTGAAGAGCTAAACCCGTATGATGGCATAGAAGGAGTTAGCGCAAATTCTTTCATTTATCGAAAAGAAGCCGTATATTTTACAATAAAATTAGGGGAGTTTGAGGATAAAGTGCCGACAGATTTCACGAACTTATTACTTTTGCATGAAGAAGAAGAGAACATTAAGAAGGAAGAAACCATAAATGATGAAACGATTTTTGTAACAAGAAGTATTAGCACATACGAAGAGGCGGAAGAAACAAAAAAGCGTTTAATGGAAAAAGGATTTGACAGAGCGATAATTTTAGCATACCATAAATATGATGAGATTTTGATCGAAAAGGCAATAGAAATATTAGGAGAATAAAAATTAAAAGATGAGTACTGAAGTTGAATTAGAAGAAAAAGTAGGGGCAAAAGCAAAGACCGATAATGGTAAAAATCTCATTATTTATAATGATGATTTCAATACATTCGATCATGTGATAGAGTCATTAGTGAAAGTTTGTAAGCATGAAGTGATTCAAGCAGAGCAATGTACGTGGATTATTCACTACAACGGAAAGTGTGCGGTGAAAGAAGGAGGAATGGATTCATTACTACCAATGCGCCGTGCATTGAGTGAGCGCGGAATAGATGCTAAAATACACTAGAAAATAAATCAAATAAGATTTAAAATATATTAGGCAGAATTAAAAAAAATAGTTTAATTTTGCACCACGATAATGGCTTCGTAGCTCAACTGAATAGAGTACCTGATTACGGCTCAGGAGGTTCCAGGTTTGAATCCTGGCGAGGTCACTCTAGCGGAGAATTGGTTGAAATCAACTGGTTCTCCGCTTTTT
>TARA_B110000037_G_scaffold221937_1_pt1 | contig 16085 bp, 9 predicted proteins | sample TARA_B110000037 | Tara Oceans TARA_B110000037 (sample SAMEA4397196) | marine metagenome | biome: Polar Biome; feature: [MIX] marine epipelagic wind mixed layer (ENVO:01000061); material: water (ENVO:00002006), including particulate matter (ENVO:01000060) such as... | depth 10-100 m
GTGCAAGGTCTTGATCAGGGCCGCAGGAGCTGCGCTGCAAGATTATGGAATAGACGGTGTTTTGTCTGATCCTGTTTTGAGGATCTTCGATTCCAATGGCGCGATGATAGCTGAGAATGATGACTGGTCTCTTAGCGATGATGCGGCGCAGATTGCCCTCGCAGGCACCGCATTGGGAGCTTTTGACTTTGTCGATTCATCCTCTGATTCAGCGGTCTTGCTGACATTGGGAGCGGGAGTCTACACTGCTCAGGTCTCTGGCATTGATGGCGCGACGGGCGTCGCGTTGGTGGAAGTATATGAGGTGGCCGAAGGGCAGGAGTAGTCGGGGTTCATCGACTGGAATTATTTCAGTTTGGCTGACTGTGGGATAGAGCAAGGCTGCTTGGGATGCAATTCCGAGCAGCCTTTTCTACTCAGGAGAACGCATTTGATTCATTTACGCTGCCTTAATCGTAAAATACACTTATTTGATCGTGCTCATCGGCTAAGAATCTATGATCGCTCGGAGATCGGCCGCTATCTTAAGAATACCTCGGCACTTGCCCGGGGATGCCTTATTCACTCTTCAAAAGGAAGGTCATCACGTCACGGTGAGCGGCTGGGCTTAGTCCGTTTAGCAATCCAGGTGGCATCAGTGATATGCTCATCGCTTCGCGTTGTTCGATCTGGTTTTTTGAGATCACAATGTTTACGCCGTTAGCCTGACCGAGCGTTAGGCCCTCGGCCGATTCCTCCAGAATGACTCCCAAAGCGAGTCCGCCGTCTTTCATTTTTATTGAGTAGGCTAAGTGGTCAGGGTTGATAGCCGCACTGGGTTCATTGATATCTTTCATGACCGATGCGTAATCGCGATGAATCAGATTGGAAAGGTTTGGGCCGATGCGACCGCCTTCATCATCTATCTGATGGCATCTCCCACACAGAAGTTGATCGCTGAAAAAGAGCGCCTTCCCATTTTGCCAATCACCTCCTACGATTTCCGGAATGATGCGTTCTTGGGGCGATACCGACGTGTCCGTATTCGCTTGGACCCAGGGAAGTTTAAATCGATTCAATGGAAAGGCGCGCGGACGAGTATCTTCCGCCGTGTACCAATGGACGGTCAAACTTGCGCCATCGTCGAGTGATACCTCAATGGGCACCCACTGGTTTCCTCTTGGGGTGACTGTCACTTTCGCTTTCCCGATACCATCGTGTTCAATCGTACCCTCGACGCGGAGGTCGAGCGATGCGTCGGATTCGAAAACAACGGTCACTGTTTCGAGCGGATATTGATAGTCCAGCGTGGTGCCTGGTTGAATGGCCGGTCGCAGCATCTGGTTTAGATCGAGTTGGGTTCGGAGGGTTACGCTTTCCTCTGCCGAATTTTTTAGGAAGTTTCGATGACGTTCACTGGCGGCCGTAAACTCGCGGCACACTCCTAAGTCCAAGTGCGGTAGCCAAACGGTATAGTTCCCCCGCTGCGCTTCTACGCCATTGAGGTCCGCTAATACGTCGATGTCCGAGGTTTCGCTTGCTTCGCCATCTTTGAATATGGCTACCGCATAGTTCGAGTCCTCTACCCGCGGTTCGGTTAGTAAGACAATCTCTCGTTGGTCTGCTGTTATTGACGCGGACAAGACCGGTAGTTCGTAGCGACCTACCTTTATTTGGTCTTTCACGACCTGGTAACCAGGCCGCATCGATTCAAAGCGATCTCCCGCCGCTACATGGGTTCCCATCGTGATATCGCTTCGTTTGGTCAGGTTCTTGAATTGCTCCAGAGCCAGCGGGCGATCGAAGGTAATTCGGAATTCCGTCGGACTTACGGCGTAGGCTAGAGTGGGTTGAGGCGCAGATGTATCCGTGTAACGGATGCGAAATAGTTTTCCTGTCCCCTTGGGCCCCGTTCCCCAATCTGGCGAACCGCTGTGACAGGCAACTAATAGATCGCCTCTTGGTGTGGGGATGGCGTCAATCGTTAGCATCGATAGACAGGCGATCAGCGAGTTCTGCGCCACGTATCCGGTGGCTGTTTTGACCAGTTTCGTTCTCCAAATCTTGCCGCGCGATTCTCCTGACATTAGCGCGTCGCCTCGCCACCAGTCAGGACCGAAAGTTTGGTCGCTTCCCGTAACCGCTTCGTTGAAATGCAAACCGCAGGTGGATTGATGCTGTGGGCGATAATTGAATACGCTCGGTTCGTCGATAACGCCAGGCAAATACTGCGGATGCCGAGGAGGGAATCCGTAGTGGCGTCCTTTTTGGATATGAAGCAACTCGTCGAAGGGATTGCCGTTAGCGAGCCAAGTGGCTCCTTCCTGTTCGCTGGCGAAGAGGTCTCCCTCCGCATTGAAGGCCAGAGATACTGGGAAACGCAAACCGGTGGACAGAATCTCGCGCTGTTTCCAGTCGGGAGAAAGTTGGATGATTGCCCCGCGTTCCTTAAATTGATTGTAGTCGGACTGACCGGTTTCAGGATTGATCATGTAAGGAGCAGACCAGGCATCTACGCTCAGCGAGAAGAAAACATTACCCGAAGGATCTACGGCCATACCGATTGCATCCAGGCTTGAACCGCCTTTGATTGTAGGAGGATCCCAGCCACTGGATACGGTTTGCAGATCGCTGGTTCCGTCTCCTTTATCCTCTAAGAACAAGACCCGTCCGCGACTAGCGATATAGAGGCCGCCGATTGAAGACCCTGATCCCTTTTTGGAAGGACCCCAGGCCATGCCAATGCTCTCAGGGATCTCGTTATTGCGATTGTTATGAAAAAGCGAGGACGTCTCCTCCAATCCGTCCCCGTCGTTATCGTGCAGCTGATACACGTTTCCATCGTAAGCGAGAGCGAAGAGCCGTCCATCGGGAGCGTAGACCAGGTTGTTGATATTGGTGAGCTCCACTGGCAGTTCTTGCACCTCGAATCCCGGCGCCAACATCTGAACCGGTGGCGGATCGCTCACAATTTGGAGGGGTCGCTCAATCGGCGCTGCGGTGAGCGAAAGGCTTGGCAGCAATGAGAGTCCGCAAAGAAGGGGTAGAGCGAGAGACGTGTTCATCCCGTATTGTTGAGTGCCAGACCGCTCTTAGGCAATCAACTTTCGTTGGTAGGAAAGAATGCCATTCAATCCACGCGAGTCCCTCGCGTAGCTTACGTCGCAATGCGCTCAGCGGGAAGATCGGCCGCTACCTTTTGGATACCTCGGGGCTTGCCCGGGGATGCTTTATTAATTATGAGGATGTCCTATTTCCTCAGAGGCAGTAACGCCGGGTTGACCTGGTTCCGGTTTCGATGTCACCTTCGGATTAATGACATCTCGTTATCCCCTTGTTCTTCTTTTGGTCCTCAATTTCGTATTTGCAGGTCTCTTGTCTGCTCAAACAGCGAAGCCGGAGCGCCCTCCTGAGGTATACGATGCTTCTGTTCCGAAGGCGACGTTCACCGAAGTTCGTTACGGCGATCACGAACGCCATGTTCTCGATTTCTGGAAAGCCGAATCGAACGTACCAACACCCGTTGCTTTTGTGATCCATGGTGGCGGTTGGAGCGGCGGTTCAAAGGAACGCCTTCATCGATTCGCCGATGCTAACGCCTTGCTCGAAGCGGGGATCTCGGTTGTGGCGATTAATTATCGCTACGTGCCTCAGGCGGTTGAGGCCGGAATCAGTCCACCGGTGAAAGCGCCGCTGCATGATGCCGCTCGCGCTCTTCAGTTTATTCGTAGTAAAGCGGCCGAGTGGGGCCTCGACAAGGAGCGCATTGGAGCCGCTGGAGGTTCAGCAGGAGCTTGTTCAAGTTTGTGGCTGGCGTTTCATGACGATATCGCCGATCCAAGCAGCGCCGATCCAGTAGCGCGCGAATCTTCTCGTCTTTGGTGCGCTGCGGTCAATGGAGCCCAGACATCCCTCGATCCAAAGCAGATGAAGCAGTGGACTCCAAATAGTCGATACGGTGGTCATGCCTTCGGTTTGGGTAAATTTGCATCCTTTCTCGCTGGACGGGATTCTATCCTACCTTGGATCGCCGAGTATTCGCCTTATGCGTTGGTGACGAAGGACGATCCTCCCGTTTATCTTATCTACTCGCGACCGCCTGCGCTTGGGCGGGACGAGAAAGATCCCACCCACACGGCCAATTTCGGAGTGAAGCTACAGGAACATTGTCAGAGAATCGGAGTTAGCGCCGAGCTCGTCTATCCCGATGCTCCGGGTGTCAGGCATGCAAGTCCCACGGATTACCTAATTGCTACCTTAACTAAAGACAAAGTTGATTCGGAAAGCGGGTTCGTTTCGCTGTTCAACGGAAAAGATCTGACTGGATGGGAGGGCGCCCCTGGGCTCTGGAAGGTCGAGGATGGGGCTGTCGTTGGCACTTGCGGGGGACCTGGGAAACCGCCTCATAATACGTTTCTCGTTTGGCAAGACGGGATCGTGAAGGATTTCGAATTGCGAGTGACCATGCGATTGGTGGGTGACAATAATTCCGGTATTCAATATCGGAGTCGAAAACTTCCTGAAGTCGGTCCGTATGCGATTTCCGGTTACCAATGCGATGCCCATCCTGCCATCGAACACACGGGCATGACCTATGAGGAAAAGGGCCGCGGTATTTTTGGACTCAATGGCAAGAACGTGATGCTCGACCCTGATGGCGAGCGCTGGCTGCTCTCGGAGCACGAGCCAGTGAAAGCGGATCTCTCGGAATGGACGACATACTCAATTGTCGCTCGCAGTAATTACTTGGTTCATCGAGTGAACGGAGAAGTCACTTCGGAGTTGATCGATCATGATGAAAAGGGCCGGGCCCTAGAGGGCCTGTTGGCGATCCAACTCCATAGTGGCAATCCTTATCGAGTTGAAATCAAGGACCTTCGTCTGAGGGTAATCAATGATGCGGAGATCCTGCCATTCGATCCGGCTATGCTCCCCAAGGGGGCGAAGAAAATCGAACGTCCTCGCACAACGAATCCACAAGGAGTAGGTCCGATTCTTTCGAAGTAGAAAACGTTACTTCGAGGAGGCTTTCAAATAGTTCTGCGTAGGAGCGGGTTTACCCCGAGGTTAGGTTTTGTGTCTAAAGGAGCTCGGCACTATCGCGGGATAAACCCGCTCCTACAGGTTAGCGCTGAGCAAATTGAGAGTGAAAGTTGTATTAGTTTCACTCTACGTCGAGACTTCGGCGTGGAAGCGTCACTCACTTGCCGATTGCGGGGGGCGGCTTTGTATTGTGAACGCCCTTACGGTTGACGGAATCAAGTTCGGTGATTTTTCCCAGGTCTCCTTGCTGGAGCATCCAGGTTTTGAGTTCTTGGGATAATCGAGCTTGAATGGCGGAGTTCTTTGGGTCGGATGCGATGTTCGTGATCTCGTAGGGATCGCTACGAAGGTCATAGAGTTCGAACTCGGGGCGCTTCTGATAGTGATCGTATCGTTCCTGCGCGAATGCATCTCCCTGCTCGCCTTTGGTTTTCCAGCTTTTGTAAGTCTCCATTCGCGTGACAACCGTATTTTGAAAGCGATCTTCCCAGTTTAGGTTCCAGACGAGTCGATAGCGCTTATCGCGAACGGTTCTGATTCCATAACCATTTGGTTCTGGGCCACTGTAGATTCCTTTGGATGTTTGAATTCCGAATACATAGTCACGGTGGCTCTTCTTTTCCCCTTTTAGGACAGGCAGAAAGCTCTGACCATCGAAGTCAAAAGTGGTTGGGTCGCCCCCTGCGGCTTCGATGAAAGTAGGGAGTACATCGATGTATTGAATCATCGCATTCGTTTCGGCCCCGGCCTTGACGTTCGATGGCCATCGAGCAATCGCAGCCGAGCGCAAACCCGTGTCGTAGCAGGTCCACTTGCAATGCGGGAAATTCGATCCTTGTTCGCTTAGATAAAGGAAGAGCGTGTCTTTGGTGATATTGTTTGTATCTAGATAGTCTTTACAGTAGCCGACTTGATTATCGAGATAGTTTATCTCCGCATAGTAGCGGATCATGTCCTCTCGAGTTTCAGGAGTATCGACTAAATAGGGAGGGAGCGTGAGAGCGTTAGCATCATAAACGCTGGAGTCCCCTCGATTCCAAGGCTGATGGGTTTGGTTTGACGCAACCACGAGGCACCACGGTTGGTCGCCGGATGATTCGATGAATCGGTCCATCAAGGACATATCCAGATCAATCCCTTGTCCTCTATCGCCATGTTGACCTCCAAGGTGTTCGAAGGGAAAATTTTCGAGCGGTGCTTCGTGACGTTTCCCCATTAAGGCAACTCGATATCCGAGTGGACGCAGGTAGTGAGCCATACTTTGAACATGGTCGTAAACGCGACTATGGTTCGGGTGAGCTCCATTTCTAACGGGGTGAATTCCCGTGTATAGGCTCATACGCGTTGGGGCGCACATCGGAGCTGAATTGAAGCACAGCTCGAATCGCATTCCACTATCGGCTAACTGATCTATTTGAGGCGTCCTGACTTCATCATTTCCGTAGCAGCCGTGATCATGGTAGCTTAGATCGTCTGCCAGAAATAAAAGCAGGTTGGGTTGGGAAGCTGCTGCGCTGAGCGAAGCAAAGCAAAAGATCAGAAGAGCTATTTTGGTATTCATAATAATAGATCGCCCACGAAGGGCACTATGATGGCTAAGCGGCTTATGGTCATTTATAGTCGAGCTAGAATCGTGCGTTCATCGCTTTGCTGATTTTGCTGTTCGCCGCGGTAATCAGGTCAACGTTTGGTTTGTCGGGTTGTTCTTGTTCGTCGAGCAGGCCGCGACGGCGCGCTTTGTTGCGTTGATAGGCGCCGCAGAGGTGGAACCCGATGCATCCTGGGTTTTCGTAAAGACCGTCCAGGATATCGCCATACCACTGGCCGTCGTTAAGTTTCCAGTTGCCATCTGCGGCGATCATTCCGGCCGCGTCGGCGAGCAGTACCGGTTTGCCGGCCTCCTTATGCCAATAATCGAGGTGTTTTATGGGTTCCTTGAAATCCTGGAATGAAAGGACATCGATAAAGGGTAGGGCGGCTTCAATGAGGGGTTTGGCTATGTGGGCATTGGCTTCGTAGCGGTCTCCTAAGATTAGATGATGAGGATCGTGTCGGCGTATGGCATCGTGAGTGGTTTTGTAGTACTGATGAGCGAGAGCCTTTAGTTCCTTGCGTCCGATTTCCGTATTCAAACGTTCAGGATCGAATATGGGTCCTCGCCATTTGTTCTCTGGTCGATCGTGAGTCCAAGTGGGACAATCGCTATAGAAATAGCCGATCAGGTTGGGATCGGCACTCAGTTCTGCGCAATGAGCCCGGGCGATATAGTCGCAGCGCTCAATCCAGTCGCTGCTGAAAAAATCGTAGTGAATGGTGTGCTTTTCCCATTGATGCGATTCCATGAAGGGCAACAGGTGACAGTAGGGCATCTGCAGGGCCTTGTATTCATCGACTGTAAACGGGCGTGAATGCCGCCATTTGCGGACAGTGACTTCCTGCACCCAGCCCACGGTATTGAATCCCCATTCCTTCAGGTTTGGGGTGACGGACTCCTTAATCCATTTCAAGGCGCTGCCATCGTACTTGTCGCGCCAGATATGAATGTTCTCCGGATAGCGGAGACTGGCCGGATCGATGTGATTGAGGCCCATCGTGAAAAAAGGATTTCCTTGTGGGTCGATCAACCACCAGTGACCGTCCTTTTGGCCAAGGGTAAAGAAACCGTTTGAATCGACTTGGGTAGTCTCGTTGGCTGCCAGTCTCGAAAAAGGCGAAAGGGCGATTGCTGTACTTAAAGCTAGGGTACGTTCTAAAAACTGTCTTCTTTTCATGGGAGCACGAAGGTGAAGGGAAGGAATAAGCGGGTCTCTGACGAATGGGGAACTTGAATCTCGGAATCAAGTGGATTGAATAAAAAGGGTCCTGTTGTGGGGGGTAATGAAAATAACCCCTTTCTTTTCGCCGCTATTTAGACGAATGCTATCCTTTTAGTTCGCTCAGATAGCGGATCAAATCTCTCAATTCGGAACGCGTGAGCCCGGAAGTTAGTCCAGGTGGCATTAACGACCCGGCATCTTCTCTGGTCAGTATCTGTTGCGCCGGAATGGTATGGGTCACTCCTGTAGCAGCGTCGCGAATGACGATGTTTTGTTTGTCATTGTTTTCCAGATACCCGCTGATCGCTCTGCCTGATTTAGTGGTGATGCTCGTGGAAACAAAACCTTCTTTGATCTGCCGCTGCGGCCAGAGAATGGCTTCGACGAGTAATTCCACTGGCACGCCAGAGCCCACGGCGGTTAATTCCGGTCCGAGGAAACCACCTTCATTGTCGATCTTGTGGCAGGCCGTGCAGCTGAGACCAGCTGAGGCATAGATCTTGGCGCCATTTGCGATATTTCCGTATTGCTTCGCCTCTGAGCTCAAAGCTCCGACGAAGGCCTCGCTGAAATCAGGCATCCCGACTAAGCCGGTTTGCTCGGCAGGCCGTAGCGCATGGTCGAGCCTGGCATGAAAGCGACCTGCCGCCCCCAGTACGCTTCTTATCCGCGTAGCCAACTCTGGGGGAACCGCTTCCTCTTCCAGGGCGTTCGCCAACTCGCCGGGTCCTTCCGTTAGTCCGATAAAAGGCGTTACGAGGTCACGCGCCTCTTCTTCGCTTGACGCGTTTCGCAACAGCTCATTGGCCAGTTTCGCCGCTAGCGGAAGATTCAGATCGCAAAGTATCTCTACAGCTGAGCTGCGAATCGCTGGGGACGAGGCTGCGCTTGCCAGCGAAACAATTGTATCTATAGCCTCGTGTCCCTTGAGTTTTCCAAAAGCGAAAATCGCTGCGCTGCGGAGGGGATCGGAAGAGTTCCTATCGGTGACGAATTTATGAATACGATTCGTAAGCGCTTCAACTTTCCAGGTTCCTGCAAGTCGAATTGCGAGCGCCCCGATTTCGGGTTTTTCGCTATCAATCAGTTTACTGAGAGCGGGCGCTAGATCACCTACGGGCCGTTTGCCTCGAACTCCGAAATCCTCGAGAAGGGATTCCAAGACCGAAACTTTCCCGTCCGCGCGGACCAATGCCCAAAACAAATCCGCCGGATTTCCAATTTCCACCAGCAAAGTAATCAGGCCTATTTCCGTCTCGGAATCTAGTTCTTGATTCTCGAGAAGACTGCGGACGACTTCAAGGGCTTCTGCGCCGCCTGTCTGTCTGAGGGCGAAGGCCAGGTGCTTGGAGTTTTCGAATTTAAGTTTTCCCTCCATAACGGCAGGCCACCAGAGCGGCTTCAGGGCGTGAGACGTTTGCGTCAAGGCCGCTTGGATAAATCGGTCGATGGGTCGATCGAGCGCTTGCGTCGCCAAGACCATCGCCTCCGGGTTCGGCAGGTAACTTAATGCGACGACCGCTTCCATTCTTACGCGAGGATCGGCATCGGCGATTGATGTCTCCAGCAAGGCCATCGGATTTGGGAGTCGATCTTGCCATCGGCCCACGAGACGGGTCGCAAATGCGCGAGCGCGAGCAGACTGAGCTCCAAGTAATCGGAGCAGAAGCGACTCGTTGACTGCCTCATGCCAGGCACTCACGCTAAGAGCCTCGAACAGGTGATGTTCGTAGCGGGTTTCCTGGGAATGCAGTTGATTCACCCAGGTTTCAATAGCTGGGATCACCCTGTTGGAATCTCTGGAAGACAGTTCTTCTCGCGTACGCTCTCGTTCGCGGAGCGGTTCGGTTTTCAATCGGTCAAGGAGCGCGCTTATCGAGAGCTCGGTCAAGTCGACGAAGTCCTTGAGGGCATTTCCTTTTGCTGTGATCTTCCATATCCTCCCGTGCGCTTCGTCGCGATCAGGATGCCGAAACGAGGCCTGATAATGGCCGATGATTGGATTGAACCAATCCGCGATGTAGAGTGCGCCATCCGGTCCCGTCCGAATATCGACGGGACGAAAACTTCGGTGTTTCGAGCGCAGGAGTGAAGGAAGGTTTTCCGTGCGATGACCGGACGCTTCCGGTATCAGCTTCATTCGATCAATGTTGCGAGCAAAGTAACCGGCGATTAGGATGTTGCCTTGAATATCTTCTGGTAGGCTCGGCGAATCGATGATCTCGACCATCATGCTCTTGATTTGGGTATTTCCGATGTCGATTGGTGGATGTAGTTGGTCTGTCGGTACCATGATCGGGAGCAATTCGCTAAGCGCTGGAGAGTTTCCTTTCACAAACGGCTCGCCCCATTGGCCAAAGGCGATTCCCCAAGGGTTCTGGCCGCTTCCCCCGCGAAATGCATGAAATTGGTTACGTCTTGGACGCATGCGCCATACTCCATGTTCATCCAATCGAACGATTCCCCAAGCAGTCTCGACTCTGGAGAAGCTGTGAAGCCCTTGGCAAAACAGCAACTCGCCATCCGGGCTCCAGGAGAAGGAGTTTATGTTCTGGTGCGTGTCGCCCGTTCCGAATCCGGTTGCAACGATCTCTCGGTGATCTGCCCGATCATCGCCATTGCTGTCCCGCAGGAAGATGAGATCCTGGCCGACTCCAATGTATACTCCGCCGTCGCCCAGGGCAAAGCCAGTAGGCATGTGTAGTTCGTCAACAAATACAGTGGATTTGTCTGCTCGTCCATCGCCATCGGTATCTTCGAGAATGAAGAGTTTGTCGTCTGCATCTTCAGTAGGAACGATCTGAGGGTAGACCTGCGAGCAAAGGACCCATAAACGTCCGCGCGGCCCCCAGCGCATTGTTATGGGATTTGCGATTCCGTCGCTCTCGTCGGCAAATAGGCTGATCTCGTATCCCGAAGCGACTTCGAAAGCCGCCAGCTCGGCTTCGACGGAATTGTCCTCTTCCGGAGAAGAGACGGACAGGTTCATGTGAATCGCGCGATCGTAGACTTGAGCCTGAAGGGCTGTCCCTGAAAACGCGAGAGCGGTAGCCAGATAGATTGCTGATGTTTTCATTGCGTCGCTTTTGTTTGCAGGTCGAAAATTTGGGTCTCGGCTTCTTCGATAAGGGGGACGATGGCATTGAGCTCCTCGGGGAACCAGCGGGGTTTGTCCGGTCGGTGATCTTGGCTGCTTTGAACATGCTGGCGATTTCCGTAGACGAACGCCCAGTTAGTGGGCCGCCAATAGCGTCTCCATAGAATGTTTTTCGTTTGGATCTGTTCGTGGACAGTCTTCCAACTCTCTGGTAAAACCGTAGCCCGTTCACCCAACAATTGTCGGGCAACTGCGGTCGCCCATTGAGCATGGCCCTCTGGGTTCAGTTGAAATCCATCAACGCTCAGCCCAGAGGCATCGAAGCGGCTGAGATCGACCGCAAGCCAACCGCGCCGCTTCGCGAGTTCCCGAATTGCCGCTGCGTAGGCCGCGACCGCATCATTGTGACGAGTCATGTCCGGATAGTGAGGCTTGTCATTCATGCGCGTGAACGGAAAGGGGGTGATTAACACGATTTTCTCTGTGCAAGGGCGAACGTCATCGTCCAGCATTTTACTATAAGCGCGAATGAACTCCGGTAGACGGTCTATTCCGTCCAATGCCTCCATCTGTCCGAAGGTTGACACGATCACGGTAGCGCCGACTTGATCGAGCATAGCGACCTGCGACCCGAAATTCCGCGGTCGTTGACGTTGATAGACCGTGTCGGCCTGCCAGGACAGATCGCGAAAAGCGACGGAGCGATTGCCAGCCGCATGAGTGAGAAAGCTCTCTAGGGCACCCGACTCCACCTGTTTTACCATTGTGGTGCCGCCGACAAAAGCGACCACGTCATTATCAGCCAAAGCGAAAGCGTTGGAGAATCGCAATTTCTTGGACGCGGTAGCGGATTCAGCTATTTCCGATTCGGAACCAGGGTCGTTGTTGTCCTCCGCAAGCGTTGGAGGGATGGCGCAATACAGGCTGCAGCAGCCGATGAATATCAGAGCGGGAAGGAAGCGTTTATTCATGAATTGAGGAAGCAGAGATCTTTAGCATCATAGAGGTAAAGCGGCCCAGCGATCGAGGTTGGGTGGTGGATTGAGGAGCTTATCAATGTTTAGTAGATAAACCTATCTTGGAAATGGGATAAACTTCAAGAATCTAGGGTAGCTTCTTTATCCGTTGCAATTGACCTGCTGCCTGAAGCGCTATTCGATGATGGCCCTTCCGGAAACGCAGACAAATAAAATCATGAAGAATTTAGGCAAGAGTCCCCGCCATTTTAGGTTTATAATAGCTCTATTTCTATGTATGGGCGCTGGAGTAATTCAGGCGAAAGAGCGATTGCCTAACGTGATTCTCATTTTCGCGGATGATCTTGGTTATGGGGATGTTGGCGCCTTCTATGACGACTGCCCGTTTGAAACGCCGAGATTGGATCAAATGGCGAGCGAAGGAGCGATGCTCACGCGGTTCTACGTTCCCACTCCTTTTTGCGCGCCATCGCGCGGTACGATTCTAACGGGGCGTTATCCTTTCAGACATACGGTGGTCCGGAACCCAGCGCCGGATGCGGGACAGAACAACATTGGTTTGCCGTCCTCGGAAATAACAATTGCTGAAATCCTAAAAGAACAAGGCTACAGCACTGCGATGTTTGGGAAATGGCATCTTGGCCACCGGGAACAGTGGCTGCCGCGAACTCAGGGATTCGACGAATACCAGGGTATTCTTTATTCGAATGATATGTTTCCGGTCCAGATGGTTCGGAATGAGGAGGTCATCGAGTATCCCGTGCCTCAGGGAAAGCTTTCTCAGCTCTATACAGACCTGACCCTGGATTTTGTGGAGCGAAAACAGGAGGACCCATTCTTCGTTTATCTTCCAATGGCTATGCCGCATAAACCTCTGGCCGTGTCGGATAATTTTTATACGCCGGATACGCCGAAAAATTTGTATGCGGACGTAATTGCCGAGCTGGATTATTCAGTGGGACGCATATTGGATAGATTAGAGGAGCTGAAGCTGGACGAGAATACGCTGGTAATCTTCACCTCGGACAACGGGCCGTTTTTCGGAGGTTCTTCTGGTGGATTGCGAGGGATGAAAGGCCGGATTTGGGAAGGTGGTTACCGCGTGCCGATGATTGTTCGCATGCCGGGAACGATTCCGAAAGGAGTCGTTAATCCTCATCCCGCCGCGACGATCGATATTCTACCCACCATCTGTCGATTAACCGGAAGCCCGATTCCGGGAGACAGGGTAATCGATGGAACGGACTTGATGCCGATGCTCGTGGACGGGCAAATCAAAAGCCCTCATGAGGCGATCTTCGGCATGAACGGAGCAAAATTGGCTGTCATTCAATCGGACGAGTGGAAGCTGCATGTGATGAATCCAGGATCAGTGAACATGGTCAACGGGCCATTGGAAATTGCTAGAAAGCGGATGAATCGACGTGCTCCCGATGGGGTAACGATTATTGCCCCATTCGAACAGGCTGACATTACTGAGTATCCCGGGATCTCAACCGGCGTTGAGCCATCGGCTATGATGCTTTTCGATGTTCGTAATGATCCGGGAGAGCAAGTCGATCTAGCGGACAAAAATCCTCGAGTAGTCAAACGTCTAAAAGGTTTGTTCGATCGAATGAAGGCTCAGATTCCAGATCTGCCAACTGCAGAGACGGAATATCTTTTTACTGAAGAGTCGCAGAAAAGCGGAAAGCTCATGAGGCTGATCGGTGGTGAGCTGCGCTACGACAAAATCCCCAACTCGCAAAAGCATCTTTTGAAGGAGTGAATCAGAAACTTGGGTACACGATCGAAGTGTCATATTTTTTCATAAACCAAGGAGTGTTTAGAGTGAAATGGGCTCGACCAAATATTTCTGCCCACAGATTGCTCAGATGATCACAGATAATTTATTTTACCTTCAACCTCTCGCGAGATTCTTGACTGGAGTCTGCGATCGATTCCGCTCTCTGGGACATTAAAGGAAAACGAGCGGGTCTTCCGGTTTACGAGCTTCTTGGTGGGAAAGTCAGGGATGCGGTGCCTTTGTACACTCATGCTTCAGGCAAGGATTTCGAGTCCTGCGCTGAGAATGTTCAGCATTGGCGGTATTACTCAGGCTAGGAAAATTGCGCGCTTTGCGAACAGTTTGGCGTGCGAACCGCTTTTCAGGAAGGTGGGGAAAATGATCCGATCAATCAGTTACTCGCTTATCATGTGGATCTGACTACACCGTCATTTGGTATTCAGGAAGAACATAACACCCCAGACGGGATTTTCGAAATGATGCCGGGAACCCCTAGGATCAGAAACGGTTATTTATATGGAAACGATAAGCCAGGACTCGGGATCGATATCGATGAAAAGATCGCCGCAAAGTATCCGTTGAGAGATGACTATCACAACGCAGACTGGACGTCCGTTAGGGGAATGGATGGCTCGGTTGTAAAGCCGTAAGCTTAGCTTTTTCTTCAAGAATGAGAGTCACAACGAAAGGTCGGTCATTTAAATCATGAATAGACTCAAAACAGACTTTGTTGAACAGATCTAGAATATTGGGAGCTCTTGCTTGCTAATTTCCGACTAAGCACGAATATTATAGAGTGTGAATCGACGACGTTTTATGAGTGGGATGCTGGCAGCAGGCGCTGCAGCGAGTTTTAAGATGCCTAGTCCTTTGCTGGCTGATCACCACGGAAGTAATGACAAGCTAAAGATAACTTCGGTGGATGCTTATCCGGTCAAGTTGTGGGAACGTTCCTCTCAATGGAAACTTCCCGAATTTACATCGGATTTTGATCCAAAGCGTTGGCGTTACACTGGGCCATTTGCCCAGCTTGCTGGGGCTATAATTGTCGTGATTAAAACGAACCAGGGGATCACTGGTTTTGGAATGGGTGGAGGAGGAAAAGTTGGGTGCGAAATTATTGAAGGGCACTTGAGGCATTTGCTCGTAGGAACTAATCCGCTCAATATTGAGATGTTGTGGGATCAGATGTATACCTCCTCTAATTTTTACGGGAGACGCGGTGTTTTTGTAATGGCTTTAAGCGGTGTTGATAATGCGCTGTGGGATGTTTTTGGGAAACACGCGGATCAGCCTGTTTATCGACTATTGGGAGGAACGACCAAGGAACGAATTCCGGTTTATCATACCGGAGTGCCAGAGAATATTCAAACGGGATTGGATTTGAATATCCAACATTTCAAGGTGGTTATTTGGGACGGTTTAGCTGAAGGCGAAGACGGAAAACGAAGGACCGTCAAAACGCTTAAAAAGATTCGAAAATTGGTGGGTCCTGATAAGACGATAATGATCGAATGCGTGGCTGGTTGGGATGATGTGGAATACACTATCGACATGGCCCGACGGTTGGAAGAGGTAGGCCTATACTGGATCGAAGAACCTCTTTCTCCGGACAACATTCTTGGTTACGAGCGTTTGGTTAAGGAGATTGACAGTACTCGAATTGCAAACGGCGAACATGCGTACACGCGCTTCGAGTTTGCTGAATTGATTCGCCACAACGCCGCCGATGTCTTGCAACCGGATGTTACTTGGTGCGGGGGAGTCACTTCACTTAGAAAGATATCAGCCTTGGCTGCAACTCACGGTCTTGAATTTACGCCGCACCGCGGAGGAAGTTTGTTTGGTCTGCCGTTGTGTCTATCTTCGGGACAGTGTAACTGGGCTGAGAGCTTCGGCACCACCGATGAAGGAACTGATCTCATGAACGCAATGAGCGCCGATTTTGATGACGGTTTCTACATGCCGGTCGATAAACCAGGGTTTGGGACCGCATTAACTGAGAAGTTGGTTAAAGAGCATGTTATTGCGTGATGCTTTTAGCTATTTTCATTTCCTCTCGCTTGGCGAGAATGCTAAGCAACGATAACTCTAAATGATGAAACGACGAGATTTTTTCAAAGCTGCCGCAGCCGGTATCGCTGCTACGACTACAAATTCTGCGCTTGCCGCCGCCGATCGAACATCCAAACCGAATATTGTTTTCTTATTCGCGGATCAGATGCGCACGCACGATCTGGGATGTATGGGCAATTCGCAAGTGATCACTCCAAATTTGGACAAACTTGCTAGCGAGGGGTTAGTCGTGGAAAACATGATCGCCGCCTCGCCCGTGTGCACGCCGTATCGCGGGCAGTTAATGACTGGACGCTACGGTCATGCAACCG
>TARA_B110000037_G_scaffold67504_1_pt1 | contig 16084 bp, 14 predicted proteins | sample TARA_B110000037 | Tara Oceans TARA_B110000037 (sample SAMEA4397196) | marine metagenome | biome: Polar Biome; feature: [MIX] marine epipelagic wind mixed layer (ENVO:01000061); material: water (ENVO:00002006), including particulate matter (ENVO:01000060) such as... | depth 10-100 m
TATAAAGTTGGACGATTTAGACTGATTGCCCAACTGGCGCACCGGAGGCGAGATGTTCGCTCCAGCGATGGCGCTGGCCGCCTGGCTGGCCGTCTGGCTGGGTGCCTGGCTGGCAATCCCCGGACCGTGATGGGCCGTGATGGGCCGAGAGCGTGGCGCAGGAGCGTTCGTAGATGGACGCCGGGGGCTGGCTGGAAGCCCTCCCACCTTCCCACAGACCGTGCGTGGAGCAGGAGCTGGAGAGGGCGATTCGGTATTCCACTGCCGTTGCTCGTATGCGACGAATGGAGTCGCACCTGAGGGCGTCCCGCGAAGAGGGCGTCCCGCTCGACGAGATAATAAGGAGTCATCACGTGACATTCACCATGGACACGCTCTCTCGCCTGACCAACGTGATGCGTTCCAGTCTGGACAACTTTGCAGATTTTTTGGAGGACGCAGTGTGCAGGATGGACGTAAGCGGCGCACAAAATACGTTCGAAGTTGAGTTCCGCCTAAAAACGCTCACAAGGGCGGTGGGCTGCGCACTGCTGGACGCGATCGACGGCGGAACAGACCTCGACCAACTCTCGATCGAGAGAAGGGCGGTTTCTGTCGTGGACGCACTGTGGAGTGCACACGCCGTCCCTGCAATCCAGGCCGAGTTGACTCGCGCTCGACTGGAGCTGAGGCACATGCGCGCCTTCAGAGACAAATACGCGCACGCCATGGACCAAGCCGAAGAGAACAGGACGGCTGCTCTTATTCGGTGCACACAAGAAAAACTGAACACGCCGGTCGATTGCGCTTCGTGGCACGGCGTTGACGTAGGCGCGGAGGGCCGGATTGTGCTGGTGGGCCCAGCCTCGCACGTGTCGCTCGTAAACCCGAACGGTGCAGTCGCCCACCTCAATTCGGTGCGGGTGCCGGTGCAAGGGATAACGCTTCCAGTTGTGCGACTGGCCAGATTGCTCAGGGTGTTGGTGTACGGCGGATACTTGAAGCTAGACATGATTCGGTCCGAGACGATACTGCGTTTCCTGCAGCAAGACATCGACAAATACACGACCGCGCTACACACACTGCGCGTCGAGCTGAGCGAAACGGAAGGCTTCGACCCGGAGTGGGTGGGCGCGTCAGATGAACTCGAGCCGGTGAGTGCGCCCTCGCGCTCGAACCAACCCCGTATAACCACGACCCCGACGCCGAGCTCGGGGGGCACACAAGACACGTTTATTCGCAAGATCGACATGCAGACGCGTTTGGAGGCGCGTGGGCAGATGAACTGGGTGCAGGTTGGGCTGGCGTCAGTGGACGCAGACTTAGAAGTGGACTACGCGTCTATGAGTTGCATGCTGGTCTTGGCGAATGACCACTCTCGGCGCTGCACGGAGATGCTTATAAGCGCCACGAGCGTGGTGTCGCAGGCGGGCCCCCTTCTCGCGGCGGCGGGGCGCGAGTACGCTCCGTCGTCACTCGTCCAGAAGACTGCCGCGCTCTTCAAAAAGCTCAGTGTGCTGGAGTTTGACAACGCGCAGTGCGAGGTCGCGCGAGGCAGGGCGTGCGCGCTGCTGTTCAGCGGGATAGACGTTGTGGCCTGCGTGTGTGTGCGCATCTGCGACATTCTTCGGCAAATCGAGCGCAACGCGACCCTCCCCTGGAAGAGGGTGAAACGCTTTAGGAAAAGGGACAAACGAAAAAAAACATAAATGTCAAGGTTGCGCGTCTAATAAAGGTATGGGAGAAGGGCCGCTTTTCGTACTAGGAACGCTGGTCGCGTCAGTGTGTGTGTCGCTTGTAAATGTGGCATCGCAGTGCCACGAACAGTCGTTGTGTTTAGAAAGGGGCACGTGTCTTGTGGTCGACTCCTGGAGCTGCTCCTTCCAAAACCGAGTGGACGAGGTGGGACAGCGCGTGTTTTTCAAAAACCACACGACGGCGCACTTCTACGCCGCGACACGCGGGGTGTGTCCCCCGGGGCAGACGCAGACATTCCACGAGAACCGCTTGTTGTGTTCGCGGAGGCGATACTTCCCAAACGCACTCAACCAAGACGCGGTGTCGACCACCTCCCTCGTCCCGCACGCTCGGTTTTGCGGTCGGTGGATCAACTCCATACGGACAGCTCAGGCGTCGACACACCTGATGGCCTTCTACGACGAAGCGGCGGTTTCTGAGCAAGTCGCCCGGGCTGTCGCTACACACTACAGCGTGCTGGTTGGGTCGACCCCGCCTTCCAAGTTCTACCATGCGTGCGAGCGCATGGTTTCTAACGACGCGACTGGGGTCAACATGCGATTAGCATTTGACTACCTGAGCGCGGGCGTACAGACGTCTTCGAGGGGTGAGCTGCTGCGTACAGTCGGCTGGCTGGCCCGACACTACTGCGACGCGCCAGTGCAGCTGGCGCTCGCGTTCGGCGAGGGCCCACGCGACCTCATAATCGACGTCACGGGCGGGAAAACGCACACCGCGTCCAGCATAGCCGCACAACTGAGTGCGTTGGGGGGCGACACCGATTTGCGCCGCAGCGCAGCCAGTTTTGCAGACAGGGTGCAGGCCGCACCTGCGCAAGCGCCGCAATGCTCACTCGACCCCCGGGACACACAGGAACTGCTGCACCACCTTCCGAAGGGACACACACTGGGGAACTGCTCGCACCTATCGCGCTTGTTGCGCGTATACAGCGAGGACAACCGAGGGGTGCACGCGTACATGTTAGGCATGGCAGCCGGGTGTGCGTCCAGCGTGGCGGGGGCGGTGTTCGGGGCCTCGGATCGACACAGCGCTGTGCGGACGGGGCTGGACCAGCTCAAGTCGAGGAGCGACCGGTTGATAACGGTCGACGCCTCAAAGCTGTCGGAAGCCACGGCTGCGACGTTCGGCAGCGCCTTCCAGCAGGGACCCCTTGTCGGCGCCAAGTGGAAACGCGCGCCGCAAGTGTGCGGCGGGGCGCTCATCGATTTTTTCCCAGACTACGTGGACGAAGTCGTGTTCGACACGCTCGTGTCTCGCACGTTGTATTCGCGGCTCGGAATGGCCCACGACGAGATAAAAGAGGCGGTGTCGAGCGCGATACACACACCGGTGATCGCCAGCGTGCTCAAGGACCCAGCCGCGGTGGCTGTCCGGGCGCTCAACGTGGTCACACGGGTCGCTGGGGCGCCCGCGGGGACTTGGGCGGGGCGGGGCGACCCCCTGACGCCGCCTGCGTTCACGTCTGGCGACGGGGCGCTCGTGATGCTACTAAAGGCCTCCGAAGCCCGCTTCCAGAGGAGGGCGCGCCTGGTCTCGCAGGGTGGCGTGTGCAGCCTTCCTCCGTTGTACCCGTCGACCACCAGGAACGCTTACTTGTTCCCGGCGGCCGGCTGTGCCATGTTGCTCCCCGGGCTCCTTGTCCCCCCGTTTGCGGACGAGTTGTACGACGACGAAAGTCTATACGGCCGGATTGGCTGGGTAATGGCTCACGAGGTTAGTCATGTCACTGCCACCGCGGTCTGGGATGAGATCGCGGTCCGTTCCCTCCTCATCAAATACACGCCGAGCACGCACGTGGAGGCGTTGGCGGATGTGGTGGCCACACAAGCGATCGCACTTACGGGTAAGGTAAACGACTCCACACTCTGCGGACACCTCTCTCAGATGTGGTGTGGTCGCGAAAGCGGAGACTCGTGGGGCTCGTGGGCATCGGACAGTCCAGCGTTGCCAAGTCACCCTCCGACCAACGCGCGTTCGGACCGCATGTGCGCGATGATGCCACTTCTGGCCGAATCGCGATCTGCGTAATTACAGTGAGGCTGGCTGCGCGGAGCCACGCGACAGGGACGGGGCGCTCACACGAGCTTGCGCGATGGAATTCGTAGATGGTGGGGTGCAAGCCATGCAGGATATACAAGAGTTGGACGAGACGAGTGGGACTACGCTTGTGGGATTTGGTAAGCACAGATCGCGCAGCTATCATTGGGTGCTCGAACATGACGAAGGCTACGTCGACTTTGTCAGCAGTTGTAAAGAGCCTTCGCCACAACTGGAAAAGTTCCAACTCTGGCTGCGTCGCAGAGAGGAGCTGTTTCTGCCCATAAAAAGGCGTAGAAAAGCAGAGCGCCAGTTCCTACAGGAGCAGGCGCTCGAGTTGTCGCGGCGCGCGGCCCAGAAAAAAGCGGAGCTGTTGAAAGAGCGCATGCGAACATCTCGCGGTGATCAACTCATCGGGCTGTCGTGCGTGGAGGGGCTGTTCGAGCAGTACATATTGCAGCCCCTCTCGGTTAAAGACCTTCTATGCCTGTCGATGACGTGCCGTGCGTTGAGACAGGCCACGCGTGGCCTGGGGGATCCCTGGTTTTACATGGTCGCCGAGAAGCACATGCGGCGCCCTCGCACTACACAAGAAGAGATACAGATTTCGCCGAGCTATGGCTTTGGACCCGACTGGGACATCAAGCGTTTCTTCGGGATTCCACTTAAATGGAACATGCGCAACTTGAATGATGGGCTGCGACTAAAAAAAACAATGGCCCATGGCGGCCGCGCGATATACGAAAGTCTTAGGAAAGACGTGCGTTCCGCCTCGCGGAACTGGACAACACAGAAACGCATATTCTCAGAAGGCATGGACGACCTGGAGTGTACCCAAGCAAATTTTGACCGTCTCACCGATGCCAAAGTACGCTTAAGATCCGCAATAGCAGAAATGACGCGTTATTTGACCAACAATGACATATCGATCACCACGTTTTCGGTTCCGTACAGCGATGCACCCGCCGACTGTTGGCGCACCTTTGCAAACGATAATCACTGTAGTGTTGAGCTGGCTCTCTCGGCTCGTGCAAAGACTGAGCAAAACAAGCTGAGGCTTGCACAACGGCTCCACGATCGAGTGTGTGACCCCTAAGCTTTCAGACCAAGATGCAAATTAAGTACGATTCTGCGCACGAGGCGTTTCGGTCCTTGAGTGTGGCCCCTAAGCTTTCAAAGCGTCTCGCTATGAAACGATGCCGCGCAATCGCAAAGGTGTACGGCCATAAAGTTGTTGGATGCAAGATCGAAACGGCTATTCATCATTTGTTTAGAAAGGGAGGCGATTTGGGGCTTTTCCACAAGTCGGTGCGGGTGGCCCAGGTCGAAAACAGCGCCAAAGTCGTCTTTTTCTCTGACGTGTATCATCACGAGACCGATACACTGGAGGCGTTCGAATACAACTGTCGTAACGCCGGGATTCCCGTGTCGTGCTTCGAAAAGGTGTACCCCAGATGCAACTTCGGCGACGGATTCAAGGCTCCCATAAAAGCAATAGCAAACTCTGGATACGACGAAATGTATCGGGGGATTTTGAGCGGGTTCGTGGTAGGATGACTGAGCGACGGAGAGGCGGACTTTAAAGGAGCATTCTGCTCACTGTAGGACTGAATTCCGCAATCCTCTACTTGAACACATATGAAAAAGCCAAAAGCACTTCTTGGCCTAGAGACCGAACACCTTTTTCCTTCGGTTAGCAGCGTAGTCCTTTAAACGCCCGGGTGGAGTAGTTGTTAAACTTACAATAAATCAAATCACCTGTAGTTCCGTACAGCGATGCACCCGCCGACTGTTGGCGCACCTTTGCAAACGATAATCACTGTAGTGTGTGATACGAGCTAGTACGAGCTACCGACCACAGTGTGCTGGTAACAGTAAACGTTGGTCGTTAACATCGACACACAGTGAACAGTCCCGTTCGTGGCGCCATGCGGTATAACATTCAACATGCGGACACGTGACCACAAAAGTCCGCAAGGCCCCAGTCGGCTATTATTTTACAGGTGGCTGCTTCACTTTCGCGACTGCGAAGACAGACCCTGCAAGGTACGCGGTGGTATTCGCCACCGCAGGGTCCCATAACCCCTCGTTCAAACAGTCCACGCAGGAGTCGACGTGGCTGTGTGTGTGCAGCGTGAGTCTCATGAGACCCTGCGGTGACAAATACCACCGCGTACCTTACATGGACTGTCGTCACAGTCGCGAAAGTGTAGCAGTCACCTGTAGAGATCTCCAGTTTCCTCGAGCACATCGTAGAGTGCGATGGCTTGCTTGAGCATATCCCCGTGCGAGGCGTGCATGCAATCAAAGAGCGAATCGTCGATGGTAGCCCAGTGCGCGCTCAACGCGTCGTCCCCGCCCGTTGGGGCTCCAAGGAGACACGACAGCTTGTCATCCACCTTGATCAGAAAGGCGGTCGTCTCGATCCAGGCGGCGTCCGTATTGCGATCGTCATCCACGTACCCCTGGTAGAAGACAACCTTTTTCTTGTCCGCGTCCTCCAGCGCGGCGTCGAGCTGTTCAGGTGGCGTCCCGTCTAACGCCTCCTCGCGGAGTTCGCGGAGGGCCGCCGTCGCCGGGTTTTCGCCCGGATCAACGAATCCACCAGGGAAAGCGAGCTTGCCGTTGTCTTTCCGCGTGACCAACAGAACATCACCCCGCGAACACCCGCTGAAGCCGCGGATCAAGACGGGATCTGCGGCGTGGTTCACGCCCCACTTGCCAAGCACTCCGCGCCCCACTAGGCCAGTCCGGCCGTTCGGGTTACGCGGGAGACCGTCGAGGGAAAAGTCGAGTGGGCCGTCGTGGGACGTCCTCTCGGACCAGTCGATGTCCGCCGGGTTGCGGTCCGCCCACTCCGCTTCTTCCAGGATTGGGTCTTCGTAAAACTTGGGCGCGTAACCAGGGCATGGCTTCGTCGTATCCGGCTCGGAGACGGGTGTGCGACGGGGGTACCCCTTGCGCTTCTTGAGGTGTGTCTTGGCGACGCCAAACTGGCGGACAAAGGCAGACGTGGGCATGGTTTCGAGTAAGTTATTTCTGTTGTTTACGAAAAGCCGGCCGCGGGATACTAGTACGTGTGGCCTCGGGGGGGGTCCAGGACGCTCAAGTTTCACGGTAGAGAGTTGTCAACAGAACGCGAGCAAGTGGACCCCGGGCGCCCGACGGGGTAGACCGCGCGTTCCACTGGCCCACTGAGCGTCCAATGATGTGATGAAATTACGCTAGCGGAGAGCAAGATAGAGGGTCTACCACGCAACCGCAACACGCCGCTCCATGCGTACTATTACAGAAGAGGCGTGTGAGCACATGGTCGTGGCGCACATGGTCGCGGCTGCAATGTCTTATTCGGGTGATGCTCTGTTGGTCGGGTCCAACGCGTACAACCTAATCGAACAGTTGGAAATGCACGGGGACCTCGACTTCGTCACAACCAATCGGCAGTTGGTTCAAAGGTTGCCACACAAGACACTCCCTGGTATTGCGGGTGACATTCATGTCGCCACGCTCAGCGTCGGGTCGATATCGGTTGACATTTCCACATGCGACGGGCATAATTTTGCAGAGGATCGGGCAAACCGGTCGTATGCGGCGTGTTCCGGCGTCTATTTCCTCACCGATACACCGGGCTATAAAATCGCATATCACGGTGGCGTACGGCGAATAATTCCAGACTCTGAGGACGCCCAAGCCTGGGTGCGTCGCATGATCCGTCTGAAGGGCAGTCGAGTCACAGGGTTCTGGCAACAAAAGCTGTCGAAGGGATTTGTCTGGGGACAGACGTTGGACTACAGTAGTGATTCACTCGTGTCACAGTAAACGTTGGTCGGTAACATAGACACTCAGTGGACAGTTCCGCTCGTTGCGCCATGCGGTATGAGATAAAACATCAGATTAGTGCAATAGTGCGTGCAAAAGCACAGTTCTCCAACGCTGAGCTGCGTGAGACATGGTCGCACTGGGCCAGTCGAGCCCCCCCACCCCCACTCCACCCACCTTCGTGTGCGCGTGTGGTTCCTTCAGCCCTGGCGCCGTGCGCTGCACACACACCGACCCGGCTTGAACGGTCAGATCAGCACGCCCGGATGAGAATGTCGATCGATTCTCCCTTTTTGCCGTACGAAAGCGCGCGCCCGATCACTCGATTGGATTGGTTGACGTCTGCGCACTGCTTGATCCCAACTCGCCTGGGGGAAAGAGTCTTGGACCGCTTCGCTGTGTTTACACTGTTGCCGTAACCTGCCGTTGTGTCCGACAGGAATGTCCACTCCAGCATGTCCCCCGGGAAAATAGACTCGTCGGAATTGTTGAGGATGGTGGCCATACCACCGATGGATAGTGTGAAGTACTCGTCGGTGGTTGCCCCGCGCCCGTCGTCTGGGACGCGCACTGACTTGGACCGCACGATCCCTGAGAAGAAGAATGAGTTCTCGTCCTCTTTTTTTTGGCACGCGGATGCGACGATCACTGGCGCAGCCGTCTCGGCGGCAGTGTAACTCCGGAAGTTGGTGGAACGCTTTTTGCGGGAAAGTGCGATCATCCCGGGCAGCGCTGAGGCCCATTCGTGGAACGGGGGTTTGTACTCGACCACTGCATTGGCGTGGGCCACTTGGGCAGGAGTTGGAGCTTTGTTTGTCATTTGCTGGAAGTTGATGTGCTCGTCCAGAAGAACGAATTCGTGCGCGTCGACTGTGCAGTGAGTGGCGGCGCGTTAGACATGCGGTGGGTGCGCGTGGAGTGCGCTCGGGCGCGCACCGAACGCATTCACGACGACCTCGCCGATACGAGAGACGGGCTGGTATCCTTCCACCTCGGATCTGGGAAGCAGTGGATCCGACGGTCCGATATACGACTGAAACATGGAAGACCCGCCAGCCATATATTTCCTGTTTTTCTGTACTAGGGAGGGTGGCTCACTTTTGCGTCAACTAGCGGTTATATTACAACAGAGGAGCGCGCGATTTTTTTGCAGAACAAACACGACGGCCCACCACACTTGGCAGAGGGGGATACCCGTCACGGTTTATTGAGCGCTAACTTGAAGGCTGCACAGCAGTGTGCGCAGCTATCTCCTCAAAGGCTTCGAACTGGACTAATGGGCAAAAAAAGCCGTCGCAACAGACATCGCGCCGAAAACGCGGCGGACGCGGACGAGCTCCGCCGAGACAAAATGGACAATATGATAGAGTTTACTTCAGATGACATCACTAGGCGCACGGGGGGAGAACCTCTACGCAATATCGGCCTTTTTATTCACCCCTTGGCGCTTCGGAAGGTTCTCGACTGGGGGAGGGTTGTGGCCACAGCCAGGGACGCGGGCCACCCGGACCCTACTACAGTTGGTGTGATCAGCTTCAAGTCGAATGGACGCTGCGTGCGCTTTGTGTTCTGTGACTGCTGCGCGGGACACCCCGCCGCACTGCTGAGCCCGTACGAGGCCGCCATGCTGAGTCATGCTGCCCAAACCAGAGAGGAAGTCCAGAAGGCGTCGTCTGTCGTGGCCAACCCCGTGACAGCCACGCACGCGGATACGCGGAGCACGTAGTCACCTGTAGTCATCCCATCGTTTTAGTCTGTTAGGCGCTCAGCTCTTCGGGTGTGTCCTCCTCTTGCGCCAAATTCTCGTCCGCGAGCCTGACTTTTTCGGCTTCAAGCTCAGCCAACTCGGTTTTGTGCTCGCGTTTCATCGTTTCGATTGCCTCAGTGACGTGTTGTAGTTTTTGAGCGGGCGTCTGGGGCTTTGTTTTATGATAGGTGATAAGCAGAATGGGCAGCCGTTGCATAACAGAGACGCAACGGCAGCTTATCTTCAACGAGCGGGCTAGAGATTTCATGCGCTGAACTAACGTATCCGTATCGAAATCTTTGCATTGGGACTTGTCGACGCAGTTGAAGAGTGCATGGTAAAACTTCCGATTACGGAGGTGCGCCGCGCGCAGAGTCGCACTGGCGACAGCGTCATATGCCCCGTCGCAGAGGGCTGCAGTGGCGATGACCGTCAACAGACGTTCGCAGCTAGGTGCGCAGCCCATTATGGCGACGCTCATCGCACTTTCGTAGAACTCACACGATTGTGCACGGTGACTCAAATCCTCATGGATGCAACCCAGTGTCCGTCCGTTATCGTCGGTGCCGTAATACAAGTTTGCCGCGTTTACGATGGAGCACATAAGACGGGTACTACGCTGATCGTCCGAGTCGTCAAAAACAAAGCCGGAGGTGGGCTGCGTCGATAGACGCGAAAGGGAAGGGAGCATACTTAACACGAGTTTCTTATTACCCGGAGTACACGTAACTCTAGTTATTGTATACGTGTTTAGTGTCATTCACGTGTACAGGTGACTGCTTCACGTTCGCGACTGTGAAGACAGCCCATGTAAGGTACGCGGTTGTGACGCATCTGAGTCGCTCCACCGCCACATCGGGCGGCCAGCACTAATTCGAGCTGGGGTCCGTCACGTGTACACGATGTGTCTTCACAGTCGCGAAAAGTGAAGCTGTCGTGACAGTGAAGCCGTCCTCTGTCTATACTCGACCATTACCGAGACAGGAAGTTATCTGGGCAAACAAATAGCAGTTCGGTCAAGGGTATATATACACCGCGTGGCACACTCCGCGCCTGCGCGCTCCGCTCAACCTGCAGCAAGTCAGGCACAGCATGTTGCTACTGGCGCGCGGCGCACATGCGTAGCCCAGCGTTGCGTGAAAAGTGAACGGCGTGTTGTCGACTTCTGCGAACACAAGGGGACGGTGTCGGTGGGTCCGCAACAGATTGAGCATGGTATGTCGATTACGAAACCCCAGCAGGTCTACGCACCAGACTCGATCGCCAGCTCCTTTTCTTCAAACTCTTGACGGATCCCCGCATCGGTGCCTAACGCTCGGCCCTTCTTGGCAAGCCGCGACTCCAGCTCGGACTTCATCGCGCACTTCCTCGTTTCCATCAGTGAATTTCGTGCTTGCGACCAGCTAGAGAACTCAGTGGGTTCGATGACACACCTCATGTTGGAGAGGTCGTGGACCTTGAGCTGTGCCCTAACCTGATTGTGGACCATCGGCATCACGGTGTCGTAGAGACCCGTTGAGATCTTAACCAAACCCTCGGGCATCATACCTGTCCATGGATGGCGGTCGTGCCGCCGCGTTGCGGTGTCGCGGTTGGAATGGGTTCGTAAACGTGGTTCGAGTTGGCGTGCACTCGCTGATCTCCCTGCGCAAACGAGAACCATTTCAGTACGAGTTGGGCAGGCGTCGGCCTAAAGCGGCCTAAAGCGGCCTAAAGCGGCCTAAAGCGGCCTAAAGCGGCGTGGATGGAGCACGCACCCGGTTTGTAACTTTGTCGCATTCTCCTCAAGCGCGGTCACAAGTGGGTGATCGGCTGCGATGAGTGCGAAATTACGAGCGTCCACGATGTGGATGCCCTTCTCCGTCAGGTCTGTGGTGGCGGGCATTTGGTGACGATGAAACGACGGCGACGGGGCTCGGTTCGAGAGCAGCACGCACTGTCGGCGGTGTACCCAGGAAACTTTCGGGCGAACTCATATGCTGCGAAAGGGGGGCCGCGAAGGGGTCATTGTACGTCTCTATAAGTAATTGGCAGCACGGAGGTGTTTGGAGCGCCCCTCACCCAGTGAGACGTCGTCCTCCTGGAGTGTGCGGGCAGTGTTGACCACGCTGTTCGGTGGAGAGACATGCGAAAACGATTGCCCGGTGATAGAGTAGGTCGAGTTCTGCACCGATGGAATCTGCGTCCCGATTGCAAATGGGAACGTGGAGGTGGCGTTTTCCATGACGATTGAATGTAGCACCACGCTCTTGAGGTCACCGGACGATTCCGTGGAACCTTTCAGATCCGTAAACTTCTTCTGGCGGAAGATGGTCTGCAGGGCTTCGGAGGTCGGCATCCACTGGGCCATCTGCTTTTTGCGCATAAGGTCACCCAGTGTCGCGGTGATGTTCACGGAAACCGTGCGCCTGAGAGGGTCGTCTGGGTTGACGGTGTTAAACTTATTCCCCTCGTCGTGCACACTGTTGGCGTCAACGGCCGCGCCAATAGTGGCGATGGTGTCCATATGGGATGGGATGGCCTCGGAATCGGAACGGTCGTTACGGACACTCATCGTACACAACGATACGACACGTGCGTTGCTAGTTCTTGTCACACTTCACTACACGACAATGACTCTTTATTTGAGAACGCTCATTGCGTAACAAAGTGAAAAAAAACGCATATTTGTATTCACCAGCGGGACATCCACTCACGGTGACACGCTCGTTTGCGTTCGCGTGAGCCTACCCGGGGGCACCGCTGTCCACTCTTATCCAGTCTCAGCCACCCTCAGCCACCCTCAGCCACCAACAAGGGGGGTGGTCGCGGGTAGACCATGTCTTGCCATTTTCCACAGCGACCAGACAAGCGCAAACCTCGCGTTGTCGACGTCAATCAAGGCGCCTTTCGAGTTTCGATCGGACCCTTGCGGACGACATTGAAATAATACATACCGTCATTCTCGGATTCGGGACGTGCGATCGGCAATAACGTGTAGTCCCCTCCGATGCTGACAGCCACTGTGTCCACCACCACGCCCTCGGTCGATGGACGAAACACTTTGGGGTCGGCGGGGCCCTCCAGAACGTCGGACGTGGCGTCGCGCGCGCGCTTGGGGTGGTTCTTTTTTTCTTCGGCCAGAATAACGGCGTTCTTTGCAAGCTGCATGTTTCCTGGAGCAAGTTGGTTTCCGTTGATAAGATTCGAAGCGGTCCAGTTCAAGCACGGGTAGTGGCTCAAGTCGACGCCGTCGGCTTCCGCCTGTTCGCGCATCCTCGCGACGTGGTCCACGGCGGATCCTGGAAAGCGCAACAACGAATGAGCACAAGACCAAATTGCGAGCGAGCGGGCGGCGTCGCGGCGCGCACCTTTTTGCAAATTATGCAGCTGATAATACGACGGGTCGTTGGCAGACGGCTTGTCTGTGATCAAAAACGAAACAAAAATCACTTGCGCCGGCTGTCCCTCCTTGTCAGTCCCCTGGCACAGAGTGGCGTGTTTATACGTCAACCGCTCCGACATCAAGCGGTGACCCTTTCCGATCAGCTTCCAATACTCTTCGAAAGTACACTTGATCTTCTTCCCGACGGGGCCGATAACAGTGTCCTCGAGCACCTCGTAGAAGCCACGGCACTGTTTGATCGCGACCGTCTTGCCGTTTTTCTTACGCGGGTCCGCTTCTTCTTCGTCGTCAGAAAAGTGAGCGTGCTTTGTGACGCGCGTCTCTGCGGCGTCTGCGGCGTCTGCGGCGTCTGCGGCGTCTTCGGTGTCAGACTCGGCTCCCAACTCCCACTCCGTTTCGCTCAGCGCCGGGCTGAAGAATACGATATTGGGGTCTTGATGAACCTCCCACTTGTCCACGGTGGACGGGCGGAGCTTGTTGCTAAATGTGCAGTTCTTGACAGCTCGGTCTCGCTGAGCTTTGCTTGTGTTGTAGTCGGCAGCGTTTTCGTCGAAGTGGGTCTTTTCGGCCGATGCCTTCCAGGCATCTTGTTGCTGGCGTATGGCCTCGGGTGGGACCGGCACAAGCACAAACTCCGACTGCCCGGTGCACCTAAAGGACACAAACCCATAACACTGTCCGTCCACCTTGAGCACGTTTAGGTACTTGACGTCCAGAATGGCGTCCCATCCTGTGTTTGTCTCGAGCACAGTGCGCAAACTCGGGATATCGCTGTCCTGGTACTTGATCGCCTTTCCGGGACAGATAAACGTGCACGTCGATTTGTCCACTTTGCGAAGCGTGCGGTCTCCGCCAACAACAAACATTTGAGGAGACATCTTGTGTCGTGTCTGGGACTACAATGCACTCACTTGTCTGCACGCAACGCTCTTAGTGGTGGAGGGGGGCCAGCCACACTCAATTTTAAAACGACAAAATATCTGACGCGGTAAACATTCAAATTTGTACCGTCACTATCTTATTGTCAAGAGTTGACGCAAGAAGGTGTGACACGAATAAAGAGCAACATGCCGCTTGGAGCCTTCGGAACTCCCTCTTTTTCTGGTGGGGTGCGTTTCAACGCGACCTCTCCGCCAGAGGTTGGGCGGCCCGCGATATCGGGGTTCACGGGGGGAGAGGTTCAGCCGGTGTCCGGAGTGCAGCCGAAAGCGGCCAACTTTGCCAGGAATAACAGGGGGTCGAACGTCACCATCCCACACGCGCGTGTCGTACCAGCCAGCCATCCCGACTCCGACCAACCCGAAGGAGCCTATATGCCCCCGGGCGCCCCCCCCGGGCACTCGGGCCCGAGAAACGGCCCGACCAGCGCGCTCCGGGCCGGACAGCTCGCATTCGTCTTTGCGCAGCGTAGTAGCGACGACGGACAAGCCCGCGTAAAAACGAACCGAACTGGCAATGGCGTTGACCGAGTTGACACGCTGTGTTCGTTGCCCTATCTCCAAGCGGAGTTCTCACGTATCCACAGTACACGTCGAGTACTAGATACGACGTCTATCACAACGGATGACTACACTAATCGGAGCCACGTATGGAAGAATGGGATACTGCAGACCGCCCACCAGTTGGATTTCAGCCGACCCGGAGTGCCAGTCGCGCATGGCGTGGCGGCCGTGCCCGCCATTGAAAGCGCATTTAACACCGGGGGCGAGCAGGTTGTGGCCATGACGGACCACCTGCACCCGCCTGGAAAACTAGAAGACAAGCTGAACGTGGGTCTCTTCACGCGCGACGTCCATCCTTTCATCCGCGGGAAGTCGTTCGCCTCGACCACGGCGAATATGCCAACCGATAAAGGTCCCGGAACGGGAAAAGAGGTGCCACGGTCGATCGCGGACCAGGTGGCGATCGCGCTCTTCCAAAAACAACTCGCGGCGGCTGGGCTGTTCGATTGGCAACCGGACGGCGTGGTGCTCTCCAAAGACCATTCGAGCAGCGACGACGTCTTTACGGAACGCGAGTTCGACGCGCGCCTACACGAGCTCTACAACGTGGCCGTCCAGGGGCCTGCGACGACGAGCATGCTGACAGGGGACTCGCGGCTGCTGACGTTGCCCGGGGACATGGTGTTTGTCCTGATGATCTGCGACGTCGTCTACAGGCCAGATTTGGGAGTTAACGGGTCGCCCTCAAGTGCGGGAAATCCGGCGGTTGATACTCTGTCCGCCGAAGAATACGGTGCATGGAGAGACCTGCAGCGAAACACGCGAGCGCCCGGTGATGTAGTGTACGAGTCCGCCTCGGCCTTGATGGGCTTCGCGGATCAATCAAAGGAGGTGATGCGCAACTTCCGGTTGAAAGTCAGCACCTCGTCCGATATGGTGCACAACTCGGGCGTGGATTGCTTCGGGACGCAATCTAGTGCGGCCTGGAATTGCAAACCCACCGAGCGAATGGGGCTGAAGTTTACGGACGCCTACGCGGAGTACGTCGTGGGGGGGTGGTTGATCGGCCGCGTGCTGGACTCGTCGACGGCGCGCACGCGGGTGCCCGGTGCTCACCTCATCAACTCGGACCCAACGTCCTATGCCGTCTCGGTGGATGTCAACGTGGAGTGGTGGTCTGGCGACCGGCTCTGCCGAAACTTCTGCGACCACGAGAACAGCACAATGAAGACAAGGCACTCTCCAAGCTCTGCGCCGGGCGCTGAGAAAGGCCTCCACTTCATGAATCGGACTGCGGAGGAGAACCTGGAGGACCCGGAAGTGGCAACTCCAGCCGGTGGATCAACTAAGCTAGAGGGGCTGTTTGGAAGGGCTTACTATCATCAAATTTTGACAGCTAAGACAGTGGGGCGGGAGGTGGCAGTAACGTTTATGAAATATGTAAGAGAAGCGCCCCACTTCTTGACCTGGTGGGATAATGATAGCATTGACAGACAACGACGCGATATCATCCATTGGATGTTTCACAACGAACTGCATCCGCCTGCGGCACCACCGGGGGTAGGAGGCGCAGTGGCCCCAACGATCTTTTGGGGCGCGATCCTCGATCAAATGAAAATACGTGTCATCGAGCTGATCGAAGCGGACTTCAATAGGTATCAATATTTACTTAAATCAACCCTTGAAGGAGGCGCGAGTGTAGCAAACTATCTAACGGTAAAAGATAAGGCTGATGCGTTGAAGGCGGCGTTGGCTGCGGCGGTGACGGCGGCGGCGACGGAGGGCAACACACTCGGCCAAGATACACTGGATTCTATGGACGACGCGTTTATTTTGACTAAAGCTGATGATCTTGTTGCGGATAGAGGTGCCCTGGAAAATGGAGAAATTGATGTCATTGCCACTGCTTTGGCAGTG
>TARA_B110000037_G_scaffold25896_1_pt1 | contig 16041 bp, 17 predicted proteins | sample TARA_B110000037 | Tara Oceans TARA_B110000037 (sample SAMEA4397196) | marine metagenome | biome: Polar Biome; feature: [MIX] marine epipelagic wind mixed layer (ENVO:01000061); material: water (ENVO:00002006), including particulate matter (ENVO:01000060) such as... | depth 10-100 m
GGCGCAAATGCCAATAAAAAATATGTAGCAAATCAAGACAACATCAATAAATATTGTTTTACAACTCAGAAAAACACCTTTTTGGATGTACCTTATGAAGCCTTTGGTTCAATGGAAATACCTGAAGTTTTAAAGGATACGCCCGAAATTGAATTGAAAACGCCATTACCAAACACAAAACGTTTAGAAATTGATAGTGGGCTTCCAACATGTATTTATAATTTTTATAATTTAGATCCAGTTTGGAAAAATGAGATCTCAGCCAATAGAATATTACTTTTAGAGCCGTCTCATTTTGAGGCCTATCCCGTCTCACAAAATACAATAGATTTTATCTTAAACAGTTCCAAAGAAAACATAGATGGGATTCAGATTTATGTTGGAGCGTTTAAGGATTTAGTAACGGAATATACTCTTGATAATATCTATTTTAAAGAACATCCTTTAAGCCAACATTACCAAGGGACAGAAGACTCTAGAGATTGGATGTTTGATGTGCAGGGTTATTATCCGTCGTTCTTTTCGTTTTGGAAAAAGTGTAAAAAACAGCTTAAGTATTGAAAAAACAGCTTGTAAATATAGTATGGTTAAAACGTGACCTTCGATCACAAGATCATGCCCCTTTATTTAAGGCAGAGCGTTCGGGTATTCCTTACCGAATTGTTTATGTGTTTGAACCGTCCAGAATTAACTATCCAGATACAAGTCCTCGTCATTTACAGTTTGTAAACCATTCCATTTTAGCATTAAATACAACCTTAGCGCCTTTTAATAGACGCGTAGAAGTGTTTTATGGGGAAGCGATTGACGTTTTTAATTATCTTAATGAATGCTTCAACATAAACAGTCTTTTTAGTTATCGCGAAAGCGGTACTCAAAACACGTGGCAGCGTGACAAACAAATCAAAGTTGTCTGTAATCAACACCAAATTGATTGGCAGGAATCACAACGTGATGGAATTCTAAGAGGCATTAGAAACAGAGATGATTGGAACAAACAGTGGCATATAACGATGCATAAACCTGTGATTCAAAATGTGTATTCTATTTCTAAACAAGCCCCTTTAAAACATTCTTTTTTAATTCCTAAAAAATTAGAAACGCAGTTAAACGATTATTCTAAACAGTTTCAACCCGCAGGAGAACTAAATGCATGGCGATACCTAAAGTCGTTTACCGATCAGCGTGGGTTTAATTACCAGAAACACATCTCTAAACCTACAGAAAGCAGACGGTCTTGTAGTCGCTTATCGCCTTACTTTGCTTGGGGTAATATGAGTATAAAGCAAGCGTTTCAGTATATTGGTACACATCCTAACGGCACCAAAAATAGCAGAGCATTTTCAGCCATGCTCACTCGATTGCATTGGCATTGTCATTTTATTCAGAAATTTGAAGTGGAGTGTCGCTATGAAACGGAATGCATCAATAAAGGCTATGAGTTGTTAGCGCATGACAAAAACGAGATTTTTATCAAAGCTTGGAAAACCGGAACTACAGGGGTTCCATTAATCGATGCGTGCATGCGCGCTGTGGAAGCTACTGGATGGATTAATTTTCGAATGCGTGCGATGGTGGTTTCTTTTTTCACATTAAACCTGGATCAAGATTGGCGTGATGGGACTTACCATTTGGCACGTCAGTTTTTAGATTATGAGCCCGGCATTCATTATCCACAGTTTCAGATGCAAGCGGGAACTACGGGCATTAATACAGTTCGTTTATACAACCCAGTGAAAAATTCACAGGAACATGATCCTGAGGGCGTTTTTATTAAGAAATGGATTCCAGAACTAAGTGCTGTACCTGTAGAACACATTCACGAACCTTGGAAAATGACGGCTATGGAGCAGACGTTTTGTGGAGTTCGTATTGGAGAAGATTATCCACTTCCTATTGTTGATTTACAAGAGAGTGCACGTTTGGCAAGAGTTAAGATTTGGGGTCATAAAAAACATCCTGCCGTACAACAAGAAAAAAAGCGTTTATTACAAACACATGTGAATGCTAGATAAAATTAGCAGCAAAAAAAGAATGACAGAAAAAGAATATAAAATACATATTATTGGAGCTGGTATAAGTGGACTTATAGCCGCTCAAGTATTAGAAAACTATGGCTATGCCCCAATTGTTATTGAAGCTTCAGATCGAGTAGGGGGGCGCGTCAAAACTGATAATGTAAATGAGTATCAGTTGGATCATGGGTTTCAAGTGTTACTCACAGCGTATCCAGCAGCGCAGAAGTATCTTGATTATGAAGCCCTTGATTTGCAATCTTTTTTACCAGGAGCATCCATTTTTAAACCAAGAGCCCAAAAAATAATAGGGGATCCTTTAAGAAGTTTATCATTACTTTTTCCAACACTTTTTTCTGGAATAGGAACCTTTTCTGATAAATTTAAAATACTAAAATTAAACCAAAAGCTTAAAAAGAAAACACTGGAGGCTATATTCTCAGAAACGGAACAATCGACATTGGAATATTTAAAAAATTTAGGGTTTTCAAATGGGATCATTACTGATTTTTTTAAGCCTTTTTTTAGCGGTATTTTTCTTGAAACTGAACTAGAAACGTCTAATAGAATGTTTGAGTTTGTATATAAAATGTTTGGTGAAGGTGATGCTACGCTTCCAAAAGCGGGCATTGAAGCCATTCCTAAGCAGTTGTTAACTAATTTAAAAACAACCTCTTTTAAATATAACACCAAAGTAGAGTCACTAAAAGATGGCGAAATTACGCTTAAGGATGGCACACAATTAGAAAGCCATTATACGATTGTAGCAACAGAAGCGAGTGATTTGATCTCAAATTTAAAACAACAATCTACGGCATGGAAGTCTTGCACAACCCTGTATTTTGAGACCGAATCCCGTGTTATTGACAAAAAATTGATTGGACTTATTCCTAAATCAGGTGCTTTGATAAATAACATTTTTTATAACAGTAGTTTAGAAACTGTTTCAGATCCTCAAAATGAATTGCTTTCGGTAACTGTTATAGACACTCAAGGGCTTTCTAACGCGTCACTAATAGAAGCGGTTAAAAAAGAATTAAATGATTGGTGTGGGATTACAACGACTAAGTTCATAAAACTTTACAACATTCCAAAAGCATTACCAAAATTGAGAGATTTGAAATATGAAATGATACCTTCAGAGACACGTTTAACGGATCGTTTGTTCTTAGCTGGAGATACACAACTAAATGCGTCTTTAAATGCAGCTATGATTTCAGGAGAACGTGCAGCGTTGGGTGTCATTGCGTCCATAAACATGGCGATTTAATTTAAGAGTTTTAAATATTTTAATAGTCTTCTATCCACAACTCATGTCGGCAACAATTTTCCATTTGCCAGCTATCTTTTTAAAAATAACCATAAAAACGCCATTGGAATCGCCGACGTTTCGACTTAAAAAATACTTGCCCATCACCCAATAACTTTGGTTTTCAATAGGAGAGATGTCTATAATTTCAAAGGTGAGTGTACCACTATGATCTTTGGAAGGGTAGCCTTTTTTATAATTATCTAGTGTTTGTTGCCAGCCCTTTGTCAAGCCACTTTTTCCGTAAAATTTTAATGAATCACTCTGGTGATAGCCTTCCATAAAACCATCTAAATCATTTTGACTCCAAGCAAGTTCTTGAGTATTCATTACTTTTAGGATTGCGATTTTATCGTCTTCAAAAGTGGATTTGGGTTGAACATTACAACTGTAGATTAGGATTAAAATGATGAATAGAAATAGATTTTTCATAGTTAGTTTTTACGGTTAAATTACACTTTTATTTTGATGTAAATAAATTGCCAGAGCAATTTGATTTTATAAAACAATCGAGCGTCACGATAGCTATCGTGAGGCAGTGGCAACTATAAAGATTCGCAGAAATCTTTATAATCACGAACACAGATTTATCAATTGTTAACGCTGTGAGGAATTTTACATAACGACTAATTATAGCAATATTTTAATTTCTAAATGCTAATCGCTGAGAATCGTATAGAAACTATAATTTAGTCGCTAATACAACATATATTAATTAAACGAGAATTAAATTCCAACCAACGCATATTATATAACTTAGCTCGCAAAATGACTGTAACATAATTGTTATCGATATATATCACTGCGTGTTCACTATATCTACAATTATGTTAAATACACAGTGTTCGCCAATTTACTCATAAACTACATTTGTTCTATAATTTATATTATGTAAAATAGATAATTTCAACATCCAATACCCTCTATTCATTATAACTTCATTAATTTTGTACCAGACATATAACAACACATGAAAACATTAACAATATTCCGAATTCTCGCCTTTTTAGAGGGTTTATCTTATATACTACTTCTATTTGTTGGTGTACCGTTAAAATACATTGGTAATGACGTTACGCTTGTGAAAATGCTTGGAATGCCTCATGGGTTTCTATTTATGGCGTATATCGCTTTTATTATAGTATTACGATTTGATAATTCCTGGTTCAAAAAACATTTTATTTTAATCGCTTTAGCTTCAGTAATTCCTTTTGGCACGTTTGTCGTCGAACAAAAACTTAGAAAAACAATTTCCTAATGAAACATATTATAGAATTATTAGTTCAGCTGTTGAGTTCTTGGGGCTTGCCTTCAAATATTGCTACTTACCTCAGTATTACGATTTTATTTATAGGCCTTACACTCGTTATATATATTGTTGATATTATCCTAAAAAAAATTATTCGAGCAACCTTTACAAAAATAGCTAACAAATCTAAAACCGATTTTGATGATATCATGCTTGCGAATAGAGTTCCAAGTAGTATTGCTCAAATTGTACCTTTCATACTCACTTATAAACTTATTCCAAACTTGTTTTATGAGTTTGAAAAATTAAAAGAATTTAGTGAAAAAACAATTCTTGTAGTCGGAATAATTCTCACGATTTGGGGCTTAAGAAATGTACTCAACTCTCTAAAAATATACTTTAAAACACTTAATTTTCTTAAAGACAAACCTGTAGATAGTTATATTCAGGTGTTTATGATTTTTGTTTGGCTTACCGGAATTTTTGCCACCGTTGCCATTGTGTCTGGGATTTCCTTTTTAGAATTTATTGCGGGATTAGGAACGATTTCTGCTATTATCATTTTGGTGTTTAGAGATACCATTCTCGGGTTTGTAGCGAGTATTCAAGTGTCCATTAACGATATGGTTCGTATTGGCGATTGGATATCTTTTGAGAAATTTGGAGCTGATGGCGATGTTATAGAAATTAACTTAGCCACCGTAAAAGTTCAAAACTTTGATAACACCATCACCACTATTCCTACCTATGCCCTGATTTCCGATTCGTTTAAAAACTGGCGTGGTATGAATGATTCTAAAGGCAGACGCATTAAACGGGCTTTGAATATCCGTATGGAGAGTGTGAGAAATTTAAGTCAAGCCGACATCAAGAACCTCTCTAAAATTCAACTTATTTCTGACTACATTCTTCAACGCTCAGAAGATATCAATACGTATAATGCCACGCATGATATTGATAAATCGCTTTTGATTAACGGGAGAAACCTTACTAATATTGGGATATTTAGAAAATATATGGAAACCTTTATCGAACACCATTCGGCGATCAATAAAGACATGATGATTATGGTGCGTCAGCTGCAACCTTCTGCACATGGTTTACCCATTGAAATCTATGCGTTTAGTAGTTATAAGCGTTGGGCTAATTATGAATATATTATTGCTGATATTTTTGATCATATGATTGCATCTGTAAATGATTTTGATCTTGAAATTTCGGAAACCCCTATGTTTACGTCTTTAAAATAATAAACCAATGAGCACAAGAGATTTAAGTATAAAATCTATCCGTCTAGACTCTATTTCAGATGCGATTAAGTCAGAGATGTCATCTGAAGAATACTTCCAAAATAGTGTTCTACGCCCTATTATTAAGTTTCAAAATGACCTTTTAATTGCAGCTTTTTTAAATTTCTGTAGTACCTATAAAAATGTATTTTTTGAGTTGTCGGCTGAGAACAAAATTAGTTACATAGAAAACGCCGTTGTAAAAGATCGTACATTCAGAAACAGCCTCAAAGATATGATTGTTGGATTGTTTACTATAGAAGAATATACCATTTATAGTGCTAATGCCTCTGCACTCAATAAACGCATCATTGGGATCGTTAAAGAACGCCTAATTAGTCACGTACAACTGCTCTCAGAAATGGGACCTACAGCGTAGACTCCCCATTTAAATTCGTTGTTAATACAGAACTCATATAATTAAAATAAGGACGAATAACTTTAAAGTCATCAATAACTTGTTGTTTAAAGTCATTCGAAAGCACTTCTTTATCTGTGAATTTTTTAGTAAAAATAAACTGTTTTCTACGGATCAAATCGATGTTTGGATCTAATTTATCAAAGCCTCTCGGTGCGGACTTTAGTTCATCGCCTTGCAACTCTCCCCAAACCGATTGAAATTCAGGCTGCGCCATCAATTCTCGTAGTTCTTCTGAATCAATTTCAAACTCTTTTCGAATTCGAAAAAGGTCTTCTTTGCTAGGGTCCCAAAACCCCGTTGCAATAAAACTCTCATTTTGTGGGGCAATGTGTAGATAATAGCCGCCTCTTAGCTCTGGTTTAGTGCGATGAAAACTTCCTCCAAAATGGGTTTTATAAGGTGATTTGTTTTTTGAAAAACGTACATCTCTGTAAATACGAAATATTTTAAAAGCATCAATAGAATCCACTGTGTTAAGTTGTTCATTTAGTTGAGCATAAAACTGCTTCACTCCCAGTTCAATGTCTTTAAATGCTGCTTTATGTTCATGAAACCACTCACGATTATTATTCTTTTGTAATTTTTTCAAGAAACTAAAAACGTCTTTGCTTATCATAACTTAATTTTTAAACTCGATTTTATGTAAAATCAACCCTGAAGCTGGTGCGATATAATCCATCACATAGTCGCTTTCTGGTTTCAAACTATTTTTAATATAGTCTAAATCAATATCACCACGTCCCAATTTGATCAAAGCACCCATCATTAACCGAATTTGATGGCGTCCAAACCCCTTACCTATGACTTTTAGCACATAACTTTTTTCTGGGAAAAAACTGGCAGTGTAAAGCGTATTTTCTACAAGTTCACAACGGATTAATTCTCTATAATACACGCCTTCATTTGAGGGTTTATAACAATAGGTTTTATAGTTGTTTTTACCCTCAAATAGCCTTGCGCCTTCTTTCATCAATTCGATATCTAAAACCTCTAAAATAGTGGTCATAATCGGAGCGGCAAACGGATGAAACTTATCGCCTTGCGCAAACACATAATGGTATTCTTTTAACTTAGAATCCTGTATGATATTAAATTTAACATCCACTTCTTTGATGTGTAAAGCTCGGATATCTTGTGGTAAATTTGTATTAAATAGTTCTAGAAATGCGTTTAAATCGTCCAAAGGCTCTTGATCTAAGAACAACTCAAATGCTGCTTCATTAGCCGAAACCATAGCATCAGTTCGTCCTGCTCCTAGGGTTTTAAACTTTTGTTCTCCAAGGATAAACTTTAAGGTACGATCGATCATCAAATGTACCGTTTTGGTATTGGGCTGTTTCTGCCACCCATGAAAACGATACCCCAAAAACTGAACGTTGACCAAATAAAAAAAGCGCTTTTGCAACATGACTACAAGGTTGGAATTTTAAAAAGAGTTACAAAATTAATGCCTTGATTTTAGAACATCAACCACGTTTTCGAGTTTAAACCCTTTGGCTTGCAACAAAATTAAGTAATGAAACAATAAATCAGCACTTTCATTTAAAAATAAATCGGCGTTGTCGTCTTTAGCTTCAATTACAACTTCAACCGCCTCCTCGCCTACTTTTTGAGCTATTTTATTTAGTCCTTTCTCAAACAGATCAGAAACATAAGACGTTTCTGAAGATGCATTTTCTTTTCGGTCTGTAATAATCGTTTCGAGTGTTGATATAAACCCAAAAGATTCAATATTGGATTCACTCCAACAATTGTCTGTTCCTTTGTGACAGGTTGGACCGTGAGGCGTTGCTTGAATTAATAAGGTGTCGTTATCACAATCATTTTTCAAACTGTCTAAACTTAAAAAATTACCACTCTCCTCCCCTTTTGTCCAAAGGCGTTGTTTACTGCGACTAAAAAAGGTCACTTTATTTGTTTTCAAAGTTTTAGAAACCGCTTCAGCATTCATATAGCCGAGCATTAAAACGGTTTTGGTTGTCGAATCTTGAATAATTGCAGGAATTAATCCTTCACTGTTATAAGTAATTTCCATTAGAGTCGTATGTTAATTTTATTAGATTGTAATTCTTGTTTTAAATCATTTATAGCTATTTCACCAAAGTGAAATACACTTGCGGCTAAGGCAGCATCGGCTTTACCCTCTGTAAACACCTCTACAAAATGTTGAATGGTTCCTGCACCACCAGATGCAATGATAGGAATGTTTACTGTTTCAGATAATTGTGCAAGTGCAGAATTAGCGAAGCCAGTTTTTACGCCATCATTATTCATTGAGGTAAATAGAATTTCACCAGCACCACGAGTTTCTACTTCTTTCGCCCATTCAAATAAATCTAAATCCGTTGGAATGGTACCGCCTGCCAAATGCACAAACCATTTGCCGTCCACTTGTTTAGCATCAATCGCCACCACAATACATTGGTTTCCAAAAGCCTTAGAAAGCTCGTTAACGAGCTCGGGCCGTTTGATTGCCGCAGAGTTTACCCCTACTTTATCAGCTCCAGACTTTAAAAGTAATTCAACACCTTCTTTAGTACTCACACCTCCACCAACAGTAAACGGAATATCAATTTGTTCTGCCACGTTCCGAACCATATCAATGGTTGTAGAACGCGATTCTAAAGTTGCTGAAATGTCTAAAAAGACCAATTCATCCGCCCCATTTTCTGCATATTGTTTTGCCAATGCTACAGGATCACCTGCATCTCTAAGGTTTAGGAAATTCACCCCTTTTACGGTGCGTCCGTTCTTAATATCTAAGCATGGAATAATTCGTTTGGCTAACATAATTATGGGCGGTTTAATTGATAGGTTTCTAATTGTTTTAAGCTGATATTTCCCTCATAAATGGCTTTACCAATGATAACGCCTTCACAACCTAAATCAGCTAATTTTGGCAATTCATTAAACGTAGAGATACCACCAGAAGCTATGAGCTTTACAGGTTTAACTGAGGATAAAATCGTTTCATACAATTCAAAAGACGGGCCTTGAAGCATACCATCTTTGGAAATATCTGTACAAATCACATAGGCTATCCCTTTGGCTACAAACTCTTTTATAAATGCAATCACTTCTTTATCACTCTCTTCTTGCCACCCTTGAATGGCTATTTTTTGATCTAAACAATCCGCACCTAAAATAATTTTATCAGCACCGTAGATTTCCAACCAATTTAGAAACTGGGTTGGATTTTTAACAGCAATACTGCCTCCAGTCACTTGATGGGCACCAGATTCGAAAGCAATTTTTAGGTCTTCATCAGATTTTAATCCACCGCCAAAATCAACTTTTAAATTCGTTTTAGATGCAATGCTCTCTAAAACGTTGTGGTTGATGATATGCTGTGCTTTTGCACCATCTAAATCTACTACATGTAAATGTTCAATGCCAACGTCTTCAAACATTTTAGCAACTTCTAGAGGGTTTTCATTATAGACTTTTTTTGTGCTGTAATCGCCTTTAGTTAGGCGAACACACTGTCCATTGATAATGTCTATTGCAGGGATTATTCGCATGTTATAAATTTAAAAAGTTTTGTAATAATTGAGCGCCATCTTTACTGCTTTTTTCAGGGTGAAATTGCACACCATAAAAATTATCAGATTGTAAAGCTGCGGAGAATTCAAGTTCATATTTTGAACATGCTATGGTTTGCTTCCCAATGCTAGCATAGTAACTGTGAACAGCGTACATATAACTATTTTCAGGGACGTCCTTGAGCAAACCTGATTGCAAGTTTTGAATGGTATTCCATCCCATATGTGGAACTTTAACAGCGTTAGAAAATCGTTTCACATCAACATCAAAAACACCAAGCCCTTTAGTATCACCTTCTTCGGAATGTTTGCACAACAATTGCATTCCTAAACAAATCCCTAATACATCTTGTTTAAGAGTTGGGATTAAAAGGTCTAGTTTTGATTTTTTAAGCATTTGCATCGCCTGACTTGCTTCACCAACTCCTGGAAATATCACTTTGTCAGCACTCAAAATTTCATCAATAGAATTAGAAAGTTTAGCGTTTATACCTAAACGTTGAAATGCAAATTGAATACTTTGAATATTTCCTGCGCCGTAATCGATTATAATAACATTCATCTAGTCTAAAGTTCCTTTGGTTGATGGTAAAATCATTTTATTCACATCGCGTTTGACTGCCATTTTAATGGCTTTAGCAAACGCTTTAAAAATCGCTTCAATTTTGTGATGCTCATTCGTGCCATCGGCCTTGATATTCAAATTACATCGGGCGCCATCCGTAAAGGATTTAAAGAAGTGCATAAACATTTCTGTGGGCATTTTACCAACGTACTCACGTTTAAAATCAGCGTCCCAAACGAGCCAATTTCGACCTCCAAAATCAATAGCAACTTGCGCCAAACAATCGTCCATTGGCAAACAGAACCCATAGCGTTCTATGCCTAATTTTGAGCCCAATGCAGTGTTAAATAAATTCCCCAAAGCAATTGCTGTATCTTCAATAGTATGGTGTTCATCGACTTCAAGATCTCCGACAACTTTGATATCCAAATCCATCTGACCATGCCGCGCAATTTGATCTAACATATGATCAAAAAAAGCGATTCCAGTATCAATTTGACTTTTTCCTGTGCCGTCCAAATTAACGGTGATGTCTATTTTAGTTTCATTGGTATTTCTAACAACAGAGCCCACACGTTGTTTGGCCTTTAAAAAGCTATAAATGGCTTCCCATTGGTTGGTCTCTAAAGCGATAAAAGGAGTGAGTTCCTCTTGTTTGACGGAAATTTCATTTTCCCCTAAATGGGTTTCATCATTAATAAAGATTCCTTTACAACCTAAGTTTTTCGCGAGTTCTATATCCGTTAGACGATCTCCAATCACAAAAGAGTTTTCTAAATCATAGGCTTCAGAAAAGTATTCAGTTAATAAGCCCGTTTGAGGTTTTCGCGTTTGTGCATTGTCTTTTGCAAAGGTGCGGTCGATGAATTGTTTCTCAAACACAATACCTTGATTCTTAAAAGTGTCAAGGATGAAATTATGTACTGGCCAAAACGTGTGTTCTGGATATACATCCGTTCCCAAACCGTCTTGATTGGTAATCATTACAATTTCGAAATCTAATTCATGACAAATCTTTTTTAAATTCGAAAATACATCAGGATAAAATTCTAACTTGTCAAAGGAATCGATTTGTTCATCCTCAGGTTCACGGATAAGCGTTCCATCGCGATCTATAAATAATACAGGTTTCATTTTAGTGTGTTTAATAGCGTTAGTAATTGAGCGTTTTCAGAAGGTGTTCCTACTGTTATTCTAAGACAATTTTCGCAATGCAATTGTGAGCTACGATTTCTTACAACAATCCCGTTTTTTATAAGTTCATCATAACGCTTATTAGCGTCATCAACCTTGATTAATATAAAATTTGCTTCTGAGGGATATATTTTTTTAATAAAAGAAACAGATTTAAAGGCATTGATTAAGCGGTTGCGTTCGTTTAAAAGCGTCTCAACTTGAGCATCAACAACCTCTTTATTTTTAAGTGCTTTTATTGCAGCATCTTGGGTAAGTGTGTTGATGTTATAAGGCGGTTTTATCTTATTTAATACGGCAATAATAGCTTTCGACGCATAACAAATTCCTAATCGGATTCCCGCTAGACCGTAGGCTTTAGAAAGTGTTTGGGTGACAATTAAATTCGGGTACGCATTTAACGCTTCTGTCCAACTGTGTTTTTTGGTAAAATCAATATAGGCTTCGTCTATAACCACCACCCCTTTAAATTCGTTTAAAAGACGTTCTATAGCTATTCGATTGACTGCGTTTCCAGAAGGATTGTTAGGAGAACAAATAAATAATAATTTTGTTTGGGGTTCAATAGCCGCTAAAATGGAATCGACTTCAAGTTGAAAGTCAGGCGATAAAGGCACTTGAATATTTTCTACGGCATTCAAATTTGCCAATACATCATACATTCCATATGTGGGTGGTAATGTGAGAATACTATCTTGATTAGGTTCACAAAACGCTCTGAAAATTAAATCTAAAACTTCATCACTTCCATTTCCTAACAATATTTGTTCGGTTGAGACTTCTTTTTGTGCCGCAATACATTCTTTTAAACGCGTTTGCTGCGGATCAGGATAACGATTTAGTAGCGTATCATAAGGATTTTCATTGGCATCTAAAAACACCATATTTGCTTGTAAATCTTTGTATTCATCTCGTGCAGATGAATAGGGTTTCATTCCCAGTATATTCTTTCGAAGTAATTTATTCAGATTCATCACCAATAGATTTTAAGCGGATTGAAACCGCGTTTTTGTGTGCCATCAAGCCTTCGGCTTCAGCCATAAGTTCAATGGTGTTTCCAATAGTTGATAGTCCTTCTTTTGTGATTTCTTGAAAGGTGATATTTTTTAAAAAACTATCTAAATTTACACCTGAATAGGCTTTTGCATAGCCATTTGTTGGTAATGTATGGTTGGTTCCAGAGGCGTAATCGCCTGCACTCTCTGGTGTGTATTTTCCGATAAATACAGAACCTGCATTAATCACATGGTCTATATAAAACGAATTATTATCTGTACTGATAATATAATGCTCTGGGCCGTAAAAATTAATTAAATCCACTGCTTCTTGATCTGATTTAACTAAAATAAGTTTCATATTTTCAAGCGCTTGTTCAATAATCGATTTACGGTTTAAGTCTTGAGTTTGAAGTTGGACTTCTATGGCAGTATCCAAAAGCATCTTTTCATCTGTTGATACTAAAATCACCTGACTATCAACACCATGTTCTGCTTGACTTAATAAATCAGATGCAACAAAGGCAGGGTTCGCATTTTTATCAGCCATGATTAGAAGTTCACTAGGACCAGCAGGCATATCAATCGCCACACCATATTTAGTAGCCAATTGTTTTGCCACTGTTACATATTGATTTCCTGGACCAAATAGCTTTGAAACTTTAGGAATAGAAGAAGTTCCAAACGTTAGTCCTGCAATAGCTTGAATCCCTCCTACTTTAAGAATGGTTGTAATTCCACATAAAGCCGCTGTATATAAAATTTCATTAGCAATAGATCCTTCAGCATTTGGAGGACTACATAAAACGATATTTTTACACCCTGCAATTTTAGCTGGAACGGCAAGCATTAGTACTGTTGAAAATAAAGGTGCTGTTCCTCCAGGGATGTATAAACCTACATTTTCTATAGGACGTTTCTCTTGCCAACAACGTACGCCAGGCTGTGTTTCTACATCGACTTTAGTTGTTTTTTGTGCATTATGAAATACTTCAATATTTGATTTGGCTTGTTGAATAGCCGTCTTTAAACCTTCTGAAACCGCTGCTGTTGCGTCATCAATTTTTTTTTGAGATACGACTATGGAGTCTAATTCAACTTTATCAAACTGTTTGGTATACCGTGCTATAGCCGAGTCTCCATCTTGTTTTACCGCTAAAAAAACGGTATTAACAACCGCTTCAATAGCTTCTACAGATTGAGTTGGACGTTGTAATATCTGCTCCCAAGTATCTCTGATGGGATAGTTTATAATAGCTGCCATTAGAGTACCATTTTTTCGATTGGGCATATGAGTATACCTTGAGCTCCTAATGCTTTTAAATCGTCTATAATGTCCCAAAATTGATATTTATCAATTACACTATGCACAGAACTCCACCCCGATTCTGCTAAGGGAAGTACTGTAGGACTTTTCATGCCTGGTAACAGGTTAATAATCGCTTCTAAACTGTCATTAGGCGCATTAAGTAATACATATTTAGAAGATTGCCCTTTAAGCACTGCTTCAATACGAAATTTTATTTTATCTAAAACTGCTTTTTGTGGGGCTTGAATTGTTGGAGACACCGCTAAAACAGCTTCCGATTTTAAAATCACATCTTTTTCTACCAAATTATTTTTGAAGAGTGTTCCTCCTGTAGAAACGATATCTACAATGGCTTCTGCCAATCCAATATTCGGGGCAATTTCAACAGAACCATTAATGACATGAATATTTGCAGTAATATTGTTTTGCTCTAAAAATGCATTAACTGTATTTGGATAAGAGGTTGCAATTTGTTTTCCGTTTAAATCCTTGAGCGACTGATAATCCATAGATTTTGGAACCGCAATTGAGACTCTACATTTCGAAAACCCAAGTTTAGCAATATATTCAATTGCGTTGCCTTTTTCCACTAGCACGTTATTTCCAATAATAGCGGCGTCCACTACTCCATCTTTAAGGTATTGAGGAATATCCCCGTTACGGAGATAAAAAACTTCTACGGGAAAATTAGTCGCCGTAGCTTTGAGTTGATCTTTTCCATTATCGATGGAAATTCCAATATCTTTTAAAAGCTTCATTGAATCGTCTTTAAGACGTCCCGACTTTTGAACTGCAATTTTTAAAGTATTCATTCTTTCTCTGTTTTAATATAAAAAAAGACCCGCTTGATTGCTCAAACGGGTCCGTATATAGTTTAAAATAGTATCCTACATAAGATTACCTCGCTTGACAGCCAGTTAATAAATGATGATGATGGATAACTAAATTTGTTTTCATTGTAAATAATATTGAGTACAAATATTCAAAAAATAAATAATGTAAACCTAACTTATTACTAAAAATTATTAATTTCTTAAAATAGCGCTTAAATAGCTACTTAATAGTTAGTATTTATTGGTTCCCTAAAATAATTGGCAATCCGTTTTTCCCAGATCCAATAACAATCACTTTGCTGTTAGGAGATTCAGATAATTTAACAGTTGCTTCGATTCCTTTATCTTGAAGGATACGATCGTTAAGTGACGCACTTAAAATTTTGTTGGCATCTGCTTTACCTTGTGCTTCAATACGTACTTTCTGCGCTTCTTTATCGGCAGTTACCAATCTAAATTCGTATTCTAGTGATTCTTGTTCTTGCTTTAATTTACTCTCAATTGCATTTTTGATGGTGTTTGGAAGCTTTACATCTTCTACCAGTACACGTTTCACATTTAAAAACTGACCATCTAATAGATTTACGACTTCATCAAGAATTTCTTGCTCGATAACATCACGTTTACTAGAGTACAATTGTTCTGGAGTATAGCGTCCAACCACACTTCTTGCTGCAGCATTTACTGCTGGTCCTAAAAGTTCGTTTTCATAATCCTCGCCTTTAGTTTTGATAAGACTTCCAAGGTTCTCAAATTCTGGCTCGTACCAAATTGTACCATTAACTTTAACTTCTAGTCCGTTTACAGATAAAACGTTCATTTCGTCTGAAATAGATTGTTGTCTTACTTTGTGGATCAACATACTATTCCAAGGCGCTACAATTTGAAAGCCTTCTCCGTAGGTTTTGTCTGTTACAATACCATCGCCAAAGCGCTCAAATAACACACCACCTTCACCAGGCCCGATAGTTACAGCAGTTTTAGATATTAAAAGAATAACAGCTCCAATTATAAAAATAACTGGTAATCCGATTTTTGGAAAATTTTGCATTTTTTTGTTTTTAAATTATTAAATAAGTCCGTTGTATTTTCTTATAAACCATTCGAATGCTAGACTTGTTATAAGTAGTAGCAACCCTAATTTTATGTCGATCAAAGGTACAGTTTTTTTAATGATTTTCTGAACACTTGAAAACCGATTATCAGAAATTAATGTTAATATTAGATCATCAATCTGTGTGTCAAAATAGACAGCTCCATTTGTATTAACTGCAAGTTGTTCTAGAAGTGGAATATTGGCATTTATAAATTGATGTTCGA
>TARA_B110000037_G_scaffold223105_1_pt1 | contig 16016 bp, 12 predicted proteins | sample TARA_B110000037 | Tara Oceans TARA_B110000037 (sample SAMEA4397196) | marine metagenome | biome: Polar Biome; feature: [MIX] marine epipelagic wind mixed layer (ENVO:01000061); material: water (ENVO:00002006), including particulate matter (ENVO:01000060) such as... | depth 10-100 m
TCAAATACTACGACAACAACATCGCAAAGACGATCAGCCTCCTCCAATCGATGCGGGCGACGGGCGTAAACAAGTTCGTCTTCAGTTCATCCTGCACAATCTTCGGTGACGCCGCTGAAATGCCTCTCACCGAGGCACACCCTGTCCAAGCCTTCAGCGTCTACGGCCAAACAAAAGCAATGGGCGAAGATATCCTCAACGCCTGCGCCGACGCCTATGGGATGAGCGTGGCCTGTTTCCGCTACTTCAATGCCTCTGGCGCATCCGAAGACGGCACAATCGGTGAAGATCACGATCCGGAAACCCACCTCATCCCACTCGCGATCCATGCCGCCCAAGGCAAGCGCGGCGCCCTCACCGTCTTTGGCGACGACTGGAACACCCCCGACGGCACCTGCCTCCGCGACTACGTCCACATCGACGACCTCGCGACCGCTCACATCGCGGTCTTTCCCAAGCTAGAGACTCCAGGCTCCAAATTCGCTTACAATTTAGGCACTGGAAAACCCGCTAGCGTCCTCGAAGTCATCAACGCGATCGAAGAAGTCACTGGGCTCAAAGTGCCTTACTCGATTGGTCAACGCCGCGCCGGCGACGTCACCGCGGCCTACGCCAACAGCATCATGGCTCAGGAAGAGCTCGGATGGAAACCCAAATACACCACAATCCAATCCATCGTCGCCTCCGCCTGGAAATGGCACCAAGCAAAACCAGACGGCTTCAATTCATAAAGGTAGGGTCGGCTGTCCCAGCGGGCCACAACAGAGCCACAAGCACATTTTCCCTTCCCTCCGCCTCTCTCCGACTCCGCGCGAGTTTAGATGCGAACCGAGCCGACATATCAGCGATCATCAGCGATTAAACCACCCCAGCCCTCCAGCACAGATATCCCGCACAAATCTCCGAACTCCGATCTTCCAACTGCTGCGCTTAAACGCGCCACTACAGCACTCCACTCCCCATGAAAAAGACCTTCATCGCCCTCGGCCTCCTCACTCTCTGCCTCGGTCTCGGCCTTGCTGTCTTCGACGCCAGTCGCGAAGTGCCGACACCCACCCTAACACAGCCCCTTAGCGAAATCCTCCCCACCGGCGCAGAGTTTGGTTGGACCTCCGAAGATCTCCCTCTCGGCGCCACCGAAGCCCTCGAAGAACAATCCCAAAGAATGTTGAACCTGACCGACTTCGTCTACCGCCGCTACACAAGAGGAAGAGAAAGCTTCGACGTTTACATCGGCTACTGGGCCCCAGGAACGATGCCTGCTCGGGACATGAATTCACACACCCCAGATACCTGCTGGGCCAATGCCGGTTGGATTCCGACAGAACGCCAAAACGGGCGCATAATTTCAGAAGGCGACTTGAAAACGAAACCTGGACTCTGGCGATTGTTCGAAAAAGACGAGAACAGTATCAACGTCATTTTCTGGCACCTCTTGGAAGGCGAACCCTATAGCTACGGGCATCAATCCTTTAATCAACGGATCTCTCAGCTCATCCTCGACCCGTTTCGACATGGACTAAATATGCGCCGTGATCAGTATCTTGTGAGAATCAGCTCAGTTGCTCGATTAGATAATTTCGAGGACTCTCCAATCCTAACTGAAATCCTCGAGAAACTCGTTTTCACCGGGGTCGTTTCGACAGAATCTTAAAACAACGATTTTCTATGCGCCCGAAAATTTTCATACCCATTCGAAGAGATCAAACGTATGAAAGCCTAAACAGGATTCGCGACAAGAATGGCATCCCTTTATGGATCAATTTTCTGAGGTCTCTCAACGAATTCGAGCTATTCATAGATACTGACTCAACCGAAATCGAGAAGGCAATCAATGAGGACTCGGACTTGGAGGCATCCGCCTACCAACGAGACGAAAGCCTTCTCGGAGATCACGTAACAACCAATGACTTGATCGGTCATTTCATCGAGCGATATCGGATACAACATGAGACATTAGTCCAAACCCACCTCACTCATCCGTTCCTCAATCCAGAGACACTGTTTGCCGCATGGGAACGGCTCACTATAGATAGCACGTTCGATTCGATCCTGAGCTGCACAAGAGATCACGCTCGACTCTGGAGCCATGACACAAAGGGATTTTTTCCAATCAACCATAACCCGATCTCGCTGCGGAGAACCGACGATGCAACCGGCTGGCACCTCGCCGAAATCATCGCCCTCGGTCAGATGGTCGCAAAGAGTGCAAATCAATACCGATAGGCTAGATCAAGCATTGCTAAGACCCTATCCAATGGACTATTTCCCCATATGCAGCTTCATCTTATACTCCGCAATTATCTCTACAAATATAATTGCAAGTGAGCCATACCTGTCATCGCCATCAGGCAGGCCAAAGATGAGCGATATCAGCATGCGTGCGATGAAGGTTTATCCAAATAGGGACACCTTAGATATTGCTTCAAAATATTTCGCTACTCGCATAGACTGGTCATACATTAAAGATACCGAATTTATCAATGAGGTCAAAAAGCGAGGACTGAGCTTCCAAGGAACATTAAATGCAATCACTAACGTTGAAAAATATGCCCTTTTGAAAGATAATGGAACACCAAGACGCGACCACTTCGGCCGTGCAGGACGATATTGGGCAAATCCTAATGACAGCGAGTACCGGTTAAAGCACGCAAGTGCTCTAGCTGAATGGATCCACCTTGGTGCTGACTCAATCCAAAGAGATGAACCAAACGCTCACGGCTATTGGTCGGAAAATGATACAATCTCTTTCTACTCGTGGTTAGATGGATATATAGAAGGCGCTGCAATAACGCCTGTCCCCCTATCGACAAATCTAGGTAGTCATGGGGCATCATTTGCTGAGAAGGGTGAAATACTAGGATCGTTCTTCTCTTTTGGAATGACCGAAATCGACGCCAGAAGGCTTCACCCAAACTGGTTTTGGAATGCTGGCTTAACGGCTTATAAACTAAATAAAATAATGGTCTATACTGCAGGAAAGCGGCTCACAATAGATCAATACAGAAAAGCAATTGCATTGTCGTATGCGAATGGCTCTCTTTTTATAGTTCCATGGGATCAATTTGGAGGCAAAGGTAACCCAAGAGTTTTTATCGAACATCACCATTTAGCGGATCTTTACGGGTTCATTAGGTCCTGCGCTGATCTTATTGATGATTACGAACCACTAGGATTCGAGGCCTCAGAAACTCATTGGAAAGAGCTAAGGAATAATACAGGCCTAAAGATAAAATCAAAACCAGAGGTCTCGTTTTTTGTAAGGCAAAAAACGAAAGCAGATAAGACATCAACGGTAATCCACTGCATAAGCGATTCTAACACCAACTATGTCGACATTGTTTTGAACATTAGACTTAATTCGGACAAAGAAATTACAGCTGTTAACGTGTATGAAGCAAACCGATACAACGAAGATACACACGTTCAAGCCATAGCAAACAAAAGCTATTCTAGCCTCCATAAAAAGCGAAAAATACCTCTGGTCATAGAGGCAGAATCAACTGCTCGTTTAAGTTTTCAAATGGAAACTACTTGGGCCATAATCGAATTCCCAACCAACTTGGAAATGCAATGATCTTATCAGTTCAAAATGTATGAATAGGAAATCTACATGCAATCCGATCACGAACCGTATCCCAACTATAAACCCTTACCTGTTCGCGGCCAAACTTGTCTGGCAAAGATTCAAATGGGATTTAAAGAATGAGTCACGGAAATCGAGAAATAGACTAAAAGTCCTTCAGGATGCATACACAGGCCAAAAGTGTGTCATTCTCTGTAATGGGCCTAGCCTACTTAAAGTAGACTTCGATCTATTAAAGAAACAAAACATTTACGCAATTGGGCTAAATAAGATAAACTTACTTTTTGATAAAACTGATTTCAGACCCGACGCAATTGTCGCCGTCAATCAACATGTGATCGAACAGAATAGGGACTTTTTTAATGATACTAATATTGAACTGTTTCTCGATTATCAAGCAAGCGGCAAGGTATCACCTGCATCAAACATCACTTTCCTCCATTCAACCGATCAATCAAAGTTTGCACGCGACTGCTCTGTAAGTGTTCAACAGGGCTTCACCGTTACCTATGTCGCTATGCAACTTGCTTTTCATATGGGCTTCAAGACTGTTGCCTTAGTGGGCTGCGACCATAGCTTTGCATCCAAAGGACCAGCGAACAAAACCGTTGTTTCAGGAACCGTTGATGAAAGTCATTTCGATCCGAATTACTTTGCCGGAGGGGTTCCCTGGCAATTGCCAGATCTTGCGGGTAGCGAGTACTACTACGATTTGGCAGGACAAACCTACAACGCATTTGATCGCTCGATAATTAATGCGACAGAAGGTGGAAAACTTGATATTTTTCCAAGATCAACTTTGAAAGCTTTCTTAGAAACTCCCTTGTAGTACCTCCACTTTCATCATTCATCAATTGATTAGAGAATCCAATAGATCACATAAAGCAATTCATAGGCTATGGAGTTCTCCAACGCTAACAACGTGGGCGAATCTTATATCACAATCCGCAGGGCTCCTCATCCTGCTACCCCTCGTTCTCACACGCTTTACTACTGCTGAAATTGCAGTCTACTTTCTTTTCGCGACATTCCTCGGTTTTCAAATCGTTTTCCAATTCGGATTTTCACCTACATTCACACGCTATATTTCGTATGCTTCAGGTGGAGCAAATTTGGATGAAATGGGAGACCTATTACAGCCCAAAACCAATGAGCTGCGATCTGGTCCCAATTGGCCTTCTCTTAGACTATTATCCGCGACAATAAGCCCAACCTATTCGGCATTAGCCGCTATTTGCCTAATCTCGTTAGCAACAATAGGCTCTTGGGCGGTAGAAAGGCCCATATCCCTAACGCCCAATCAAAGTGAAGTCTGGTTAGCATGGGGCGTGACAGTAATTGGACTAAGCATAAGAATACTAGGGCTTAAATATCTTGTCCTACTCAATGGGACGAACCATGTAGCACTGGTTGCTCGATGGCAGACATTATTCAATCTGTGCAGCATCTGCACAATGGCTATCGTCTTAATAGGAGGCGGTGGTCTATTTGAGGTCTTCCTCGCTCAACAAACTTGGTCAATAATAACATTAATACGCAACCGGTGGTTAGTGCATCATGTATTACCGGAATTGTCGCAGGCGGCTATTCCACAACACCACCGTGTATTAAGTCTTGTTTTTCCAAGCGTATGGCGATCAGGGCTAGGACAATTCTTTGGATATGCGACTACTCAATCGATAGGAATCTTCTATTCTCAAATCGGAGACGTGGCCTCAATTGCCTCCTTCCTTTTCGGTCTTAGATTAATCCAAAACATATCAAATGTATCCCAGGCACCATTCTACAGCAAATTACCTTTGATCAACCGACTTCGAGCACAAGCTAAGTTAAAACAATTTGATTCAGTAATAACCAGATCAGTATTTTTGGCACATTCAGTATTTCTAATATCCATCATAATTCTAGCCCTCTGGGGCGACAAACTTTGGCCTTTCATCGGTGCGAATGTTCCTTTCCCTACACTTGATACCTGGCTCATGTTAAGTTGCGCATTCTTCTTAGAGAGATTTGGCGCCATGCATCTACAAATTCATGCCTCAGCCAATAAAATATTATGGCACATAGCAAATGGAGCGCAGGGAATTACACTAATTCTGATGTCATTAGTTTTGTACCCTCACTATGGCCTTGATGGACTACTTTTTTCACTAATCAGCGGTTATTTCATTTACGCATGCATTGGCAGCTACTTCAACCATCGAGACTTGATAAACAATTCTCTAAGCTTTGAGTTAAAAACAGCAGTTTTACCAATTTCACTCACACTAGTATTCGCGACAATCGGTTGGTCGGCATCCAATATATTCTAAATACGTCTTATAAATTTGCACAAATGATGCTTCAAAATTCAAACAGCATAAAGCAGTCTATTTTGATAGAAAAAACAATGCTATCTTATTGGATAAAATCCAACCTAAGAAGAGCACATCATCTAAACAATCCAATCCTAATTTATCAGATGGGTAAAGTTGGATCAACTTCGGCCTACAATTCCCCCAAAGGATTATATCCTAATACGTTTCATATACACCGGGCCGATACAAAAAACATAAGGGATGTATTGAGTTGGCATATCAAAAGAGGGCTAAACCCACCCAATGATGGCCTAGGTTACTGGATAGGGAAAAAGCTACTCAGCTCAAATAAGCCAGCAACCATCGTCACTGCTGTTAGAGAACCCATAGCTAGAAATCTTTCAGCATATTTTGAAAATTTAGATCGTTTTCATAACGTAACCGATGCTCATCTAAAAATTGAAGTTCCAGATTTAATAAACTGGTTTCTAGACAACTATAATCATGAAACTCCGTTGAAATGGTTTGAAGATGAATTCTTAATATCTACGGGAATCGATGTATATAAAATCGAATTCAACAAAATCGAAGGACATGCGATTCATAAAACAGGAAACAGAAGCGTATTAATATACCGTAGCGACGTTGAAGATCACCTCATCGAGCGTTCTCTCGCGAAAATTCGACCAGAATTGAAAAACATAAAGCTACATAAAGCTAATGTAGGAGCGTCCAAGCCATACGCCACAACATACAAAACGTTTAGAGACGAAATCAGACTTCCATCCTCATATATTGACATGATGCTTAACAATCAATTTGTGAAACATTTCTACACACATGAGGAGATTGATATGCTTCATAAAAAATGGAACAACTGCAGTAACTGAGCTAGGCCACTACCATCTCTATGCATCGACTTATAATTCAACATCCCCACAAGGATGTGCAACAATCATCAGCGTAAAGATTTAAGTAAATAGTTTAGCATTACGGACACACATCACAGTATTCATACATTTCCAGTATAGCACTAATACCCAATCCATCAAATCAATTAGTCTATTATGATTAAAGAAATTTTCAAAAGACTTGAGTTTTATCTAATACTCTCTCTTTGGGCAGTCGCTTTACTTGGGAACATAGTATCCCACGAGACGACACCATACACAGTTAATGCAAAGGGCCTCTCATTCATTATCTTTTCATTAATAATTGTTCTTTCTATATTCTATAGCACAACGTGGATACCCGGTCAAAGGGAAGACAAGAGCAAAAGCACTTCACTAGCGATAAGGTTACTTTTCATACTGACTTTATTAGGGTTACTTGGAAGCTTGATTTTATACATCAAATCCCCTTATTCGTCCATGGAGTTATCTCTAACCAGGATTCAATTCAGAGAAAGCGGGTTGCAAATTGGTCCCATAAAATACATACTCTATTTTCTAATTCCATGCAATATATTCGCTGCCCTTTTGCTAATAAGATTAAACTTCTCACCTATAGTTCAACTGATCACCATAATCCCAATTTTGTTATCGATCTATCTGAATGCAAAAGCCGTAGCAGGCAGGGAGCTATTACTCGCCACAACGGTCATTTCAATTGCTTGTATATTGATCACCTACAGAAAACATATCGCAACACGTGCGGCTTTTTACGGCACTCTAACAGCTACATTAGGCGTATTATTTGCTTCAGCAAATATCTTTTTTATAGTCACAAGAATTGCAGGAGGGAGAGCAACTGAATCTTATTACTACAGGATGACATCAGACCAAGGTTCGGATTTACTCGAGAGTATCGGCTTTACTGATCCAGGACCACAGCTCGCTTTTTCCACACAAGTTGTTTTCAATTATCTTTTCGATCCCGTTCGGCATTTTTGTTTTTTTACAGAAAAATACGACCGATTTCCATCAATGGGTTTATACACTTTATCCACAGTCTCCAATAGAGTTCCGTGGTTCGATCATTCTGAATACCGGCTACATATAGATTATATAAATTCTGATTTCGGCCTAGCAACGAACGTATGGGCTACCGCATTTCGTTCTATCTATGTAGACTTCGGCTACATAGGTGGATTGCTTTTTTTAGCAATTGTAGCCCTATCTTATAAAAGACTTTTGAGACTATCTAATCAATCCGTAGGAGCACTGCTTCTTGCATGCCTACTTCTAGCAGCCTTCTTATTCTCTCCTTACAAGGATGTTGTTTTATTTAAGTCTCTAGAATTCTATATATATATATCTATATGCATTTTGGTATATGAAAAGGCATCGGGCACTAATCTCTGGAATAGATTAGAGAGAATCAATTCGAGCAGGATGTTAAAACGATAAATGGCATACAAAATATCAGTAATCATACCATCATTTAATCAAGGCGAATGGATTGAACAAACTATACAATCAGTTCTAGCACAAGATTGGCCTAATGTTGAGATCATGGTATTCGATGGCGGATCAAGTGACAACACGGTTGGCATACTGGATAAATACAAAGACAAATTAAGTTACTACCATTCCAGGCCAGACAGAGGACAGGCGGATGCAGTCAACCAAGGTATAGCAAAATCTAGCGGTGACATTATATGTTGGCTCAACAGCGATGACTTGCTCTGCAAAGATGCTTTCAAGTCAGTGTCGGAACAATTTTCAACTCCCGTTGACGCCGTCTATGGTTCTTGGCTTTGGGCAAATTCTGACTTGTCAAAATTCACCTATGACAGGGCACCTAATGATATTTCACTAAATGATTTTTCGGCAGGCCACTGCCTGATAAATCAGCCAGCTTTATTCACCAAGAGAACAACATGGGATCGGGTCGGTCTTTTGAACGAAGATCTCCATTACGCCTTAGATTACGAATGGTTGGTTAGATTCCTCCAGCATGGCCTAACGCTTAAAAGAATCGATAGACCTCTAGCAATCAATCGAATCCACTCATCAATGAAATCGTTAGATCGTAGACTTAGAAGTGAAAAGGTTGATGTGGCTAAGTCACTTTTTGGTGATGAGTTTTCATCTGCAAGCTCACTTATCAAGCTATATGGTTTAAATATATTACACAAATATCCATTCTGGCACTTGCTGGGTTTAGTACATAAAAAGTTATTACGCAGATCAGACTCTAAGCCAGGGATACCAATCCCATTGGCATTCGCTAGAAAGCATGTTCTTTAATTTCATACGATGAATACTATATGAAAATCTGCATAAATACTTTATCTGTAGACAGCTCAAAGGGTGGAATAAGGTATTTTCTTTTAGGACTGCTATCTGAGTTAATAATACGTCATCCCAAGCATACTTACTACTTAATAGTCTGTAAAAACAACATAGAGCTCTTCGAAAGATTCGAGTCTATAAAGAACGTTAAATTCTTAACTACAAAGTCTAATCCAAAAGGTGCTCTATCGCGCATTATTTGTGACCAAACTGAAATACCCAAGTTGGCGTCAGACTGTGACCTGATTATTACACCGTCAAACATCGCTACTTTATTCACAAGAAAACCACAGATTGTAGTCATTCAAGCGCCCCTGGCCGTCCGCTCTATCCGCAATTTATGCTATGTTCCGAAGAATCTTATTTCTACGTTTCACAAGCTATATTATTATATAGGCTTAAAGCTTACAATGCGTCGTGCCAGACACGTAGTCGCTGTTTCAAATTTTCTCTGCAAACACTTAGAGTCTTCCTATCCAAAACACATTAACAAAGTCACCGTTATTCATGAAGGTGTTTCATTTAAAGTTCAACCACGACCCGAAGACTACGCTGCCAATAAAACATTACTATTTGTCAGCAGCCTCTTTCCATATAAAAATGCCGACAAGCTCTTAGAAACATTTTCAATAATCACCAAGACTTATCCTCATCTCAGAGACTTTGAGCTTATCCTATGCGGGAAAGACCCAGACGGACTCCAACTTACACACCTCAAATCACTAGCGGTTAACTTAGGCATCGATAAACATGTTACATTCTTGGGGCATGTATCACATGAAAAACTTGGAGAGCTTTACGCTAGCTGCCGTGCATTCGTATATCCATCCAGTGTAGAGACATTCGGCTTACCCTTATTAGAGGCTATGGCCTTTGGGGCTCCTGTCATATGCTCCGATAAAATGTCCGTTCCTGAAGTTGCTGGAAATGCCGCCATCGTAATTGATCCAACAAATACCAAAGACTTCTCAGAAGCGATTCTTCGAATTATTGAAAATCCAAATACTGCTGATTTCTTAAGTAAACGGGGATATGTACGAGTAGCTGAGTTTTCTTGGATCAAATGTGCACAACAATTCAACGAACTCATTGAAGACACCTCCACCCATTAACTCTTAAGATCCCAATGAAATGGAATCAGACTGCTTTAAGCAGAAAAAGTCATACTTATATTAAGCAGGGAATTAAGCGCTTAAACATAAATAAGTCGAACCCCCTCATCGCGCCTGTTTTGGTTAATTCATTCCCTAAGAGTGGCACTCACTTGCTGTATCAAGTCATCCAAGGCATTCCACAACTACGCAACTACGAGACTTTCCTCGCATCGACCCCGAGTTTCACAATGAGGGAGCAAACTCAGAAACGGATGGTTAAAAAAATCTCCTCATGGGTGCCTGGAGAAATTGTCAGAGGGCATGTTTTTCATACAGATCTCATTGAAAATACCCTGAGCGAAAATCGCTGTATTCAATTGTTCATCTATCGGGATCCACGGGACGTCGTTTGCTCAGAAGCACACTATCTTGGAAAGATTAACCGTTGGCACCGTCTTCATGGGGCTTTCAAAAATCTGCCAGATGACTCAAGCCGATATAAATTAGCCATTTCGGGAGACATTGGTGGTAAGCTCCCAGTAGAATACCAGAACATCAAAGAAAGGTTCAATAGGTATAAGAACTGGATTAAGAGTCCAGAAGTGTTTCCAGTAAAGTTCGAGGATCTCGTGGGCGACAATCGCAATGAAACCGTTATGGGAATTGTAAATTTCTTAATGCAACAAATACCGGATGTCGACGACGACATCCACGAGATGTGTCTTCAACAGATCCAACCGGAAAAGTCACATACGTATCGGCGAGGCGGGGGAGTTAGCAACTGGCAGAAACGCTTTTCTCCAGAACATAAAGAACTCTTCAAAGAGGTCGCAGGGAACCTCTTGATAGAGCTTGGATACGAGAAGGATCTTAGCTGGTGAAGAAAATGAGCCGGATACTCATCCACGACTATGCAGGGCATGCTTTTCCGATCAGCCTGAGCCGGTCTTTAGCTGAGCGTGGATACACTGTTTGTCATGCTTTTGCATCCTCTCAACAAACACCCAGAGGGGCCCTGAAAAGGCGCGATGATGATCCAGAAAACTTAACATTCCATGCAATCGGTATGAATCCTGACTATGTTAAGGACAAATATTCTTTTCCAAAGCGCCGTAAGCATGAATGCAATTATGGCAAAACAGCCGCAGAATTTATAAAGTCTTGGAATCCCGATGTAGTGCTATCTGGAAATACCCCCACGGAGACACAAGGATACATATTGAAGGCGGCTAATATCGCCTCAGCCCCATTTGTATACTGGGTACAAGACTTTTATTCAATTGCTGTAACACAACTTTTGCGGAAAAAGCTGCCAATAATTGGCGAACCCATTGGATGGTACTACAGGAAATTGGATAAGAGCCACTTAATTGGCAGTGCTGCTGTCATATGTATTACCGAAGACTTTAAACCATATCTTCAAAAGTGGAGTGTTCAAAAAGAACGATCACATGTGATCCCAAATTGGGCCGAACTGAATGCATTCCCCTTGAAATCCAAGTATAATCCCTGGGCGCGCAAACACTCACTGGAGGACAAGTTCGTCTTTTTGTATTCGGGAACGCTGGGGATGAAACACAATCCTGAGCTACTTTCATCTCTAGCTGAACACTTCCTCAACGACTCATCTGTTCAAATCGTCGTTAATTCAGAAGGTATCGGAGCTGAGTTTTTGAAAGATGCCAAAATTAAGCGAAACTTAAAAAACCTCACCATCAATAGCTATCAGCCCTTCGAGGAAATAGCTGACGTTTTGGCAAGTGCAGATGTTCTTCTCACGATACTAGAACCAGAGGCTGGAGTTTTCTCGGTTCCATCAAAAACCCTGAGCTACCTCTGCGCCGGTCGTCCTATTCTCGGTGCTATGCCAACCGAGAACCTCGCAGCTAAAATCGTCACCGAAGAAAGTGCAGGACGCATTGTCGAACCGAGTGATATTGACGGCTTTCTTCAGACCGCACACGGATTTTATTCCGACCAATCAAATCTCCAAGACATGGGAACCAACGCCCGAGCCTACGCCGAATCAACATTTTCCATCCATGCGATCACAGCTCGCTTTGAAGAGATTTTCAAAAAAGTCACATCGGTAAAATAAAAGACTCACCACGAAGAGCACACAGCCCACGAAGTAAAAAAACGATACTGAGCATCCGTGTTTATCCGCGTCCATCCGTGGTTTAAACTTACAGAGCCATCAGCATCTGCGGAAATCTGCGTAATCTGCGGTTAAAAAATCACCACGGAAAAGCTAACAACACTCCAGCACTCCATTACTCTCCCGCTCGCGCTTTTTTTCGCGACATCCAAGCACGTCTTCACTCTCATAAGAGAGTGCTGATCGCCCGCCCAAAGACCCTTTTTCGTTCAAACCTCCTCCGCCTCATTTTGGCGGCAGGAGGTTTTTTTGTGCTCAACACTCCGCTCTCTAGCACTGAGATCGGGGTCGATGCGGTCATCCACGCTCACATGCGCTACAATCGACATCTAAGCCACCTTCTTGATCGTCTTGATCAAGATGGCGTCACCTGGCTGCGTGAGCGGACGTCCTGGTCTGACAATCTTGAACTGAGCAAGCAGCCTTCCGATGCCCGCGCGGAGTGGAAGGCCCTTAAAGACCGAGGCTTTTCGATAGTGACTTATACGCGCGGCGTCAGAGGAAATGAGCTTAAAAACTACCCCGCGATCGACCTTGGAATTGATCTAGAAGACAGCTACCGGGCAGCCGCGTGGATGGCCTACACCCATTTTGACACCGTCGACGCCTGGGAGCTCTTAAACGAGGGAGAGAATGTCTTTGTCGATGACATGCCCGACCGCGCCACAAGCTGGGAAAAAGCCGTCTATCTTGGACTCAAAGCCGGCGCCCACCAGCGAATACGCGATGATAATTCCTCCGTTCAGACCTTTGCTCAATTCACTCCACTGGCCTACACGAACGACGCGCTCGAAGCCGTTCCGGTTCTCTTAGGCGCCTTCGCTGGATTACCCGACATCCACTACCACGCCGTCAAGGCGGAGAATGGCTTCCAAGCCTACGCTGACGCTTGGAACTTTCATCACTACGGTTGGCCAAGTAATTTTTCCGATCTCATCCAGAGTCATCGAATCTTCCAGCAAAGCATCGGGGTCCCTCTGGATCTCCCCCTCTGGTTGACCGAGTATGGAAATTACCGTGGTGAAATTGAAGCACGCCTGCCTGAGGCGCACCGTGAGCAAGCAACCTATTTTCGTGAAACAACACAGGTTGCGATTGAAGAGCATGTTGCTGTGACGATGCCCTTCATTATTCAATGGGAAGTTATGCCCGGGTTTTCCCTTTTTGATGCAACCTTCACTCCTTATCTTCCTTGGGAAGCCTACATCGCTACCTTAAAATCAAAACGGAAAAAAGGCGCGCCGAAGCCACTCGTTCAACCACCACAACGCGTCTCCCCTCTTGTCCTCCAATGGGTTGCAGATCCCGCGACCTCGGACGCGAATAAGCACAACGGGACTTATCGCTTTCAATCCACGAGCTCCGCTGGCCTAGGCTGGCAGCCGATTGAAGGGACGCTCAGGCTCTATAACTTTTCCAATCAAGCCCTCACCGGAACCCTCAACTGGCAGACTACCGAGGGCTTCGAGTCCGTCATCCTGAGAGACGTGAACGAGGCTAGTGGAGCACGGAGCAGGCTGCACTCCGGTGATGAAGTGACCGTCCCTGCGATGGGAAGCGTGGCCTTCAGGCTTCGCCTCTTCGCCCGCGCATCCAGTGCCGATCGTTATCAAAAAGGCGCCTTCTCCGCCCAGTTCGAAGCAACCACGCCACTGCGGCCCCCTGAGACAGGCGGCCCTACCCTTAGACCTCAAAAAGAAGCTCAAATTCGCGATCATTCGCATTCATTCGCGGTCGAAGCAGAACATTCATCTCTCATCACTCATCATTCATCATTCAAGAAGCCCTCCGTCCTCTACTTCCCTGTCGAGACCAAGCCAGATTGGAATCAATTCACCTCACTGCCTATCGAGCTCAGCGAGACCCCTCAAAACCTCCGCACAGTAACCCAGTTAGCTCTCTCTCAAAGGCACAAGGTAGGGTCGGCTGTCTCAGCCGACCGCAACAGAGCACTCAGCGCTTCTTCACTGTCCGATACCCCACGAGGCCCCCTAGGGACAGGCGGCCCTACCCTACCCATCTGGATTGAAGAAGACCGCGATCCCGACCTGATCCCCTACGAAGACCTCGCAGAAGAAGGAAAGCAGCGATTCGCCAGGGAGACACGGGGAGCACAGTCTGCAGAACCAGCATACCCATCAGCGAATATCAGCGAAGATCAGCGGTTAGACCAAACCACTACACTGCGGCCCCCTGAGACAGGCGGCCCTACCCTTACGACCCCAAATTTAGCTCAAATTCGCGATCATTCGCATTCATTCACTACAGAACAGACAGACATCCGTGCCCATCCGCGTTCATCCGTGGTTGAAAAAACAGTGTCTTTAGCCCCCGTATCAACAACCAGCCGCGGTCTACTCGACTGGCATAACCGCGACTACCCCTATGGCTATGAATGGACTTCCCAGAGTGGAGTCTGGTCTGGAATGAATCGACTTCAGGTGACGGATGTAGGAATTGAAGCCAATACCTTTGCAAAGCTACGCCTTGAGCTGGATGCCCTCCATCCCCATAGCCAAAAGAAGCCGCGTGCAGTCTGCAAAGTGGTCGATGGCCTACCCGCGGACGGCTGGATAGGCCTGATCGCGAATCGGACCTTCGATGCCAGTTTCAATGTTCAGGTCTTCCTCATTGACCGCTGGGGACAGCGCTGGACGATTGATGAGCAACTGGGCTCCAATCCTCACCTCTGCGGCATCGAAAAATTACTCAAACTAGCCGATTTCGATAAAACGTATTTTGGCAACATCATCCCAGGAGCAGTCTTCAACCCCAAAGACGTCGTTGAAATCCAACTACACCCCCATGGACTTGAAAACCTCAATCACCCCGTTGAAATCGCCCTCACTGTGATGAGACCGCGCTAGCACAGGAAGCGCTTCGCTCAGTTATTTGTTAACAGTTATTCGGGCATCAAACAGCACCCGCGCTGCAAGCGCCCCCAATAACCAAATAACCAATAACCCGCGCGTAAGCGCGTCCAATAACCGCGCGCGGAGCGCGCTAATACGCGTTTTTGCGGGAGATGAAGGTCATGACGAGACAGTAGATATCGAGCCAAGGGGTCCAGTTCTCGATGTAGTAGACATCGTAACGAATCCGCTCTGAGAGGTCGGTATTTCCACGCAAACCATTGACCTGCGCCCAACCCGTGAGACCCGGCTTCACGTGGTGCCGGTGATTGTAGTGCTCGATTTCACGCTCGAACTTTTCGATCAGTTCTGGGCGTTCTGGACGCGGACCTACGAGGCTCATATCGCCCTTTAGGATATTCCAGAACTGAGGGAGCTCATCGAGATTGGTCTCCCGCATAAACTTACCGATCGGTAGTCGGCGCGGATCATTTTCTGTCGCCCATTGAGCCCCTGAAGTCTCCGCGTTCAGCTTCATTGAACGCAGCTTGTAGATCGTAAAGGGTTCGCCCTTTAGTCCGGAGCGGGTCTGCTTATAAAAAACTGGACCGCCGGGATCCTGCCTTTTAATAACCAGAGCACAGATTGCTATGAGGGGGGCCGACAAGATCAGCCCAACCAGCGCACCCACAATATCGAAGCCCCGTTTGAAGACTTGCCCGGTGATCCGCTGAATCGCCATCTCCTCTACCCCGAGAAGCGGCTTGGACGAGATCGTTTCGAGCCGCAGGCC
>TARA_B110000037_G_scaffold179730_1_pt1 | contig 16007 bp, 17 predicted proteins | sample TARA_B110000037 | Tara Oceans TARA_B110000037 (sample SAMEA4397196) | marine metagenome | biome: Polar Biome; feature: [MIX] marine epipelagic wind mixed layer (ENVO:01000061); material: water (ENVO:00002006), including particulate matter (ENVO:01000060) such as... | depth 10-100 m
GGCGATAGCGACGACCCTGAAGGCAAAAAAAGAGGGTTGGCTGGCGCAGATCAATGGGGTTTATGCCTGCTGCCCCTATATTTCAGGTGCCTACTTTAATCCACCCCCTGCACTAGCCTCGCTCACTGAGAATGACGGATATGGCATCGACCGTAACCAGATGGCTTTACTGGTTCGTGTGTATGATCCTGAAGGTGAACACCAAACCAATCCGCTGGCGTGGCCATACCACTGCCCGATCGAAGAACTAGAGGGACTGCCGCCACACGTCATTTCTGTCAATGAACTCGATCCTCTCAGAGACGAAGGACTCGCGTTCTATCGAAAGCTGATGGCCGCAGGGGTCCCCGCCATCGCCCGCACTGTTCACGGTACCTCGCACGCCGGCGACCTTTCTTTTCCAGACATTGCGCCTGACCTCTATCACGAGACACTAGGATCACTCCGTCGATTTGCAAATTCTCTCAATAATTCATAACAAACGTGGCCTAAAACTAATGTAGACATCGACTACATTGTTCTTCTAGAATGCCTAGGTCATTGTGATTTGAGGTATCTCTGTGCTTAAAAATACAATCCAGACAGTTCTTCGCTGGCTTTTCTCACCGCTTGTATTTTCGATCGCTTTCTTGGCGCCATTGACAACGCAAACACTGATAGCGCTTGAGCTCATGGTGCCGGGCACACCCGCATTAATTGCAGGATTAATCGCCGGTGGTGCGTTCGGACTCATGGCGCACTTTAGGGGGAGCTGGATATGGATCAAGTAGCCGATACGATAGAATGGGACGCGCTGAGCGATGATCAACTTGATGCAATGGAGCGGAAAATTGCCGCAAAATACATGCAAAAACTCCCGATTGGTATTATTGCCTGGGGATTTACGAATACTTTAGTTTGGCTTGCGCTCTGGCCGCTTGCGCTGATGGATATCTTGCCGTTATGGCTTGCGTTTCCCATCGCAGTGCTGAACGTAACGCTCGCCTACCTGCCCTCACATGATGCGCAACACAGTATCATCGCTCGGAGGGGACAGCCTTTACGTTGGTTGAATGAACTGCTGGGGCATGTCTCGCTCATCCCGTTTGCAACACCTTTCCGTTATTTACGCCACACACATATGGAACATCATAACCACGCGAATGATCCAGACCTTGACCCTGACTATGATGTGCACGCAAGCGATCGGTTGAATTTTTTTAGAAAACACCTGACAAAAATGCAACCCGGACATACAGGCAAGAAGGATCGGTACAGTGAGGCACTTGTTCGCACTGGCAGATCAAATCTGATGATCGAAGCCGTCGTAGTGAGATCCTTATATATGTTGGTCTTATACGGTCTAGCATTGACTGGCTACGCAATTGAAGCTGCATTGCTATGGTGGATACCCATGCATATAGCGCAAGTCTATATCCCGTATTATTTGAGCTGGAAACCGCATCATCCGGGCAGCGCTACAGGGAGATACAAAGATACTGAGGCTTTTCGAAGCCATCTAGGAAATGTCGGATCTTCCGGTATGCAGTACCACGTGATACATCATTTGTACCCACGCATACCGCTAATGGATACGCCTGCCGCATATCGTGAGCTAAGACCTATCCTAGAACGCAAAGGTTGCAACCTTCGAGGGTTGTAAGGCAATAAATGGAACGTGTACTAAGCCAACACCGTCTCAGCTAACTTGACCCAGTATTTGACGCCTTCGACCAAAATTTCGTCATTAAAGTCATATTGGGGATTATGAAGAGCGCAGCCACTGCCCTCCTCTCCGCCGTTACCGATCAAACCGTAACAGCCAGGTCGAACCTCCAACATATTGGCAAAATCTTCAGAAATAGTGAAACGATCACAATTTCCATTTACTTTGCCCGTACCAAACACCTGTTCGGCAACCTGTATAGCAACAGAAGTTTGCTCCGGATGATTGACTGTTGTAGGGAACACTGTTTCAAAATCAAACGTATATTCTGCACCGGCGGATGCGCACAACCCGGCAACGACTCGCTCCATTGAAACCTCCAAATGCTGGAGCGTTTCATCTGAGAAACAGCGACAATCACCCTTCAGAGAAATTTTTGAGGGTAATACATTTACCGTGCCATCGGTTAGGAACTCTGTCACAGAAACGACGGCTGGTTTTGACAACACGTTCAAGTTTCTGGATACGATAGATTGTAATGCGACAACAATTTGTGATGCCAAAAGCATGATGTCTACCGTCATGTAAGGCATCGCGGCATGACCGCCTTTGCCTATAAGTTGGATATGGAAGCTGCTTTCACTCGCCATAATAGACCCTGGACGAATAGCGAATGTACCTGTGGATAACCCTGGCAAGTTATGCAGACCATACACGGCATCAATATTATAGTCGCTGAACAGGCCGTCTTTGATCATCGCCTTGGCACCTTTACCGTGCTCCTCTGCCGGCTGAAAAATAAAGTACACCGTCCCCGAAAACGCTACTCTGTCGGCTAAATATTCTGCCGCTCCTAACAACATCGCAGAGTGGCCATCATGCCCACATGCGTGCATCATGCCATCATGCTGCGACCGGTAGGCAAACTCGTTTTGCTCCTGAATCTTCAGCGCATCCATATCCGCGCGCAGCCCAATGCTATTTAAGCCGCCTCCTTTTTGCAGAATGCCAAGCACGCCCGTCTTTCCAATACCCCTAACAACTTTGATACCGAAACTTTCAAGCTTGTCCGCAATAAAATTTGATGTGAAGACCTCATCAAAACCGAATTCAGGAGAACGGTGCAGAAGATGGCGCCACTCAACAAGTCGAGATTGAAATCCCGAGTCAAACACAAGCGAGGGTGCGACATGCTTGATAGTCATAGATCAGCTAATGAAAACACTTTACCGGGGTTAAGCAGGTTTTTAGGATCAAGTGCCAATTTAATCGAGCGCATCAGGTTCAATTCCGTATGACTGCGATTAATATTCAGCCATGCCATTTTTTCCAGACCAATACCATGCTCTGCCGATACCGAACCACCGTAATTTTTCAGCGAACCATACACAATCTTGTTCACCTCTTCATGCTCGTTAAGTTCGGCATAGGCTTGCTCACTTGAAGGACGCACGAATATATGGAGGTTGCCGTCAGCGATATGACCGAACACGACACTTTCAACATTGCCGATTTCGCCTTTCAGTCTTTGCTCAAGCTCATCTGTGTACTCGAGCATGTGTTTTAGTGGCAGGCTAACATCATAAAGATACGAAGGAAGCAACGGGTCAAATTCTTCTCTTACGATCCATAACTCAGCCCTTTCTCGATCAGATGTTGGAATGATGGCATCACAAATCTTCCCCTGCTCGAAAGCTATCTCCAACAACTTCTCAAAACGAAATCGATCAGAGGAATTATCAAAACCCTCTGCTTCGACCAGAATGTAAAAAGGATAGTCTCTGCTCATCGGCGGTTTGTGATCGCCGTCACCTGTGACGCCGCAATAGTATTTCTGCCACATAACCTCAAAGGCGCTCAGTGTACCTGCGAGTCCCTTGCGGAACTGATTTAATAAATCGATCACATGCTCAAACGAGTCAACAGCGATCATCGCAGTCTGCCGACTGGTAGGAAGGGGGAACAATCGAACCATAACCTTCGTGATAACGCCTAGCGTCCCCTCACTGCCAACGAAGAGTTGCTTTAAATCATAGCCAGTATTATTTTTTAACATCGGATACATGGACGACAGTATCGTCCCGTCCATCAATACGACTTCAAGCCCCACCACTAGATTTCTCACCATGCCATATCGGAGTACGTTAATGCCTCCGGCATTCGTCGCCACATTCCCCCCGATAGTGCAACTGCCCCGAGCACCTAAATCCAGCGGAAAAAGCAAATTTTTAGTTGCCAACTCCTCTTGAAGCCTCTGCAAAACAACTCCAGCTTGCACTGTGGCTACGCCTTCTTGGGTGTCGATTGCCTCAATTTCAGTCAGACGTTCCAGCGACAAAATGACATCATCACTCGCCGATTTTGCACCGGCGACCACGCCGGTTAAGCCGCCTTGTATCACAACACTCTGATTCAGGCTGAAGCAGTGAGCTAGAATACGACTCACTTCTTCAGTGGATGCAGGCTTGACCAAAACCTGCGCTTGGGTGGATGCGGAATCCCAATACGATGTTGCACGCTCTTTGAGCATTTCACCACTGAGGACAGCTTTGTCCCCGACAATAAGCGCGAGTTGTTCGACCAGATTGCTCACATATACTCCCGTAAAAACATAGAAAACTGCCCGAATGGAGGCGGTCAAAAGGTAAACAAGATGCTACCGACAATGGTCTAGTACAGCAATCTTGATCGTACGCGCTCTAAACCTTGAAAAAAATTGAACGAAATATTTTTGCTGAACTTGAATCTGCTCTTATTCGAAATCCAAAAGTGCTACCAATTTTTCAGGTCTCAATGCATCCCCATGATGCAGCGCCCCATTGATACCGAGCACAGGCACGGTCCGGATACTATTTCGGTCAATTAATTCCGCTGCGGCTTCATCGACCATCAAGTCTTTAACCTCAAAGCTCAGCCCTTCGGTAGTCAGGATTCGTTTCAACACGTCACAGGGCGCACAAAGGGGCGTTGAGTAAATAATCAGCTCTGGTTGTCCCATTTATCGGTCTTCTTTCTTTTGGTTTCGATAACGCTGTTTTGCGGCCATCCAGTTATCATATGCCTCACCCTCAAGAAATGGCTGTTCAGATGTAAATATTGTTTCTTTCCATGCTTCACCTTCAGGCCAAACATAAGGTGCGACAGTGGTGTCGCCTGATTGCTCGGCTGTTTCTAACAGACCAAGGGCAAACTCCAGTATGTCCGACTGCATGTTGATATCAAATGGAACACCACAAGGGTTACCAAGAGGGAAATCAACAAACAACAGTCTCGGTACTCCACAATTCTGCACAATATCTTTCGCTGTTGCGATCATGACGGTTGGGATTCCGTTAGCTTCAAGATGGCGAGCAACCAGACTCACGGTCTGGTGGCAAACGGGTCACACAGGGGTAAGCACCGCTATGTCCACTTCGTCTTCTCGGCACCTGCGCAGCACCTCGGGCGCATCAACTTCCAGCGTGCGTTTCTGACTATAGGCGGTATAAACACCGTGGCACCGAGGTGCAAGGCTTTGCAGCCTACCAAGCGCAACCTGCTCCTTTAATCTGGATATTGGAAAGTAGGAATTGACATCATCTAGATGTGTTGCATGCTGGTCATAGTGCTCCTGACGACTAAACAATAGTTCTTCAGGTGTCTCCGTGGGAATGACATAGGCACTGCCTACCAGATCTTCATGACGCTTATCACGACCTTCTCCGTCAGGTTTACGTATCGCTACGTCACTGGTAGATATCAGGGTCGCTCGGCATTCGGAAAGAGGCTTAGCTAATCTTGAAAAGGGGATCTGATCAAAATGCGCCCACTGATAAGGTTTTGCATAACCCTGAGACAGATAATAATCCCGTGTCCGTTCAATATATTTTACTGATTCAGCCATGTCGACATGCCTCGTTTGGTCTTGACGTGTTCTCTACATGGAGACTACTCCCGACGCAGCCGCGTCGCAACATGCACCGAATAAGCATGAGACCACTAACACCTTCAATTGCTCTAGGAAGAAAGCACTTTGCCAGGAGGCTCGCCCCATACAGGACCCGATTATCTTCGATTTAGTGGTTAATCATATTTCGCTTTTCCGCTTTCAGACACGAGACATTACTCTCACCCTAAATATCCTCGTGTCTGAGGACAATCAAGGGTCAACCTATCGAATCTGATGTGGCTTATGGTGACCGTTAGCGACAACCACGTCGCTGTGCGTTCGTCAGAGAATCCGACTTCCCTGTCGGTATTAACGACGGATTCCCGGCGACTCCAGTAGAAGGTGCTTTGCTCGCCAAGCCAGATAAAGCTCCAGCTCAATATAGGTCGTCGATCCTGCCTCAAATGGCGCAGCCTTAACGCCAACATCACAGTCCTGAATTCTACGGTGCAAAGAGCCAAACGTCTGCCATTCTAACCTGTAGCCCGGATAGGCATTAGGGTGTCCCTGACTGATTCTGTCTCCACGAAGTAGCTTGCCTTGGTTATCATCGTGACACTGGGTGCAGGCAAGGTTCAATTGACCCCTGCGCTGAAAGAAATAGTCTCGCCCTCTGGTAAAAGAAGACCGAGCATCACCCGCGATCGAAACTTGATAGGGCATGCCCCGAGATAGCGAAGCAACATAGGCTGTAAGAGACAGCTGTTTTTCCGATTCATATTCGAACGCTACCAACCGCTGGCGTTCTACCCGACAATGGTTTATCTGAACCTCTAGATTGGTGAGCCTGCCTGAAACCATTTTCGGAAAAGTCGCCGCCGCGCCCGCTAAAGTGTAATTTCCCTGGCCTTTATGACACGACGCACAGCTTTTGTGTTCACCCTCTTCGTGGAACAGAATCTCGCCACGATCCACCCAGAGAAGACCCGGATTGGCAAAGTCGTCGGATTGCAGCGCCCGTGATTCTCGCGTCAGAAACTCATATCCGGACTTAATCTCACTAGTTGGTAGATCGGGCTTATCGTGAAAGCTACGAATTTCTTCACCGCTTGCGAATCCAGACCCCAGCAGCAAACTCAGGACACTGATATTTCTAAACAGACTGTGCAACACAGCTACACAACCTCCAGTTCAACTTTGTCAAACGCTTCGACCCCGGCCTCATCAACCCATCTGAAGACAAGAAAGCCTGATTCCGTGGCAACCGTATAAAAAGTCAGGATAGGGTTAGCAGCAACAGCAGGGAAAAATTGCGCTCGGAAAACAACCTCTTCGTTGTATAGACACTCGAATCTTCTCAGTATATCTCTTGGTATCTGTCGGCCATATTTATCCCTTCGATAACCGGTTTCCATTTTATGCTGAATCATCGCTTTGAGTTCGATGACTTGACCTCTTGTGGCTTTTGCGGGCGCTTTAATTCGAATCATCAACATGCTACGCGCTCACAACAAGCAGGCCGCGAGGGTAACGATGCTAAAAGCGTGCCCGGTCCATAAACTGCCATCATTCATCTCGGCGACAGCTCGAATCCGCTGCGATCCATTCATACGGATTCTGGACTCTACACTTGCAATCCCCGCTCGTGGGCCTAATTCATAATGAGCAATATCTGGCACAGGGTTTTCTTCTGCAAATACGGCAATACGCAGCACGTGATCCTCCTGTGTCATAGGGCTTTCAACATCAACCCTAAACGCAACCGATGTCCCATTTTCGGTAATAGGCGGAATCTTCACGGTGACTCTGCCCGATTGCGCCACCCGACCATCAAATAAGTCTGCTATCGATGCATCAACGGCCGCAGGTGAGGCTAAAAGTGGGACCGACATCAACGAACCGACACCTGCAACACCTGCTTTCAACATCGACCTTCTACCGAATTTGACTAGATGTTCCTGACTCACTCAGCCCCCTGTAGCATGGACAAAAAATAGACTAGTTGTTCAACATTATCAGCGCTTAACACCGGCTTGCCACGCACTTCTTCCAACACTTGGGACAGATCGTTGATTCTATAATAGGGCGGCATCACGGTTGCCGGGTTCAACCTTGATGCGTCGGCAATGCGAAATCGTATTTGTGCTGGCGTCAGCCTAGACCCAACTTCTGAAAGATCAGGGCCAAGGTTTCCTTGAAAAGGTGCATCAAGACCATTAATTTGATGACACAACACACAATGGCCCGCTTCCCTTTTCACAAATATATCCATGCCTGTTTTTAGGTCGGCTGATATCGGGGCCAACGGCAATGGGATTTCGTCATTAACTATTCTGTAATTATCCGGCGTGGTTGCTGTGGTAGGGGAAGACTTAAGCACAGAGCAGGATGACACCAATGTCACTCCGCAGACAAACGACAGCACAACTAAAGGCTTTAGCATCAGAGAAAAGTCTCTCGGGTGAGAGTATCAAACCAATCTCTCGCCTGATTAGCCTCACGTGTACGAAATTCATCCGGCGCGTCCAGCGGACTGATACCACCCGCGCCTTTGATACTGACCAACTCGCCACCGTCATTGCGATAGACATCTGAAACCGATATCGCGCTGTCACGCGTAATGAAAGAGTAACAAGTATTTGCTAGCGTCGTCGCTTCTATCTCAAGCTCAGCGAACGCTCTCACGATTTGTATTGCGCAAACTTTTGCCTGTGCGTTCGCTGCAAATGCTGACTTCGGCATCGGTGCCGCAATTGTTGCGTCGCCAATGACATGGATACCCGGTTGCAGACTTGATTCAAAATCGAGCGCATTGACAGGACACCAACCCGATTGGTTTGCCACACCTGCACGCTGCGCAATCAATCCAGCTTGCTGAGGTGGCACAACATTAATGACGTCTGCTTTCACCGAATCAAAGTCAGTATGCAGAGTGCTGGTGTTCGCATCAACGCTGTTGACACGACCATCATTTGACGGGTTTCGCCATTCGAGCCTGTCCCCATAATTTTTCCTCCAGGCTGCAAGAAACAGTGGTTGCTTAGAAAAACGTTCGTTGCTATCAAGCACAATTAATCTGGCATTTGGTTTGTTGTGTTTCAAATAATGAGCAATAACACTGGCCCGTTCATAGGGTCCAGGAGGGCAGCGAAACGGAGCAGCGGTGACGGATATGGCAACAGTGCCCCCATCCTGCATCGAATGAAGCTGCCGTTTAAGCATCTCGGTTTGAACGCCGGCTTTCCAAGCGTGGGGCATCGTTTCTGCTGTCGCTTGATCGTAACCATCCAACGCTTGCCAGCGAAAATCAATACCCGGGGCCAACACAAGTTTGTCGTAGCTAAGCACAGCCTCATTGGACAGCGTCACCCGACGAGCGACGGAATCGACAGCAACCGCCATTTCTGGCACAACTCGAATGCCTTCAGCCCTTAGCGCATCATAGCTGAACATCTGCTGGTTAAGCGTTCGCACGCCACCAATCACCAGATTACTAAAAGGACAGGCTATGTAGGTCTGCGATGGTTCAATCAAGGTCACATTTAAGGCAGGGAGTAACCTTTTGGCAAAACGCGCAGCGGTTGCACCGCCAAAACCGCCGCCGACGACAACGAGCTTCGATTGCTGATTCGCGGCCAACACCTTCGGAGAGAGCACACCGACCAAGCCAATCGCAGAGAGGGCTTTTAGCACCTCTCGGCGAGATAATGCCTCACTCATGTGACGTCACCTGTCAGCCAGATACATCGAAATTTGTTCAATTTGCTCATCCGTGTAGCCCCTTGCCATGCGATGCATTGCAGTTCTGCTATCAGAATCATTTTTGTATCCACGAAAGAGAATCGAGAGACGCTTGGCAGAATAGCCTTTCAAACTAACAATACCTTGTTTCTTTGCATCAAAGCCGTGGCAACCACTGCAGACTGATGCAAGACTAGCTGCCTGCGTCAATGCTGAGTTATTCAACTCTGCCGATATCTCGCCGGGATCAATATTCGGCGCTGAAACGGCGCAGCCACCGAGCAAGACCAGCAGCACTGGAGCTAACATCGGTACAGTTGTTTTTCTGCAGCTTACCGTCATGCCCTTAGTTTTTGATCCTTGAGAGGTAATGTTCGGATTCTGGTGCCGGTGGCTGCAAAGATCGCATTCAATACCGCGGGGGCAGCAACAGAAATTGTCGGCTCACCTACACCACCGTAAAAACCACCGGACGGCATCACAATCGAATGAACTTCGGGCATATCCTTAATTCTCATCGATGGATACGTGTGGAAGTTATCTTGTTGAACCTGCCCATTCTCGTAAGTGATTTCCCCATACAATGCAGCCGAAAGGCCGTAAACGAAAGAACCCTCAATTTGCGCCTCGATTTGTTGCGGATTCACTGCTGTGCCACAGTCAGTAGCAGCAACAATTCGATTGATACTTAAATCACCGCTGCCATCAACCGTCACATCGGCACAAGCTGCTACATAACTGCCAAATGCATGGAATAAGGCCAGACCTCTCGATTTGCCATCGCCGCTTCCCCATCCAGACTTTTGAGCGACAGCTTTTAGCACAGCGGCACTCTTTGGGCTGTTTTTCAGATGGGCCAACCTGAACTCCAACGGATCGCGGCCAGCTGCAGCAGCCATCTCATCCATAAAACACTCAAGATACACAGCGTTTTGATTAACGTTTACACCTCTCCAGAAGCCCGGTCGAATTGGTGGGTTTCTCATCGCATGGTCAACTGTCAGATTGGGAAATTCGTAGGCAATCTGATGGTCATCCATACCCGGATTAATCCCCCCTTTTACAACTCCCTGGAAAGTTGCGAAATCCATGCCATCTACTAATCGACTTGGCATTAGCCCAGCGATAATCGACTGACCCGAAATTCGCATGTGTAAGCCTGTCAGATTACCCTGCGAATCCAGACTGCCTCTCATCTTTGCCATGGTGGTCGGATGATAGAAACCGTGTCTCTGATCTTCTTCCCGTGTCCACTGCAGCTTAACCGGCGTACCAGGAAACGATTTAGCAATTTCTACAGCCTGATGAATAAAATCCGGTGCGCCACGGCGGCCAAAACCGCCGCCAAGAATGGTTTTATAAACCTCACATTGTTCAATAGCCACACCTGAGGCCTCAGATGTCGCCGCTAATGCAGCCTCTCCGTTTTGTGTCGGACACCAGATTTCACACTTGTCACTGGTATAAAGCGCAGTTGTATTCATAGGCTCCATGGGTGCATGGTTCTGAGAAGGACACTTATAGACCCCCTCAACCATCTTGTCAGCTTCGGAAAATGCGACTTTGACATCCCCCTCCCAGTTTCCTTTAAATGCTTCTTCTGCATCGAGCCCGCTTTCCAGCAATTCTGTCAGCTCTCTATCATTGAAGTTACCGTTTGGGCCAAAATCCCACTTAATCGGTAATTTATTCAATGCCGAGTTTGCTTGCCACCAGGTATCCGCAACCACCGCAACCCCGTTTGTGCCGACGGCGGTTTCTACTTTTACCACAGCACGCACACCCTTCATTTTCATCACAGCGGAGTCGTCAAAGCTCACAAGCTTGCCGCCCATCACAGGACAGTCCTTGATACTCGCCAGCAGCATACCGGGTAATTTAACGTCAGCGCCATAAACGAGTTTTCCGGTTAATTTTTCAGTCGTGTCAAGGCGCTTGAGTGGTTTTCCGGCAATCGTCCAGTCCGCAGGATCTTTAAGTTCTATGTTTTCAGGAATTGAAAGCTCGGAAGCAGCCATAGCCACGTTGCCATAGGTAGTCGTTCTACCACTTTTACCATGAGTAATAACGCTATTATCGCCACGACATTCGACAGCTGGAACGCCCCATTTATTTGCAGCAGCCTGCACCAACATCATCCTTGCTGCTGCGCCGCCTTCACGGACATACTGCTGGCTAGATCTAAGCCCACGGCTTCCCCCGGTAGAAAAAGACCCCCATACTCTTTCGCGCGCCAGACTTTCACCCGGCGTTGGAAATTCCCAGGTTACCTTGTCCCAGTCACACTGCAGTTCCTCAGCAACCAACTGAGCAAGCCCGGTTAAGGTACCCTGCCCCATCTCCGAGCGCACAATTCGAACCGTCACTGTGTCATCCGTCGCTATTTGAACCCAGGCATTCACCTCATCCATGGCTGCTTTTTCCGATGCCCCCGATGCGAGACCCGGCAAGAAGCCAATCGATAGGCCTGCACCAAACGTTGATGCTCCGATTAGAAATCCACGGCGGGAAACTGCGTATTGAGCTTTTGAAATTGTTACATCATCTAAATTTGTCATTTATCTGCCACCCCTCAGGCGATCTTGGTTTTGGCCAGGTGAATACCCTGACGAACACGCTGAAATGTGCCGCATCGACAAATATTCGTTATCTGATTATCTATATCTTCGTCGGTTGCATCAGGCGTTTTATCCAACAAACTAGCTGCTGCCATCATCATGCCAGACTGACAATAACCGCATTGGGGAACATCCAGCTCTGCCCAAGCCTGCTGGACAGGGTGAGATCCATCTACGGAGAGACCTTCGATCGTTGTAATTTCACTTTTATCACTGACAGCCGATAGAGGCATGACACAGGATCGCACAGGATTGCCATCAATCTGCACAGTGCAAGAACCGCACTGGGCAATGCCACAACCATATTTGGTGCCAGTCATCCCTAACTGCTCCCTAATTATCCACAACAACGGTGTGGACTCATCTGCATCTATCTCATAAGACGAACCATTAACTTTGAGTTTCTTCATCAGTATTCCCTTCGTGATACGAACAGCTTTTTCAATTAACCAAAACTTTTTAACTTTATTACAACGCTAAACGAATTGCTCACCTAAATTGAGAGTTGGCAGGCAGGAGCTGCGCCCAACCGGAACCGTCCTATTTGCCTAGGAAACTGGCTAGCAATCAAATTAACTCATGAAGCGCAGGCAAAAACCTTTTACCAACAAAAGCAGGCATATGGCAGGCACTAGTGATGGCAAAACGTGGATAATTGACTTAGCAGGCGGTCAAAGGCTATTACCAAGCATAAGCTTCGGGCGCTTCACCGCAAGGTGGGAAAATTACGTCCAGCTGTTTTAAGGTCGATACATCAAGTCTAATCTGGGGCACATGCAAGACTGATTTTAGTTGATCAACATTCGCGGGTCCCACAATCGTCGCCGAAACGCAGGGTTGATGTAACAACCACGACAGAGCAATCGCACTCGGGGACTCGCCTAATTTCTGACATAGCACCCGATATTGTCTAAGTTGCTCTGATCGTTGTTTCTTTGCTTTAATCATATCCACCGAACCGCGCCGGCCAACACCCTTCTCGTCTTGCGTTTCATCGCTATTAGCCAACAAACCGCCGGCCAGCGGGCTCCAGGGAATAACACCTAGGCCATATTCACGGCATGCGGGCATCACCTCAAGTTCAACTCTACGTTCAATCAAATTAAACAGACTTTGTTCAGATATCAAACCGAACTGATGTCGAGCATTCGCCTTTTCATTTGCTCGCGCAATGGCCCATCCGGGAAAATTGCTAGACCCAACATAGGTAATCTTGCCTTGAGTCACGAGGCGCTCCATTGCCTGCCAGATTTCTTCAATTGGCGCGGAACGATCTATATGATGCATCTGGTAAAGATCAATATGATCAACGCCCAGGCGCTTCAAACTGGCATCACATGCCATCTGGATATGACGTGCTGACAGTCCACTGTCATTTACCCTATCGGACATCGGCTCATGAACTTTCGTTGCAAGTATCACCTGGTCACGGCGAGATTTATCTTCTGCAAACCAGCGACCTAATATTTTTTCAGTAGCGCCTACACCAAGCTCACCACCATACTGGTTCGCTGTATCAACAAAGTTAATACCTGCGCCAACTGCCTCATTGAGTATTTCAAACGATTCACTGGCTGGTGTGCGGGGACCAAAGTTCATAGTGCCCAGACAAAGTTCACTTACCTGCAGGGCAGATCTACCTAATTGTCGGTATTCCATCATTTTTTTCCGTTTCAGGGGGCTTTGAGCGTTGCGCCGGTGATGAGTGTTTCACTTGAATCTACAACAGAAAGTCGGGTCAGTCGTTGAGCCTTGGCGGAGAGCCTCTTGTAGTCCCGATACGTAATACCCGGCACTACAGGCTCGCGAAACCAGGGAGCATAAAATTCAAGATTAGGTATCGATCTAGTTTTGTCCGAAACGTTCGGCGTACCGCCGTGCCAGGCACGAACATCTCTAATCATGATCGCACCCGCGGGCACAGGGCAAACAGTACTCAACTTCATCCACTCAGGTTCATCACGAAGGCCAGGAATTTGAATTCTGGATTTCTGCGTGCCAGGGATTTGCCGAGTGGCCCCATTGAGACGAGTCACTTCCTGAGGGAGAAAATTTACGCAAACATAAGGGCTGGGAAGATCCCTGATCGATACATCACCGGTGGGATCATGAAAAGCACTGAACGGCGTTTTGTCTTTTGCAACCCAATCGTGCACATCCGAATGAAGTCGCTGGTAGTCCACCGCGCCGGGCAAACAAAAGTCACCACTTGCGGCTCGCAGAACGTAATCTTCTGAACCGAATATTGCGTTAAGGAGGTTAAGCACTTCGGGAATATCCAGCAACATTTGCCATTCAGGACGATGGAGTTGACTACGGGTCAAGCTCGAGCCGCCAAAGGAGTATCTGTGGGAACCCCGATTACCCTGGTTGCCCTTATCCAGCGCAACAATTTCGTTAACCACTTCATCGCAACCAGCAGCCAAACAATCAACCTGCTCTTCGTTTAAGATGCCTTCCACCGCAACAAAACCGTCGCGTCGAAAGAGGCGTACTGCTCGCTCGATATTATCTGGCGCGACAAGTTCTAGCCCCTTAATACCGTTGTTTTCATCAAGATAACGTCGAAGCGCAACAATCTCGGGGTCATCATAGGCTGCATCAGCCCAACCAATTTCAGTATCAATTTTTGTCATTTCGCGCTCGCGCCCTCATCAATGCTTTCAATATTCCATCTCGATACAAAATTTTGTTAGGCTCTTTGCGCAAGCGTTCACTGATTAACTGCTGCAAGCCATCTCTGTATCGATCGGATAACAGGTACGAATAGCAAGTCATCCTTGATGCCGGGCGACATATTACCACAAGAGGAGAAAACCCAACATGCAATACAGACCACTTGGCCGCACAGGGATTCAGGTCAGTCAACTCTGCCTTGGTACAATGATGTTTGGAGGAAAAAGTAACGAAACAGACTCTCTTCGAATGATCGATCACGCGATTGATCGCGGCGTAAACTTCATTGACACAGCGGATGTCTATGCAGGCAACGAGAGTGAACGTATCGTCGGCAAGGCGCTGGAAAACGAAAACAGGCGAGAAAACATCATCCTCGCAACGAAGTTTAACTTCGCCAACCCTGCAGACAGAAACGCAAAGGGCCTCAGTCGTAGACACGTCATCAATGCCTGTGACGCTTCGCTGAAAAGACTGAAAACAGAGTGGATCGACCTCTACCAAATGCATCGATGCAGCGCGGCTATTCCCATCGATGAAACACTACGAGCACTCGATGATCTGGTTAAAGCTGGCAAGATAAGATACATCGGCGGCAGCATGTTTCCAGCCTGGCGAATCGTTGAATCTCTTTGGGTCGCAAAAGAGCTGGGGCTAAATCGTTTGATTTGCGAACAGCCAGCCTACCACTTGCTAGATAGAACCGCGGAACGGGAAGTCATTCCTGCGGCACAATCATTTGGGCTCGCAGTAATACCCTGGGGGCCCCTCTGCGGTGGACTGCTGTCAGGCAAATACACTAGAGACCAGCAGGTTGAAGGCGCGCGCTGGCAAAATGGCAAGGACAATGCCAATCGACAAGCAACAGAACAGACTTGGAACGTGCTCAAACTTTTGAAGGAAATGGCAAACGACAAAAATTGCTCAATGTCACAACTGTCGCTGGCGTGGAACATGTCTCAGCCTGGCGTAACTGCACCCATCATTGGACCACGAACCTTCGAACAAATAGAAGACAACCTGCGCTCGGTGGAAGTAGAAATGACTGAGGAAGACTTCTCCCGAATTGATGAACTGGTTCCGCCCAAGGGTTATATCGTTCGTTACTACGACGAAGCCAATGCCATCGATTTCAGACCACACTCACACCGGAGCTTTGCATAATAACAATGTCCGTGTAGTGAAATGGAGTATCGCCCGATATACGGGGCAAACCCGAACGTCTCGCAGCCAAACTATGACAATCTCTCGGTAACTAATCCGGGAGACCCAAAACGCGCTTAGCAATGATATTCGCCTGCACTTCATTTGTACCGCCGTATATTGTCACTGCCTTGCTAGCCAACCATGACCTAGTAGCGCCAATTTCATCCTTGCTGAAGGCAGCACCTTCCCAACCTGTGCCGCTATTGCCCATGAGCTTAACGATTAGCTCCTGTTTGTCTTGCGCGAGAGTTGA
>TARA_B110000037_G_scaffold217349_1_pt1 | contig 16005 bp, 16 predicted proteins | sample TARA_B110000037 | Tara Oceans TARA_B110000037 (sample SAMEA4397196) | marine metagenome | biome: Polar Biome; feature: [MIX] marine epipelagic wind mixed layer (ENVO:01000061); material: water (ENVO:00002006), including particulate matter (ENVO:01000060) such as... | depth 10-100 m
GTGGCTGATCATTACCAATTCTTGAATGTCCACTTATCCAAGGTTTCCTTTAGTATCCATTGAGTGAAAGAATATCTTGTATACATTGCAAAACATACGCTTTTCCAAGTATTCCTGGAAATCTATAGTTTCTTGGCGTTCAAAGTTCTTGTTATATCATTGCTATATCGGATCCAAATTGCATTTTCTTATATCTGAGATAAGATTTTGTTATGAATAAAATTCCTCCAGAATATAGACCCATAGTCTATATCATTTTTGCATTTATATTGCTTACAATTTTTTATTTAATGTTTACTCATTACTGGAATGAGCTTCGTTCTGAAACGCAATACAACAATGAGTTTAAGTATCAGCAGTGTAAGCGAAAAATAGCTGACCAAGATTATTCTAATTATATAATAATGATGACATGCCTTGACAAAACTCTTTGGTAATTAATATGCATTGGTTTATTAAAAATTATATATTTAATCCACTCCAGTTTCTTGCGACTAAAAAATAATACTACATATTCACTACGTACAAAAAAATATCTAAAAAAACTGGTGCCCCTAACCGGTTACGCTCCGGTGGCTGATCATTACCAATGACCTGCTTTACTATTAAGCGATAGGGGCCAAGTTTATACGTCTTATACCCATAACTTATAAAGCAGTCTTTGTAAATTTTCTGGAAAAAACAATTAGGTCAAATTATTTTTTATTTTAATGACATTAAAGTTTATTGAGAGTCTATTAATATGAAGTAAATAATTAGTATAAGAGCCATAAAAATTAGTAAGATCAAAAATTCTATACTCATTACGATATTCTATAATTTGTAGCCCGCTGAAAGCGAGTCATTATAAAACATTTTTACTGTATCAAGTGAGTAATCATTTAAATTATAGGCTACTAAATCTAATTTCTTTAAAATATCAGGTGTTACGGTAATTACATGACACCCAATCTCATCTCCTTGAAATATATTCAATAATTCTCTTGGACTAGCCCATATTAATTCTGATTTTGCATTACTCTTCATTATATTTAATGTCTCTTTCATCACCGGTATTGGATCAACTCCTGTATCTGCAATCCTGCCAGCAAAAACTGAAACAAATGAAGCCACATTGTGGTTTAGAACTTTTACTACTTCCTCTACTTGCTCAGTCGTCATTATTGCAGTTATATTTAGTTTCACATTATTTTTAGCAAGTGCTGCTACCAAAGAACTACTAGATTCTCCTGCTGTATTTGATATAGGAATTTTAACATATACATTTTCACCCCAACTTGCAATTTCAAGTGCTTGCCGTTCCATTTCTTCAAAGTCATCTGAAAAGACTTCAAAAGAGATTGGTTTATTTTTAATGCTACCAAGTATATCCATACAAAAGCCTTTATAATCTTTTATACCAGCTTTATTCATTAGAGTTGGATTTGTTGTTAAACCTTTTATAAAATCTTTTTGATACATCTGAAGCATGCTTTGTTTATCCGCACCGTCTGCAAAAATTTTAATCTTTAAATCTTTAATAATTTTCATTAATGAATACTCTCAATTATTAATGAAGCCTCATAAAGTGATAAAACTTTATAATCATAATTATTTGGTTTTTTTTCTGCATAATTATTGTTAATAAAAAAAGTTTTACATCCAGCTGTTTTTCCTGCCTCTACATCTTTCCATCTGTCTCCTATCATGAAACTTTTAGATAAGTCTAAATTATATGCTTTTGATGCTTTCAATAAAGCTCCTGGTTTAGGTTTTCTACACTCACAGTAGTCATTATCATCGTGAAAACAAGTGTATATTGAATCTAAAGGCAATTTTTGCATTAAACAATTATTAATTGATTCTACTGTTTCTTTCTCCATCTTACCTCTCGCAACATCGGGTTGGTTTGTTATGACTATGAGTTTAAATTGTAGTTTGATAAGTTTATTTAGCGAGGTACTTACCTTCGGTAAAATAGTAAGTTCTTCTAATTTTTTAGGGGGAACAGGAATCCCATTAGAAACTTTTGTATCATTAATAACCCCATCTCTATCTAAAAAAATTGCTTTGTTCATTTAAAATAAATATTTAAATAGACTCCCATTTTGTTTGATTTAACTTTAATTTAGGATGAGAGACAAGTAGGTGCCAAATCACTGATTGAAACGCCTCTGAGTGAGGCGTAATGTTTTCCTCATTTACAGTTGGAATTATGATACATGCATCAGCTACTTTTGCAGTATATCCTCCATCTCGCCCAATCACTCCGGCAATTTTAGAATTGACCTGTTTCGCATATTTTAAAGCAGACACGATATTAGGACTTATATTTTTTTCAATATTCCCTCCACCAACAGAAAATATAAAGACCAAATCTTTACTACAAAGTTTACTTAATTTTAACCATGGTTCAAAAATTGTGCTCCATCCCTCATCATTAGTTCTTGCTGTGAGTTCAGATACATTATCAGTAGGGGCATAAGCTTCAATTTCAACAATTTTTCTAAAGTCATTAACTGCGTGCGAACAATTTGCAGCACTTCCTCCAACACCAAGAAAAAAGATTCTTCCATCTTTCTCTTTTACTTCACAAAGTAAATCTATAGTTTTTTCAATAGAATTATAATCGATTAATTCTATTATTTTTGCTGATTCCTGGAGATGCTTTTCTGTATAGCTCATGTATATAATATTTCAAAATTTTTCTAAGAATAACTCAGTATCATGTATACCATCATACGATCCAATTTCATAGAATCTTTTATCAATTATATGTCCAATTAATTGATTTTTAATAGATAAATCATGCATTACTTCTGATAAATCAAAATTGATACCTTCGTTATAATTATTAAATATATCACTGTTGAGAATACTAAGTCCATAATCTATATATTCCATTTCTGGTTTTTTAAGTGATTTATTATATTCAATGAGTGAATTATTTTCGTAAATAACATTACTTTTATCCAAATTGTTATTATTTTTGTAAATAGTCATAATCGGTTTTTCTTTATTCTTTAAGAATGTATTATAAACCTCTAAGTAATCAATAGGTAAAAATGTGTCACCATATGTCACAAAAAAATTTTTATCTAATAGAGGTAAAGCTTTTTTTATAGCTCCACCAGTTCCAAGTAACTTTGATCCGTCGTAGGAATATTCGACCTCAAGATTGTACCTATCACCACTTCCAACATATTTCTCAATATCTTCGCCCATATGCCCAAGACACAAGATTACTTTTTGTATACCACTTCTTGCTAAGTATCTTAGTTGCCAGTCTATAAATGGTTTTCCACAAATTTGAATTAGGGCTTTTGGCATATTTTTTGTTATGGAATGAATTCTTTTAGCCAAACCACCTGCTAAAATTAGAACAGGTATATTTATTTTCTCGATATTCAAACTATCTTTGTACCTTCAAAGTCAAACTTAAACCTCACTTCTTCTAATCCAAGATCACTCATTTTTTTTCTTAATAAATCTCTATCTTTTGCCATAAACATTAAAAAACCCCCACCTCCTGCACCGACTAACTTCCCACCGATCGCTCCATTTTTTAAAGCTAAGTCATACCACTGATCAATATCACTGTTTGTCATGCCACTTGATCTATTTTTTTTATAGTTCCAGTGTTCATTCATTAATTCGCCAAATGCATTAAGGTCTCCGCTCTCCAATGTATCTTTTACTTCAAAGCCTAATTTTTTTACATAATGTAAGTTATTAATCATATCTTTATCCTTAATTTCAGATTTTATTTTCTGGTCCTTTAGAATACTACCGGCTTTTCTTGAATAGCCTGTAAAAAACAATAATAAATTATCTTCTAATTTAAATATTGTTTCCATACTTAAGCCCAGAGGCTTTGCCGATACATTGCCATTTTTATGAAATGTAAAGCATGTTAGGCCACCGGTAGAGGCAGCATATTGATCCTGTTTACCTATTGGTTCTTTTAATAAATCAATTTCTATTTGACATGCAATTTGAGCTAAATCTTCTTGATGAACATGGTGTTTACGATGAGTGTAGAGTGCTTTAATTAAGGCGGTAGTAAAACTACCTGATGAACCTAATCCTGTTCCAGATGGTATATCTGCTAATGTTACAATTTCTATCTGAGGAGTTTTTAAATTTAAAGTATTTAATACTTCTCTCATAATAGGATGTTCAACTTGAGAAACTTTTTCTACATTCTCTGACTTGGAGTATTTTAAATAAATACCTTCTTTAAAAGGCCTCATTACATTTACGTAAACATATTTATCAATAGCTGCAGATATTACAAAACCTTCATTTTCTTCATAATAGGATGCAAGGTCAGTACCTCCTCCTCCTAGGGATATTCTAAGAGGGCTTCTTGCTGTGATCATAACCAGATTCCTTTGATAACTTTTCAACCACTTTAATTGATTCAAGAGCATCATTCAACCCAGCAGATGGAGTTCTGTTTTCTAATATATCTTTATATAACTCGTCAATTTCAATAGCCCATGAGTTATCTTTCATTGGATACTCCCAAGCAAAAGTTTCTGGAGGTCCCATCTTTTTATGCATTTTATAAAAAGTAAGTTTTTCAGTACCGTAGCTGCCTCCAAGACCAGAAACTTCTAATTTTCCTTTTTCGCCATATATTTCCATTGAAAATGTATTCTTCCATTCGGTACAAGAAACATGAAGGAAGGCGACCTTCTCATTCTTATTCTTGAGAATCATAAAAGCATTATCGTCTACTTTCATATCCCAATAGTAGGTATTCATAACTCCTTTGATATTAACAAAATTACCAAGAAACCATCTTGAAAGATCTATTAAATGTGAACCTTGATCAAGTAATTCGCCACCGCCAGAAATTTCAGGATTTGCTCTCCACTCTTTATCGTATCCTATTCTTGCTCCGTGACCATATCTTGCACGTATAAACATTAATTTTCCAATTTTTCCACTTTCAACTAAAGTTTTTGCCTTCAGGAATGATCGATGGTATCGATGGTTAAATCCTACACGAACTTTTTTATTTCTTGTTTTATTTGCTAAAATTATTTTTTTTATTTCTTTTGAATTTCTACCAGCTGGTTTTTCAATTAATAAATGTTTATTTTCTTTGATCGCTGCAATGGCAATTTCTGATAAGCTATCATGAGTTGTTGCTATAATAAGAATATCTATTTCTTTTAACTTAATCATTTCTCTCCAAGAACTAAACAGTTGAGCATTCTTTTCTATTGATATTTTTTTAGCTCGATCAGTATCTTTATCAGTAACTGCAATTAACGTACCCAATCTTCCTAAGCCTTCGGAACGATAGGTTCCTATAAGTCCACAGCCAACTAATCCTACTCCAAATTTTTTATTCTTCATTTATCACCCCAATTAAAATTACGATCTCGTCCAACTATCCTTCTAAGTGTATACACATCGCTATTTGAAAGTTCATCTATGTAATTTGGCCAGTCTTCCCATTTGTCCCAAACGGCACTAATTAATTTTGCAGTTATTCCGTCACTTAAGTTTGATGCAAGAAAGGTAGCTAATGTTGCTCCTTTAGCCAAGCTTGTCCCACCTTCATTTTTTTGTTTGATAGATTTTTCAAAAAAATTTTTACCAACTTTATCTGGTCCAGACTCAATTATCTCGTCAAGCATTCTTGTATTTAGAGGTCCAGGTGCAATTGCATTTACATCAATGTTAAAATCTCTTACTTCCTCAGCTAGAGTTTCAGTAAAACGTATTATTGCTGCTTTAGAAACAGCATATGCGCTTATTCCAGGCAAAGGATTTGTCGCACCACCACCGGAAAGCTGAATTATTTTACCGTATTTTTTTTCTTTAAAATGTGGAATCACTTCTCGACACATCAAAATTGATCCATAAAGATTTATTTCAATAGTCTTTATCCATTCTTTCCAATCTATATTTTCGATACTACCTTTTGGACCATATACCCCGGCATTATTTACAAGTATATGACAATCCCCAAACGTTTTAATTGTTTCAGAAAATAATTTTTTATTTTCATTTTTATTACAAATATCCATGGAAAATGCGAGAATTTTCTGAGAACTTTGAGCTATATTTTCTAATTCTTTTTTTGCCTTAAGAAGTTCATTATTATTCCGGGCACATATAGCAATGTTAGCTCCAGAAATTATAAATTTTTTTGCAATTTCTAGCCCAAGACCTTGACTTGCCCCAGTAATAATTGCATTTTTCCCTAAAAGAATTTTACTCATAATTTTTAATACTATTCAAGCCCACGCTTATATATTGAAGCTCCATATCCTTGAGTATAGGATACAAAAGTCTATTTGCATCGACAATAATCAATTTACTGTCAATATTGGATGATGAATTCTTAAAATCTTCAATAAATTGTTGGTTTGAAGTTCCAATTATTAATACATCAATTTTATGAATTGAGTTTGCTGGTATATTAATTTTATTAACTCTATCTTTAAGATTATCTGGGAGCTCAGAAACCATTGGATCATAAATATTTACCTCAGCTCCTTCACTAATTAACCAGTCACAAAGTTCCACAAACAAAGATCTTCTTAATGTATCTGTTCCTGATTTATAAATTAATCCCCAAATAGATATTTTTACATTTTTCAAGCTTGAAAATATTTTTACTAATTGTATTTTAGTCCAATTTTTATGTTGGTTGTTGCTCAGGGCGATAGATGACAATGTGGGCGTTAGGAGGTTTTCACTATTACTAATTTTTGTTAGAAAATTAACGTCACGAGCCAAAGTGCCACCACTGAATGGCCCACCAGGTGATAAATATGCTTTTTTTCCTATACGTGACTCAGTTTTAAGTCCTCTTTCTACTTCCTTTGCATCTGCACCAACAATTTCACAAATTGATGCAATTTCATTTGCAAATGTAATAGATGTAGCTAAAAAAGAATTTATTGCATGCTTAGTCATTTCAGCAGACTCAATACTCATCCATTCAATATTTTCAGTAATTCGAATGAGCATCTTATTAAGCTTCTCTTTAAGTGCACTATTATTACAACCTACAACTAATCGATCTGGATTTAAAAAGTTTTCTAGGGCATTACCAAGTCTTAAGTTTTCTGGAATATATGAAAAATGAATTTCTTTATCTAAATAATTTTCCCTAGCAAAAGTTTTAAGCTCACCAGTAGACCCAACAGGCAATTGAGACGATATAACAATAATCAAGCCATCTTTTATATATTGAAAGCAGTCTTTAATTTTATTTTTTACATACTCATGATCGGCCTCATCTGACTCATCTACTGGTGTATCATAAGTAATCCAAAGATAATCTATATTACTTGTAGCCTTCTTTAAATCACTTGTGAATATTAGTCTTTTATCTTTTATTCCTTGCTTAATAGTATCATCTAAACTTTTTTCAAATACTGGCGACTTCCCCTCATTAAGTGAGTCAATTAGTCTTTCGTCAGCGTCGTAGCCAATCACATTGAAACCTATAGAAGCTAAACTGCTAGCCGTAACAGAGCCTAAATGCCATAATCCCATTACACATATATTCATCTTAGTTTCTTTCAGTTAGTACCCATTCATTTTGTATAATGAATTCTATAGTTTTTATCACACCTTCTTTAATACTGACTTTTGGTTTCCACCCAAGAGATTGAATTTTATTTGTATCAAGATAAATGAAGGGATTATCCCCAATCCAACCTTTTTCACCACCAGAATACTCAAGATCAGGATCGACTTTTAGTGCACTACATATCCATTTTATAGAGTCATTGACTTCACAATAATCATCTACCCCTAAATTATAAATATTTATCTTTTGATCAGATTTATTAATTGCTAACATGATAGCGTCGAGGCAGTCATTTATATATAAATATGACTTTCTCTGCTTGCCATTTCCCAAAACTTTTAATTTTGAGGGATTTTCTTTTAGTTGCTTATAGAAATCAAACACATGACCGTGTGAATATCTTTCACCTAGTATTGATACAAATCTAAAAATCCATGCCTGAAAATTAAAACCTTCACAATAAGCTGCAATCATTGCTTCAGATGCAATCTTAGATGCACCATAAAATGATGTCTGAATAGGAAATGGTGCGTCTTCAGGTGTGGGGATTAATTTTGCTTCGCCGTAGACGGATCCAGTAGACGAAAAGATAATCTTTTTTATGTTATTATACCTCATCGCCTCTAGAACGTTATAGGTTACGATAGTATTTTGCTCTAAATCTCTTTTTGGATTCTCAGTCCCAAACCTTACATCTGCATTAGCCGCTATATGAAATACAATGTCATATCCAGTAAATATTTTTTTTAGCTGTTCAATATTTAAAAGATCCATTTCAACAAAATTAAACCTCTGATTATCAGAAGATTTTTCCATAAATCTAATTTGCCCAGTTGATAAGTTGTCTATTCCTAGTACTATGTGACCTTCTTTAAGAAGTCTGTCACTTAGAGAGCTTCCAATAAAGCCTGCACAGCCAGTAACTATACATTTCATATTCTATTACTCAACAATAGGTGAAAACAGGATGAGCTATCATTATTGATATATTTAATGAACATCTTTTGTATCCAATCTCATTCAAAATTAATTTTTTTATCAATAATATACATTGGTCTCTGTTTTACTTCATCATATATGCGACCAATATATTCTCCTATCAAACCAAGACCTAATAGCTGTATTCCTGAGAAAAAACTGATTAAAATAACTGTTGTAGATAGTCCTGGGGTAAAGTCTTCAATTAGTAATTTTTGAAATAAATAAATTATTCCCAAGGTAAAACTTAATGTTGCAACCAATGCACCGGATATGCTCATAATAGATAACGGATTTGAACTAAAACTTATTAATCCATTTAGGCCTATTTTTAGAGAGCCAACTAGTCTATTGTATTTTCCTGAGTCATATAATCTCGTTTCGCGGTCATATTCAACGAAGGCTTGATTAAATCCCACAAAAGCAACAAGCCCTCTCAAGAACCCATGAGTTTCATTCAGTTTTCGGAGTTCTTCAATTACCTTTCTACTCATTATTCTAAAATCTCCAGTACTTTCAGGAATATTTACATCACTCAGTTTGTTAATAAGCCAATATCCAAACTTGGATATAATTGTTTTTGAAAAGGTTTCTCCTGTTCTGGATTTCCTTTTAGCATAGACTACCTCATATCCTTCACTCATCTTAGAGTACATGTCTAAAATTACTTCAGGAGGATCTTGTAAATCTACATCAATAACAACGCACTTGCTACCCGTACAACTTAAGATGCCTGCCATAGTTGCCGCTGGTTGTCCAAATCTTCTAGAGAAAGTGATTAATTTAATCTTCTTATTTTTCTTGATTGAGTCCATTATTATATTTTCAGTGCCATCAGAGGAGGGATCGAGGCAAAAAATTATTTCAGAATCCACATCTATTTTATTGAGAACTGCTTCAACTCTTAATAAGAATGGAGTAATATTATTTTTCTCATTAAAAACCGGAACGACTATAGATATTTTTTCATTTATAGTTTTTTCGGAATTATTGATGGTTTTCATAAAGATAAATTTTTAAATATTAATATATAGATTGCACATAAAATTGATCTAATTTTAATTATTCTTTGGTTTTCGTGCCACAAGATTTAGTCTTATTCCACAAATCTTTATAGAGTCAAAAAGAAAATTTTCAATATAAAAAACAAAACGCAAAACAAAGCTATCTGATGTCTTCTTCACATTATTTTTTACAACAACTGATTTTCCAGATTTAAATAATTTATTATAAATTTTTACTACTGCAAATAAAGGAAAAATTAAGAACCCTAAATGTGTAATGTTGTTAATAATAAATCCCGAGTTTTTTACTTTTGTCTTTAATTCACTAGTCGAGTATCTTCTAAAGTGCATAAGTTCTTTATCATAACTATCGTACAGATAGGGAGATGCAGGCACTTCAATAATAAATATTCCATTAGGCTTTAGCATATTAAATGCTTTCTTTATAGCTAGCTTATCATCTTCTATGTGTTCAAGTACATTTAACATTATAATTACATCTATACTATTGTCAGGAATTGGACATTTTAATATATCAAATAGAAAGAGAGGTATGTCTGGTATTTTTTTCTTTATTTCTAGCAATGGTCCTCGTACTACGTCTGCCCCAATAATTTGAGATTTCTTAAATTCCCATTTTAAATCTTCAAGTAGATATCCTGAAGAACATCCTATCTCTAAAATACTTTGATTGTATGATGAACAATATTTCTTTACTGAATTCACAGCCATTTTTCGAGATGCAATATCTATGGGGTGATCTTTGCCAGAGGCGTCTTCATGTAAGGTAGTTAAATCTTCTGACCATCCTGACAAATTTTCACTGTATTCGAGAATAGGCAAGTGGACATCGCCGACTCGAAAATTTTTACCATCCCATATTGGAAAGTTATCAGATTTATCAATTGGAGGTAGATTAAAAGGTAATTTGCTTGTCATATATTTAAACTAAAAAAATCCTAATTATTTTTTCCAAAAATCATAATAAATGGTGTCTCTAAAATAGGCTCATCAAAATTAAAATTTTTCTCTTTTTCTAATCTGTTAGCAATACAAGTTGAAACTTCTATATTATGCTCATTACCATTTTGTGTCATTATATTAGGTATTTTTCTACCATTTAAATCCTCGATATAACTTGCAACCAAATAGTCTGCATTCTTGTACATATATGGATAAGTATTAACATTTTTATATCCTATAACATATGGCATTCCTTGATCGTTTACTAAGATATTTGAATCTTTAGGAATAATATTTTTGATTTCATTGGTTAGTCTTTCATATTCACCTAAATAAGGATGCCAATCGCTTAAAAAGCCTTTTTTTATTCTATTTTCATAATATTTATAATATTCTGTAACAATTGGTTTTCTATAATTATTTTCTTCGTAAAATGGTAAATGATTAATTTTATTTAACTTAAAGTTAATTTTATTATCAATATTAATACTAATTGATGCATAGAATAGTAGAGCAATAAAGAAATAGGGATAAAATATCAATGATTGATTAATCTTTATTTGTTTTAAATATTCTACAAATCCAACAACCCCTGATAGAAAAGTAAATACTAGAAAAGGAAAGTAAAGAGAATGATAATGAGTATCAAATTGAATTTTTTCTGCACCTCCAACAGTATAAAAAATATTTGGAAGTATCATAAGAATAGTAATTAAAGTTAATCTTTTAGCAAAAATGGATCCTGGAATCAATAATGGCAAAATTATTAAACATAAATATAATGATTGATAGATTTTAACTTCGTTTGAGAAAACTTTTGTAATAATCAGAATAATATCTGAAAAGATTACTCCATAATGTAAATCACTACCAGCATTGCTAATTAGAATGAAATTAAAAATAATATACATGGTAATGACTTGCAAAATAATACCAATTGTGATGTACATTTTCTTTTTATTATCAATCTCAAAAAAAAATAAAAAAAGGTAAGATGCTAAAAATAAAATATTATATATTATTGTTTTCTCAGCTATTGAAGATGATATCAGTAAAAATAAAAAAAATAAGAATGGATTGAAGTCTTTTTTTACAGTAAATAAAATAAGTAAAAACCCAAGAAGAATATACTGTCTATCAAAATAAAAATTGCCTAGTATGCCTTCAGACCATATTGGATTAATAATAATTAAAATAATAGCTGGTACAATAATAACTAAGTTTATTTTTCTTTTTAATAAATAAAGATAAGAGAAATACAAAATTCCAAAAAAACTTAAAAAATTAAAAAATTCTAGTGTGAATTTGACACTACCAAAAATATTAACAAAAGGTATAAACAAATATGCTAAGAAATAAGTATGAAAATAAAAATGATTCTTATTAGTATCTTGAAATACATCATAACCAAGTGTGCAAGCCTCTTTACCTGGCCAGGCATTAACATAATCAACAGTGACAAACTGGACTAATGAAGGCAAGAAATCATTTATAGGAATTAAATAATGTTTTAAATTATAGAGTATCTGCATGTTTTGAGCTAAATCACCGCTCATCCCGTAAATACTTGATGTTTTAATATAAGCTAAGCAAAAAACCAATAATAATAAAGATAGAAGGGTTCCAAGTGTATGAAACTTAAACATTTTTTTTTGTAACATATATTTTATTCTTTAGATAGCAGAATAAAAAATTGTGATGTTTTGAAGAAAGGAAGTCTTAAGAAATCAAATATCGCAAATACAATATTAAAAATTGGAGCAAGTTTGGAATAAGGAATAGGTTTTAGTCTACTAAAAGTTACCAATTTAAATCTATGTAAGAAATGTAATGAGGACCAGGTCCAAAATGGTGCACCTTGAGTGTACCTTAACTCTAATATTTTTAAATTGGTTCTATTAATCATTTTTTTAAAAGAATTTTTATTAAACAAAATCCAATGACGAGGGCAATGTAGCCCACCCCAGTAAGTATTTTTAAATATCCTGAAGTCTAAACTATCAATATTTGGGGTTTTGATAAGTATTATCCCCCCTGGTTCTAAATATTCAGATAACTTATTCAGAGTTGCAGTCGGATCAGCAATATGCTCAATTAAATTTAGTAAAAGTATTAAATTATATTTTTTTCCAGTACTAAAATTCTCAACTGTATTATTAATATATGTATATCCATCTCTTTCGGCTATATTTTTAGCCTTGTCATCGATATCAACAATTGTACCTTCTATTTTCTTTGTAGTTGCTTTTGAAATAGTATTTAACATCCATCCTGAGCCTCCACCGATATCAAGCACTTTTAATGTACCAGTTGTATTTATTTTTCTTATGATTTTTTTAAATAATATTATTTCTAAGTATTGTTTTATTTTTTGAACAAAATTATCTTTTTGGTCTTGGAAAGAATAATAATTATTTGGGTAGATAGTACTTAAATCATTAATTGGTACTGGACTTATGCTCATAGCCTCACAATCATTGCATCTAAAATACTTATATTTTTTATCAGTTGAGAAGTACTCAACGTCCATTGTTTCAATAACTAAAGAGCTATTATTTGAATTGCATGATAGACAGTGCATATATTATTAAAATTAGATTAATTTTAAAAAAGCTTTAAAGTAAGTAGTTTCTCTCAACTTAAACTCTTCTCGATATTCATCTGGAAGATTTTGAGACAAGATCTTCTCGACATCATTAAACCTAGTATATGAAATCGATGGTTCTAAATGATGAACTAAATGAGATCTAAATCCTGCTGCACCAAAAAAATATGAGAATAAAGTATTTTTAAAATAGATGGTGTATGCTCCATGATCATTTTTGTTATAATCAGTAAACTTATCATTAGAAGGGTTTCTGTGCTCAATAATCTGTCTTATTGATGCAAATAGTGGAAAGAATGACAGATATCCTAAGATCCAAGATGCAGTTAGGAAAAAACCACCAAGCAAAAAACATAAATATAAAATTATTATATTTATAGCGATGGAATAAATAATATATAAATTTAATGTTTGATTAACTGTTTTATTATTTACAAAGATTTTACTGAAAGCAACTTTAATTGGTCTATATAAAAAAATAGTCTTTAACAAAAATAATAAGGATGGATGATTGAAATATGAATTTTCAGTATCCTTTATAGTTCCATGATTTCTATGGTGTTCTAAATGAGATCTTCTATAATTATCAATTGATTGAAAAGTAAAGTAACAGAGAAATATATTTGCAAGATAGTCATTAATACGTTTATCCTTATGAATATTATAATGAGCAGCTTCGTGAATAAATAAAGTTAAGTTTGCAATAAAAAATCCAATTACTGTTGAGCAGAGTAATAAAGTGACTAATTTAAATATTAAATTATAATTGGGATTTACAAAAATTTGTGAACTTATAACTAGAGCAAACAAAATGAATAAAAATCCCAATAATATATCTCTAAAAACTATGAAATAGCTTGCCTTAAGCTCTCTAAGCTCTGGCAATAGTAACTTTCTAAGCTTTGTAAAATAATACTTTTCTATACTTATCATACTCAAATATATATAATTCTTATTTAAAAAGTCTATATATAAATTAAATTGCCTATTTTCTTAAAAGTTAATAATTGATTTTATTACAAAAAAACTTACTTCTTCGAATAATTGTATTTTATCAATAGTTTTATAAGACAGGGCCTTTATATGTCAAATATCCCTTAATAATCAATAAGAAGAATTAGAGCAAATTGGCTAACGTTTCCTGCTATGGCTTTTCACAACAAATAAGGTAAGATAGCAATAATTCAATTTATCAATTTAATTGTAAGTCATGTTTCAAACTAATGATTATATTACTAAGACATTAATGCTAATAGTAGGCATATTTTTACTTATATCCTCACTATTATTAATTTTTAATAACCAATTTTTTTTTGAAAAATATCCAATCATATCAAAAAAAATAAGTATAAATACTGAACTAGTTACAAATAATTCTTTTCAAAATATGGATGGATGGAATTATATAGAAAATAATTTGTATGATGGTAAAGGAGTTATCTCATCTATTTCCAATCCTGTATCATCCTTGGTTGAGTCAATCGATGAAAAAAGATTATATAAATATTCATTAGTAGCAAAATGTTCAAAATCTGCCGATAAAGGCAAAGGAAGGCTTCAGTTAATTTGGCTTAGCAATGATTCTAGTATTTTAGAAAGTGAGATCAAATTATTTGACTGTACAGCACAGGAAAAAAATCACTCAATGATAACTCATTCACCTGCCGATGCCAAATATGTAATTGTTTTTGCGAGTGGACACTCTGAAGATAAAATAATATTTAAATCGGTCTCTTTGATAAAGGTACATCCAAATGAGAATTTATTAAAATTATTAGGTTTATTTAATTTCATCATTTCATTGGGTATATTTTATATGGCTTTTAAAGGTTTAGATCGAGGATTCTATATTTTCTCTATTCCTTTTATTTTCTTACATATAATTTGGATTATAATTCTGTTATTAAATTATTTTACATTATCACACCAAATGAGTGCCGAAGATAAAGCAGCTAAAATGATTGAATTGGCAACTAAGCAAACAGATTTATATGATGCTGCACAACTTGCGGTAGAAAATGAAGAGTATCAGTGGGCTATGGAGTTAACAGATTCACTCATCGCATTAAATAATGAAGATCAAAAAGCCAAAGATATAAAAGCTTATGCTGCAGATAAGTTTGCTTTAACACAAACAGCTTCGAATGATTATATTTTTAGATCCTTTTCTGTTTTAGCTATATGGATTATTTTATTAGGTGCTTTAATTATTACAAGAATTAGGTCAGGAATGTCATACAGCTTTAAGGGCTTAGAAAAAGCTTTTGGTCTTGACGATATTATTTCTAAAAATTTACTAATTTTATCAATTATTTTGTTAATCCTGGGACTTTTGAATTATATTTTTGATCCAGGTGGATTTATTAAACGAACTCCTTATGTCTTGAACGATCATTTTACAGAGTTATCTGCTTTATATTTGAAGATGATACTTTTTATATTTTTAATTACATTGATATTTCAATATAGAATTGGATTGAGCAGCACATTATTAGTGATGAGTACAGCATTATCAACAATACTTTTTATTGAGTTAACTACTCAGCTAGCGTTTACACTTACGTTTGAAAATCTATATATTAAGTTGTTAGTATTTTCATATTTTTTCATAAACTTGTTAGTTTTTCTAAGAAATCGCAAATTGTTACTATAATTAAAGTTATCAATTTTCTTTTAATTATGGGATTATAATAAGTATGTGTTTTATTTTGATAATTTATTAATATTATTTCTTAAGCTAAAGCCATTAAATGACTTGCTTTTACTATTAAGCGATAGGGGCAGTTATTAATACTTTATCAATACATGAATTTATTTGGCACTGCAATGTGCCATATGAACTAAGATGTATAAGCGCGTAAAAAATATAGAAATTATTGTTAAGTCTTGGACTAAATTTTAACTAAGCTTTG
>TARA_B110000037_G_C17128260_1_pt1 | contig 15990 bp, 18 predicted proteins | sample TARA_B110000037 | Tara Oceans TARA_B110000037 (sample SAMEA4397196) | marine metagenome | biome: Polar Biome; feature: [MIX] marine epipelagic wind mixed layer (ENVO:01000061); material: water (ENVO:00002006), including particulate matter (ENVO:01000060) such as... | depth 10-100 m
GACATCCTTACTTTGCACCTCATCAAATTGCCGAACTTCTGTCAGTTAGCCCACTTCGATCCCGATCCCAGACACGTAAGCCGAGACAAGAGAGCCAGAAAATCCCCCGTGGAATCAAGGATCATAGCCTTAACCTGACGCGAATGACCACGCTGGCTAATCTTCCGATGGGCGGAGACGTACAGATCTACGCGCTTCAACTTGAGTTCGCAATTAACGAGCGACTCTCCATCGTGGCGACCAAGGACGGATTTGTGGACATCAATGCAGGTAACGCAGCACTCTGGACGAGCGAATCCGGTTTCGCAAAACTCGGAGCAGGCCTGAAATACGCATTCATCTACGATCCTGTAAATGAGTTCGTTCTCAGCGGAACTGCCGTTCTTGAGCTTCCAACCGGAAATGACGACGCTTTCCAAGGCCAAGGCGACGGCATGGTAAACTTGATCCTCTCCGGATTGAAAATGTGGGACGATTTCCAGCTGGCAGGTGCAGTTGGTGGGCGCTTCGCCGTCAGTGACGAACAGTCCTCCAGCTCATTCGTCAGTGCACACGCCAGCTACGAGGTCACACCATGGTTTATTCCACTTGTGGAACTCAACTGGCAGCACGTGCTCAGCCCGGGAGATGGCAAGCTTGCTTTCAACGCCCAAGCTGGCGGCGCAGTTCCTGCTGTAGCAACCTTCGAAGGCTCGGATCTTCTGAACTTCGGAGCTTCTAACTCCGGCACGAACCGCGACTTGGTCACCGCAGCCGTAGGATTCCGCTCCCGGATTGCGCAAGGCGTCGATCTCGGTATTGCCTACGAAATCCCACTTACACCGGAGGACGACGGCATTATGGAAGATCGCCTCACTCTGGACGTAGTCTGGAGATTCTAATCTGGCAGTAGTTTTGTTAGTGATCCCGGTCGGACATGGTTCCGACCGGGATTTTTTCTTTTAAATGTTGAAACCAAATTGCACTCTATGAATGACCCTGCTTGACGGCTGGCTATTCTCCATCATAGTTGTAATTCGCAGCGGTGAATTATTGAGCTGCGCCGGAACTACCACCAACGTCATCCCCATATCACCATGAAATTCAATTTTCTCTTTGCCCTGCCAGTATTCGGCTGCCTCGCACTCGCATCCTGCTATCCGCTTTCGGATGGCCTGCGCAGCCCCCGTGGTTCCGGCCAAACTGCTGAGAACACCGACATCACCAGTCAGGATCAGCAAAAAATCAAAGAGCAGCGCGATCGCATGACAGAGCGCGAAGAGAAGAAAAAAGAGGACCTTGCCAAAAGGAACAACGACCCCGGAACCACTTCTCCAAAGCCGAAAGATCCAAAAAGTAAGGATTACGCCTTCGCTAACCCGGTTCCAGGTAAAGAAGGCTTCGTCTTCAGCCCTTACAACCAGAAGCTCGTGGACGTGCGTGACATCCCCAGCGGCACCTTGGTTCAGGATCCGACCTACCCGGCCTCCGAGAAGAAATACTTCCGCGTGCCGTAAGCTGACGATCTCGGAATAACTTCAGAAATTTTCCCACGGCCGGGTCCAACCCCTTGGGTTCGGTCTTTTTCATGAACCAGTCCTTCAAAAGAGTCAGCATCCTGGGAGGAGGCCTCCTCGGTGGCTCCATCGCGCTCGCTCTTCAGGGGAAAACCGAAGTCCGGATCTGGTTCCGCAAGCCCACCGCCGTCGCGCCCGCACTTGAACTCGGGCTTGAAAACGCCACCTCGAATCTCGCAGAAGCAGTAGGTCAATCCGACCTCCTCATCCTCGCCGTTCCAGTCGGTGCCATGCCCGCCCTGCTTGAAGCTGCTATCGCCGCAGGACTGCCCACAGACTGCCTCGTCACCGATGTCGGCTCGGTGAAACAGGCACCGCACTCCTCTTTGGCTGCTGTTTTAGAAAAAAGTGGCAACCCTTTCATCGGTAGCCACCCAATGGCCGGTTCCGAGCAAAACGGCCTCGTTTCCGCCAAATCCGGCCTTTTCGACAAAGCCGCCTGCCTACTCACCAACGACTCCCGCGCCTCCGATTCCCTCTGCGAACGCCTCGAGATCTTCTGGCAGTCCCTCGGCTGCCGCATTTCCTGGTTTTCGGCCTCCGAGCACGATAACCTCGTTGCCCGGATCAGTCACCTGCCCCACGTCATCGCCGCAGCCGGAGCACAGGTCGCCTTGGAAAACCCCGATCGCGGCCTCTTCGGAGGTGGCGGACTGCGCGATACCACCCGCATCGCCTCAGGAAACCCCGAAATGTGGGCGGAAATCCTCACCGAAAACCGCGAAGCCGTCATCCCAGCCATCCACGAAACCATCGCCGGACTGCGTGATCTTCTTGCCTCTCTCGAAAAGCCGGATCAAGAACTTGTCCGCAAGTGGCTGGCTAGCGCGAAAGAACTCCGCGACACCCTCCCCGGCATCCCGTAAAACAACCCCGCACGGGGAAAAATATTTTTTATGTCCATCCTCAGCGTCAAAGCCATCTCCTCACTCCATGCGGAGTTCAGCGTCCCCGGAGACAAGAGCATCTCCCACCGTGCCGCCATATTCGGCGGACTATCCAACGGCACTTGCGAGATTTCCAATTTCCTCCCCAGTGAAGACTGCCTGAACACGCTCAAAGCAATGCGCTCGCTAGGCGCGAAATTCGACATCCTCGAAGAACTCGAAGGCTACGGCCCCACCCGCCTCCGCATCCACGGCCAGTCCATGAAGCTCTCCGCCCCCGAAGCACCCATCGACTGTGGGAACTCCGGCACCGGCATGCGCCTGCTCGCAGGGCTGCTCGCCGGCCAGGAATTCACCACAGAGCTTTTCGGCGACGCCTCACTCTCCTCCCGCCCCATGGGTCGCATTACCAAGCCGCTTAAAGAAATGGGAGCCAACCTCGAGACCCTCGGCGAAAAAGCCGGCTGCGCCCCACTGAAAATTCACGGCAGCAAGCTCCAGCCCATCAACTACGAGATGCCCGTCGCATCCGCCCAGGTGAAAAGCGCCGTGCTCCTCGCCGGCATGTTCGCCGAAGGCATTACCACTGTCACCCAGCCATCCACCACCCGGGATCACACCGAGCGTATGCTCAGCAAATTCCGCGTTTCCATTCGCACCGATGGTAACAAAATCACCATGGCCGGCTGCCAGACGCCCGAATCCTGCGACTTCGCGGTGCCAGGCGACATTTCTTCCGCCGCGTTCTGGCTCGTCGCAGCCGCCGCTAAGAACGGCTCCCGCCTACTCCTCAAAGACGTCGGCCTGAACCCGACCCGCACCGCCATTCTCAAGGTTCTCAGCCGCATGGGCGCGCACATGACCGAGACCGTCCACAGCAGCGGTGGCGAGCCAATCGGCAACATCGAAATTCACGGCGCTCCACTGAAAGGCACCACTCTCCTCCCCGAGGAAATCCCGAATCTCATCGACGAGATCCCAGTCATCGCAGTCGCCGCCGCTCTTGCAAAAGGCGAAACCCACATCCGCAACGCCCGCGAACTCCGCGTCAAGGAAACCGACCGCATCACCACCACGGTCGAGAATTTACGGAAAATGGGAGTCGATGTGGAAGAGTTCGAAGACGGCATGATCGTCCACGGCTGCAAGAAACTCAAAGGTGCCCAGATAGAATCCCACGGCGATCACCGCATCGCCATGGCCTTCGCCATTGCCGGACTATTTGCCAGCGGCGAGACCGTCATCCACGGCGCAGACTGCATCAACACCTCCTACCCCGGCTTCGCAGAACACCTCAATGCGATCCGACACGAGCGCTCCAATCCCGAGCATTTCACCCTGCCCACCATCTAAAATGACCCATCACTCCATCGCTATAGACGGTCCCGCAGCCTCCGGAAAAAGCACCATGGCGCGAGCCTTGGCGGAGCGTCTTGGAATCGTCATGGTGAATTCCGGTGCAATGTACCGGGCGGTAACTTGGAAAACCCTTTCGGAGAAAATTGATCCCAAGGATAAGGGAGCGGTCATCGCCTCCTTACAAAAAATGGAGATCGTCTGCAGCCATGACGGCACCTTTTCCACCATCACCATCAATGGGACGGATCCCACCCCATTCCTCCGCGAGCCCGAAATCAACGCCAACGTCTCCACCATCTCGGCCATCCCGGAAGTACGGGAAAAACTCGTCGGAATCCAGCGCGATTACCTAAAAAAGACCCACGTCGTCATGGAGGGCCGGGACATTGGCTCCGTCGTTTTCCCAGACACCCCTTTCAAAATCTACATCGATGCAGACCCGTCCGTCCGCAACAGCCGCCGCTCCGATGACGGCGAGATCGACTCCGTCGAAAAACGCGACGCCGCCGACAGCTCCCGCACCACAGCACCTCTAAAAGTCGCCGACGGTGCCACCAAGATCGATACCTCGAACCTCTCCATTGAAGGAGCCATAGCGGCAGCAATCGAAACCCTGAAAAAACAAGGCTTTCCCATGCAGGAAAAGAAAAACCCGCGACTCCCCGAAGGCGAAACACGTGGCTGGATGCGCTGGATGTACTGGCTCGGCTGGATGTCCTTTGGCGCTGCCTACCGCACCATTTTCGGTCTTCGGCTGGAGGGCATGGAAAATCTCATCACCTCCGGCCCCGTCCTCATCGCATCGAATCATCAGAGCTTCCTCGATCCCCCGCTCATCGGGAATCTCTACAAAGATGAGATGGTCTTCTTCGCCCGCAAAACCCTCTTCAAAGGCCCTGCCAAATGGGTATACCCGCAGTGGAATGCCGTCCCCGTCGATCAGGATAGGCCTGACATGTCCTCGATGAAAACCGTCATCCGCAAGCTTAAGGGAGGCTGGCGGGTTCTTGTCTTTCCCGAAGGTGCCCGCACCCTCGATGGTGAAATTGGAGAAGCCGCTGCAGGCGTCGGCCTCATCGCTGTAAAAGCCGGAGTCCCCATACAGCCCGTCCGCATTTCCGGTGCCGACAAAGCCCTCCCCCGCGGCTCTGGAAAAATTCGCTTTGAACGCATCACCGTTGCTGTAGGCGAACCCATCATCCTTTCCCCTAGAGAGCTCAAATCCTACACCGGAAAGGAAGGCTACGAAGCTCTCACCAAGCGGATCATGGACGCGATCAAGGCGTTGTAGCCCGCCGCAGGCGAAAGGAACCGTGGTTTAGAAACCACGCCTGCAACGGGGACGAGCATTTCCGGTAGTTTGCCGAGGTTGTCGCGATTTCTAAATCGCGGTTCCTGCCCTTACAAATATTCCCATTCCGAGAACGTCGCAGCCTGGCCGATCTTCTGGCCAGCCTCATCGGTCAAATTCCAGACCGTAGCATTCCGAATGCGAAAGCGCTTCCCCTTCGCGGAGATCCGGACACCGGAGTAGTCGTCGATGAACCCGTGCTCCGTCACCCGTTCTAAAAGCCGCTGTCGTTCGGCACGGTTCGGAGCTTCCGCCGTGAGACGGGAAGGGGTTTTCACAAAATCCTCCCACTTCATCTCGAACAGCTGCAGGGCACAGCGGTTTCCGTAATCCAATACCGGATCATCTTCCATCCCGTGACTCGCCACGAAAAAAGGAGCTTCGTCCAAACGTTTCGCCTGATCGTCACCCGGCTCCACAAGATCCCGTCCGGTCAGTTCACAGTAGCTCCGCAACAAAACCTCCACATGCACTGTATCCGTTTTCACTGCCCGAGGTTTGAGATGGTCTGGAAGATGGCGGTGATCATCAGATAGGCGAAAGAGCCGATGAGAAGAGCCATCAGGATCAGCACCGTCGGCATAATGAGCGCCATGATGCGCTGGAGATCCTTGTCGAGTTCCTTGTCGTAACGCTCGGCGGCACGGCGCAGGGACTGGTCGATTTTCCCCGTTTGCTCACCCACAGAAATCATATCGATCAACAGTGGCGGGAAAGTTCCGGAACGAATCATTGCCTTGGAAAACGCCCGACCATCGCCAACTTGGTCGATCACACCATTCAGCTGCCGCCGAAGGGAAAGGTTCTGGGTGGCATCACGAGAAAGCTCTAGTGCACGCAGCAGGGGCAAGCCGTTGCCTACGAGGTTCGCCATCGTTTCAAGAAACTGAACGTAGAAACGTGAGGAAATGACCGCACCTACTAGAGGCATCGTAAGTTTCATCTCGTCCCACTTCGGCTTGTTTGCCTCGTTATCCTTCCATGCCTTGAAAAATAGGAACGCTCCGATGAGCGCAAGGGTCACAACGATCCACCAGCTTTTCACGAAATCCGCGAAGCCCATCATCAGCCCGATCGCCCATGGGATTTTTCCGCCGGGGGTGCTCTTTATCAACTCAGTGAGCTGTGGAATGAGAGTGGTGATGAAAACGACACCCACGCCGAGTCCTACCAGAACAAGGAAAGCCGGATAGATCATCGCAAGGATCAGGCGACTCTGAAGCTCGGCGAGAGTTTTCAGGTAATGCGCCTGACGCTTTAGGATTGTGTCCAAGGCACCCGAGGCCTCTCCCGCAGCCGCCAACGAGCAATACAAGGGGCCGAAGCTTGGACTGACTTTTTTCAGCGCAACCGAGAAGTTCACCCCGTCCCGCACGATCGTTCGAATCCTCTGGGAAACGGCTTTCAAGCTGCCGAGTTCTTGCCGATTCTCCATGGATTTGAGCGCCGGCTCCAGCTGCAAGCCCGCGCCGAGCATGTCGGAAAGCTCCTCGGTGAAAAGAATCACCTCCGCCCGTTTCAGCTTCAGCGGCCCGTCCGGGATTTCATCATTGGACTCCGAGGATTTCTCCTTCCGCTTCGGAACGGTCGCTTCCTTTTTCTTTGGGGACTTCACCGAAGCCGCTCGCGAAGATTCTTTAAGGTTCACCGGCTGCAATCCGCGCTTGTCCAGAACACGAAGCGCTTCCGGGCGGTCCGATGCTTCGATCTCACCGGTCGCGACGGTGCCGTTAGTGGCGAGGGCTTTGTAGGAGAAATAGGGCATGGGGAGTTCTATATTCCGAGTAACACCACTGCTCGGGCCAATATGGCTGACATCTGCGGTTCACTGCATTTTCCGATTCTTTCAAAGTCTCTCTTGCTCCAATCCAGTGACCTCACCTGATCCGCCAAGACTACACCATCAATGCCTTTCGCGGCAACGATAGTCACTTCAAAAGGGTATCCCTTTGCTTTCGAAGTGATCGGGCAAATGACCGCCAAACCCGACTTTCGATTATAAGAGGCAGGCGTCAGACAAATCACAGGACGCCTCCCGGTTTGCTCCCTGCCAGTCTGTGGATCCAGCGAGAGCCAGCCTATGTCCCCACGATCAGGACATTTTGTTTTCGCTACCATACTTCGTTGCCGGTTGCTGTTCCCCAATCGGTCTCCTCATGCCGATTCTCGGGCGTGATCTGGGAAACGAGTTCTTCAAGTGTGGGTTCGCATTCGATAGGGCTGAGTTGGATTCGTCCACTGGCAACCGTAACCTCAAACGTGCTTCCAGCGCTCAACGAGGCATCGGCAGCAATCGGAGCCGGAATACGAACTGCGAGGCTGTTTCCCCATTTGGCAAGTTTGACTTTCATGACAGTACTTTGGATCTACATTGGATATCCGTCAATTCGTTATTCACCGCCACCAATATCCGAAGACGTCACGGAAATGACTTCCTCAATCGTCGTCTCGCCCTGCATGACCTTGTGCCAGCCATAGGTGCGCATGGGGATGTAGCCGTCGCGATTTGCCTGCGCTTTCAACTCCGCGATTGGGCGGGAGTGGGCGACGAGGTCCTGCATTTTCTGGGTGAGGATGACGACCTCGTAGATGGCAAGACGGCCGGAGAAGCCTGTCATGCGGCATTTGTCGCAGCCTGCCGGTGCGTAAATCTGGCCAGCAATATCCTGCGGAATTTCTAGGTCGATGATGTCCTGCGCGGAAATTTCACGGGGCACCTTGCAGTGAGCGCAAAGGCGGCGGACGAGGCGTTGGGCAAGAAAGGCGCGGACGGCGGCGGAGACGAGGAAGGGCTCCACTCCCATATCGACGAGACGCGAGATGCCGCCCATGGCATCGTTGGTGTGAAGGGTAGAGAACACCAAGTGGCCGGTGAGGGAGGCGCGGATCGCGATTTCCGCAGTCTCAAGATCCCGGATTTCCCCGATCATGACCACGTTCGGGTCGGCGCGGAGGATGGAACGGAGGGCGGCGGCAAAGGTGAGGCCGATCTCGGATTTCACCGCGATCTGCATGACGCCGGGTAGCTTGTTCTCCACCGGGTCTTCCACTGTGACGATGCGCTGATCCGGGCGGTTCACCTCGCTGAGGAAAGAATAGAGGCTGGTCGATTTTCCCGAACCGGTGGGACCGGTGATCAGGATGATGCCGTTGGGGAGGTGCAGGAGGGTCTCGATTTTCTCCCGGACGAATGGCTCCATCGCGAGCTTTGCGAGGTTGAATTTCTCCTGGTTGAGGAGACGTAGGGAAACGCTTTCGCCCTCGACGGTGGGGACGGTAGCAACCCGGACGTCGATGGTCGCACCTTCGAACTGGAGGTTGATTCGGCCGTCCTGCGGCACCCGGCGCTCGGCAATGTCGAGGCGGGCCATGATTTTCAAACGGGCGATGACCGAGCTTTGCAGCGCCTTGATATTTTCCGGCACGGCGATCTCCAGAAGCAGTCCATCGATACGGTAGCGGATGCGGAGGTTGCTGGCGAGAGGCTCGACGTGGATGTCGGTGGCGCGTTGGTCGAGGGCTTCGCGGATGATCTGATTGACGAATTTCACCACGCTGGCCTCCTCGTCCTCGTCCTCGTCGATCACGTTCGCCTCGTCTTCGGAATCGGAGAGCTGGTCGTAGTCGAGATCGCGGCCATCGAGAATCTGCTCGAAAGTGTCCGCACCTACCCCATAGAGACGACGGAGCGCTTCGTGGATGCGTTTTCGCGAAGCCATACACCACTCGAAAGGCATGTCCAACTCCTGCGCGGCGGCCTGGTGGGCGACGAGGTTGAAGGGATCGAAGGTGGCAAGCAGGAGGGTTCTTTCATCCCCTTCCCCTTCGATAGCCACTGGAAGAAGCCGGTGCTTCAGGGCGACACGGGGGCCGCATGCATCACGCAGCGGAAGGGTGTTTTCCTCCATGGGAATGCTCGCGAGCCAAGGAAGATCGAGATCAGCGGCCAGTTCACGAAGGTAATTTTCCTCATCAAGGACGTTCGCATCAAGCAGGTCATCAATAGGGGAGCGCTGGCGTTGCGCGGCCTCCTTGAGTAACTCACTAACTGCGGGAAGATCTTCACATCCAGATCGGCGGGCGGGTTCAAGTAGGAGCTGGGTCATGCGTTCGCGGGCAGTCTCATCTGAAATGCCCGCGCTTGGCAACATTGTCGGTAAAAAGGAGGCTTTCCGTTACATTTTCCCTGGGAAAGATTCCCATCGCCGCCCGTGCGGACGATTTCTCAACGAGCGCCCCACTGCCTACAATGACTAACGCCACCCAATCCCGTTTCCAAAAAAGCTGCGCCCGCGTCGGAATCAACCAGACCGCCGCAGCATCCGCTTGGGAAATACTCGCCGCCAGCTATTCCGGGAGCTACCGCCACTACCACAATCTCACCCATCTTGACCGTATGCTTTCCCACATGGATCGCTTAGCTCTCCATAGCGATGCCATTGAACTCGCGATCTGGTTCCACGATGCCATCTACGATCCCCTTGCTCGCGACAATGAAGCTGGGAGCGCGGAGCTTTTCACGGAGTGTTTTGGAAAGCTTATTACCCCTAGCCTCGGTCAGGAAGTCCCACGGCTCATTCTTGCAACCGATCCCAAACGCCCACGGTCTGGAGAAGGCGATGAAAATCTCCTCGTCGATATCGATTTGTCCATACTCGGCTCCCTGCCGGAGGAATACGAACAATACCGAACGGACATCCGGAAGGAGTATGCCATCGTGCCTGCGCCGGACTTCATCAAAGGCAGGATTTCTGTCCTAGAAAAATTCCTGCTTCACCCGATTTTCGTGACCGAAAAGTTCGCGGGTCTTGAAGCCCAGGCGCGCATAAATATCCAGCGGGAGATTGAATTACTGCGTTCCTAGTTGCTCCCCTGCGCGCCAATATCACCTTGAGTTCCGCGCATTCCTTTTTTGTATCGCGGACATCTGGAGAACCCCCACTATCAGCAACGATGAACACGAACACCTATCGCTTTTTCGCGGATCTCGTCCTCATCCTGCACGTCAGCTTTGTGATGTTTGTTGTCTTTGGCCTCCTCGCCATCCTCTGCGGCGGATTTTGCCACTGGAAATGGATACGCAACCCATGGTTCCGCTCCGCCCACCTTGGAGCCATCGCCCTCGTAGTCATCCAGGCATGGCTTGGAATCATCTGCCCGCTCACGATTTTGGAAAACCACTTTAGGGAAAAAGGCGGCGACAACAACACCTACGGCGGCAGCTTCATCGCCCACTGGCTGCACCAAGTGCTCTTCTTCCAGGCCGCCCCCTGGGTCTTCGGCCTCTGCTACACCCTCTTCGGCATCGCTGTCCTCTTTAGTTGGGTAAAATATCGGCCCCGCCCTTTTCTAAAGAGGAGCTGAACGATCTTTGCTCCGCAACCTCAGCCATTTCGCTTCGCGTGCTTTCCCGCCAGGAGGATGTAGTCGTTCCTTTCCACTTTCGCTGAACTTCGTTGCGGCATCGCCGCCGGGGTGCTTCACTTCGCCCCGTGGCCTATTTAGAAATCAAGGATCTGGAGAAGCATTTCGTAAAAAAATCAGGGGGGATGCTCTCGTCGCGCGCAGAAACCATTAAAGCGGTAGACGGGGTGAGCATAGAAATCCAGAAGGGAGAGATCCTCGGGCTGGTGGGTGAGTCAGGTTGCGGGAAATCGACTTTGTCACGGACGCTGATGCAACTCATTCCGCCAACTTCCGGGGCGGTGATTCTTAACGGTGAAAACGTCACCGCACTCAGCCATTCCGAAGTGCGAAAACGGCGCTTGGATTTCCAAATGGTTTTCCAGGATCCCTACGCCTCCCTGAATCCGCGGATGACCGTTTTCTCAACCATCGCGGAGGCCGTGCGGCAGCGCCACCGCGGCATGAAAGGGGCGGAGCTGGAGAAAAAAGTGGTCGATCTGATGTCCACCGTCGGCCTCGATGCCTCGCAGATGAAACGCTACCCGCATGAGTTTTCCGGAGGGCAGCGGCAACGCATCGCGATCGCCCGTGCGCTCGCTCCGGAGCCAAAACTGATCATCGCGGACGAGCCGCTCTCAGCCCTCGATGTTTCCATCCAATCCCAGATCCTCAATCTCCTCAAAGACCTCCAGCGCGATCTCGGGCTGACGATGATCTTCATTTCCCACGACCTCGGAGTAGTCCACTACATCGCAGACAGGATCGCGGTGATGTACGAGGGGAAAATCGTGGAAATCGGCACGGCTGAGGAGGTTTTTCACAATCCGCAGGACGAATACACGAAGCGCTTGCTGGCCTCGATTCCGAAACTGAAGCGGGATTAACCTGTCGTCACTTTGATGATCACGCCGTCTTTCACGGCGAAATTCAGGCGCTCCGTCCTGAAGTCCATGGTGATAATCTGGGGTTGGCCGTCAATCTCGACCACGCGGTGGATGACTTCTGCCGCGTCGCAGGCAGCCTTTACTTTGGCGAGTGGCTTACCGACGAGAGAATCCGGTTTTGAAACATCGATGGCGGGGTCGGCGGGAGCCTCGGGAGCGGATTCTTGATCCGCGGCGGCAGGTTTTTCCGCCTCAGGTTGACAGGAAGCGATGGCCAGAACCGGAATCAAAAAAAATAGCTTTTTCATCCAGTTACTATCGCAGGCTAGGGGCGGGTTGCAAGATCACAGACGAAATCAATCGTTGCGAACGCTTCCATGTGAGGCAATATCAAGACATCATGAAATGGAATTACACGAGCGTTGGAGCGACCTGTCTGGCCGTAGGCATCGCAGGATTTGTGGCTGGGAAAGTTTCCCATAGCCAAAGCTCACCCACTGAATCCGACAAGCTACTCAGCCGTGCCGACCAAGTAGCCACCGAACGCATGACGGGAAACCGTAGCGGGGATGGGCGCAGCGCAGCCACCCGCGCTCGTATGGGCGAAGGCCGCTCGGAAGCCAGCTTTGACGAACGTCTCACCAACATGGAAGATATCATCCGTGGAGAAAATGCTCTCGACCGCGGACGTGCCATGCTTTCGTGGATCGATTCATTGGCTCCCGAAGAGTTCGAGGATGCCGTAGCTCGCTTCCGCAGCCTTGGTGTGACCGAGGCACGTATGGGCGAATACGCGATGCTACTCACCGCATGGGCGGAGCTCGATCCCACCGCCGCACTTGCCTACACCAAGGAAAACACCCGTGGCGGAATGGCGACGGGAACCGTACTCACCGCATGGACCAGCCGCGATCCGGAATCCGCCATTGCATGGGCGAAGGCGAACCACGAGGGCGACGATGCGAATCCATACATGGTCGGGATCATCCGGGGGATTGTAGAAACCAACCCAACCCGCGCCACCGAACTTCTCAGTGATCTCCCCTTCAGCCGCGAGCGTGGCCAGGCTCTCGCTGCGATGCTGCCCCACCTAATGCAGATGGGAACAGAGGCAGTGAAAGGCTGGATCGATGACCTCGGCGACGACCGACTGAAGGACGGAGCGATCGCCCGCCTCGCCAAATCCATAGCTAAAGACGATCCCGAAGCAACCGCAACATGGCTGATGGCGAACCTCGGTGACGCCTCCACTCGCAGTGTGGATGACGTTTACGAAGAATGGGCGAAGAAAGACATGGCCTCCGCCAAAACCTCTTTTGAAAGTCTCCCCAAAGGCGATGCTCGGTCTCGCGCCTTGCGTGGACTTGTGAACATCCAATCACAAGAAAATCCACAGTCCGCCGCCAACCTGATGAACAGCTATCCGGAGGACATTGACGACCGCATGGTGCAGCATTTTATCTGGAGATCCTTTGACGATGCACCCGAAGTGGCGATCAACCAGATCGGCCTGATAGAAAATGCTGGCAGCCAGAACCGGATGTATGAGCGCAGCCTCAAAGCATGGCTCGAAAAGGATAAACCAGCCGCCCAGACATGGATCAATTCTGCGAATCTTCCGGAGAATGTGTTGAAGAGCATCTCTACAAATAATACTCCGTGAAATCCCTCCTCGCCGCGCTAGCTCTCTGCATACCCTCTGCGAATGCGGAAGTCCGGCGCTTCCTCTACTGCGCATCACCGGATGGCGCGCAGGTCCAGGGGATTTCAGGGAAAGGGCTTTTGGTCTTCGATATCGACAACGGACACAAGTTTGTCCGCCGCATTGAGATCCCAATTTTCAAAGAAGGTCTCCGCGGGCTGACCGGGTGCACCACCACGAAGCACCTCTACTACTCCACCACGAACCGTCGGCTCGGGTGCTTTGATCTGGAAACGGACAAGGTCGTTTGGGACAAGCAGTTTCCCGCAGGCTGTGATCGCGCCTGTATTACGCCAGACGGGAAAACGATCTACGCCCCCACCGGTTTCTGGTTCAAGGGTGACAACAGCGGCTTCCTCGCGATCAATCCGGAGAACGGCGAACTCCTCAAGCAAATCCCCATCGGCCCGCAGGCGCACAACAGCATCGCCAGCCTCGACGGGAAATTCGTGTATCTCGGCACCGCCACCCGGCTCTCGCAGCTCGATGCCACCACGGGAGACCTTCTGAAAACCATCGAACCTGTCGGCGAAGTCGGTGTGTTTCCTTTCACGGTGAACAGTCAAAACACCACTGCCTATGTCTGCCTCGGCGACCACGCAGGTTTCGATGTCGTCGATCTTGAGCAAGCAAAAGCCGTTCACCGCGTCTTCGCTATCAACCCGGATACCCGAGAAAAAATCCCACGCAGGACACACGGAGCCGGGCTGACTCCGGATGAATCGCAGCTCTGGATTTCCGACCAGGGCGGGAAGCGCATCTACACCTTTGACGCCACTGTTTCCCCGCCAAAGCAAACCGGGCACATCGATCTGAGCATGGGTGGCCACGGTTGGGTTTGTTTTTCACTCGACGGGAAATACGGATACAACCACACCCCAGATGTGTTCGACGTAGCCACCAAAAAGAAGATCGCGACCTTGACCGATGAAAATGGCAAGCCTTTCGCCTCCTCGAAATTCATCGAAGTCCATTTCGAAAACGAAAAAATCGTTACGGTTAGCAGCGAATTTGGACTCGGTAGGAAACCCTCACAATGAACGAAAATATCGAGAAGATCCCACGCGAGAGGGAAGTCGGCCTGTGCCCCTGCAAAAGCCGAGCCAGTTACGCGGACTGCTGCATGCCCTTTCACTACGGTAGGGCAAACCCCGAGACCGCTCTCCATCTAATGCGTGCGAGATACAGCGCGTATTTTTTCCGCAACGCGGAGTTCCTCGTTGGCAGCACCCATCCCGATAAACGCCGCCCCGGCATGAAAGAAGAACTAGAAGGTGGAATTCACGAGGTGGACTGGAGCTTCCTCACCATCGTCGGTTCGTCAAAGGGCGGCCCGGAGGACAAGACTGGCAAGGTCGAGTTCATCGCCGAGTATTTCATCGAGGGCGAACGCAACAAACTCCACGAGAAGTCCCGCTTCAAGCGATTCAAAGGCCAGTGGAAATATTTGGATAACAAAGGCTGAAGTGAAGGTCTGGGGGACTTGATTACAGTGCATGGAGATTGCCTAGTTCCCGCCTGTTTTTCTAAAAACTAACATGAAGGATTTCCATACATTCGGCGCCCAACTACTAAATATGCCGTAGTTTTTGCGTTGACGGTGCCATATCTTGCAGTATGCTGTGATGCATTGTTTCACGTTTCTACCTATGCGTTGCGTCCAATGCGGTTCCCTCAAAGACAAAGTCCTCGACTCGCGCTCCTCGAAAGATGGGACGACGATTCGTCGTCGCAGGGAATGCCTGAAATGTGGCTACCGCTACACGACCTACGAGCAGATCGAGCGCACCGAGCTACGCGTCGTCAAGCGCGACGGGGCACGGGAATCGCTCAACCGCGAGAAGCTCATGGGCGGCCTGATCAAGGCATGCGAGAAGCGCCCGGTCTCGATGGAGCGCCTCGACCGCGCGGTGGAGGAAATCCTAACAGATCTTCACAAAGACCATCTCAGCGAAGTACCTTCCGCATCGATAGGCGCGAAGGTAATGGACAAGCTTCACCAGATCGATCCGGTCGCTTACGTGCGCTACGTTTCGGTTTACCGCCAGTTCGAAAACGTCAACGAATTCATCGCGGAGATCCAGTCCCTCTCCCGCCGCTCCGCGCGCGATACTTTCCAGAGGAGACTATTCAAGGAATAGCTCCCTAATAAAAAATTCACCACCCTGTCCCGAACCACAACCAGCCACCCACTACCAACAGTAACCCATCCAAAGTGATCTCATTTATCGGCAACCGTCCCGCTCTCCAAATCGGCACCCACCAGGTGCTCGATTACGATACCACTTGGCTTGAAGACGCGCTCAGACGCGCAGCAAAAGCCGCTGACAATGAGGATTTCCCACTGGTGACCGAGGTATGCAACGGCGTAGAACTGTATTTGGAAAACAAGTGCCCACTGCGCCTCCTCCTCCTTGAAGATCTGTTCGAACGGATGCGGAAAATGCTCACCCAAATGGGTTGTGAGCGTATCGCGGAAAAACTCGAACCTCTTGCGCCTCCAGTTACGGTCTCACTGATCTCTGCGGCCAAGAAAGCTGGTAACGGCTTCGAGCTCGCTTTTTTCGAAACATTACGCGCCGAACTCCTCGCCCTGCGTGAAGCCGGTGCAGAGCAGATCCATTTCACGGATCTCCGTGAAAGCACTCTGATCCTACGCGGCCAAGAGAAGTGGAGCCGCCAATGCGACACGCTCCTTTCCGAAATCGAGGCATTCCTAATCTCCCTCGATAACGATGCCGCCATGTCCGCTTCCCTGCGCTTGAGCATGGAGGTGTAAGCCCTCTAAAGCCAGAGCACTAGTGCTGCGTCACCCTTCGGATTGAAGGATAGAGGCTTTGGAGTT